>Ga0306898_1000471_pt1 | contig 15695 bp, 27 predicted proteins | sample AntRauMFilla1564_FD_190424 | JGI IMG/M metagenome (GOLD analysis project Ga0306898, IMG submission 190424) | Saline lake microbial communities from Rauer Islands, Antarctica - Metagenome Filla 1 #564 (v2) (version 2) | ecosystem: Environmental > Aquatic > Non-marine Saline and Alkaline > Saline ...
TGATGGGAAGAGCGAAAGCGACTTGAGCCAGCGTGCAATAACTCAGCGTGACAACAAGTTTGCTGTCGTTGAGATGCTCGCTTATGCTCCAGAGAACAAGGCACCTTACGCCCCTGGTACTTTGTTTGAAGCTATCCAGCCTCTTACTGCTTACGCAACTCGGGGGATTGGTACCCGTGATCGTGGTACGGTTTCCCAAGCCGAGCGCCGTTGGTCGAGTGCTTACACTGGTGCTGGTGCTTCTCTTGCTCGGCGTACCATGGACCTCGCTCTAGAAATGGTATAGGGTAAGTCAAGAGAAATCCTCAGCCTCTTCGGGGGCTGGGGATTTTTAATTTGACATTGTGTAATTTTTTTAGATAATCCCGCCGCCGACTTCCGTGGTACTTCCGTGGTAGATTGCCGCTTGACTTCCTATCCCTAGTCTTATACTGATGCTTATAAGGAGAACAACCATGCGAGCAATCATCCGTAAAATGTGCTGGATCACTAATGACGATCAAGTATTCACTACCAAGAAAAATGCAGAGTTTTATATTAACCGTCTAGTCAATGAACTTGCCATGTCGAGAAAGTCATTGAAAGACCTTGTTATTCAGCAAGTAGAAAATAAAAAATCATTGAAGTATTATCAACAAACGATCTACACTGACGGTAAAGTAAACTATATGTGTTTTTCGATGGTTCAACAATACCAACAGAAGATTGATCGGCTTTCAAGCACTATCAAATACACTCATAGGACAATCGAAAGTTTGCAGGCTCGCTTACGAGGCAAAACAAAACCTTGACACCTTCCCCCTAGCCATACACTGATACGCATAAGGAGACAATCATGCAAGACTTCAAACGCGACCTAGCCCTTTCAGCCCCTTTCTTGGGCTTCCTGCTCGCTGGTTATATTGCTATTTTCATGGGCTGGATTTAAGGCTTGAGTCTCAATCCCCTGAAGCGGGGAGGGGTTCGTTAACGAAATCATGGATGAACTAAATTTGATAGAAAAGAATAGTCTCAATCCCCTGGTTCGGGGAGGGGACGGTCACGGAGATAATATGCAGACTTATAACATTTACGATGAAGTCTCAATCCCCTGGTTCGGGGAGGGGTTCGTTAACGCTCAAAACAGCACGTAGTTAATCGTGCCAAGGAGCGGTCTCAATCCCCTGAAGCGGGGAGGGGTTCGTTAACTCGTCAAACTGCTCCTGGATGCGGGGGCTAATGTGTCTCAATCCCCTGAAGCGGGGAGGGGTTCGTTAACTGGATTGGACCAGCAGGTGCCACCCCCGTTAAATGGAAGTCTCAATCCCCTGAAGCGGGGAGGGGTTCGTTAACTATTGCTATTTTCATGGGCTGGATTTAAGGCTTGACACCTTCCCCCTAGCCATACACTGATACACATAAGGAGGCTATAAGCCATGGCATACATCCCAGCGATTCCAGTAGACTGGATCAAACACAGCAACATCGAAGTGCAGAACGGATGCTTTCCTAAGTGCATCGTTCTGCGGCGGTGGAACGAGATTACTCCGTTTGTAACTCACCTTGCTTATGTAATCAACGGCAAGTGGGAATACGAAAGTGGTAACTATTGCTACAGTCGAGCAACTGCTGACGAGTCCTTTGCGAGTCGCAGCAAAGCATTGAACTCTTAATCGACTTTCCCCACCTGTAACAGGGTGGGGATTTTTGTGTTGACAATGAATCCCCGATTACGATAATCCCGCCCCAAATGGCGGAAAGATTTTCGTGGTTGACATTTGAAACGCTCGCATATCATACGTTGATGATACCAGACTATCCACCTTTAATAAAGATGAGGTCCATCCAAGACCTTCACAACGAGCAATCAGTGTGGAAGATGTTGGATGAATGTAGAATTACTTATACATGCTAATAAGGAGCTTAACAGTCAAGCCAAAAATAAAAGATTGACTTATAATTTCAACCCCCTAGATTAACTCACATAAGGAAAACACCATGCAAAGCTACTATTCAGACTACATAGCCCCAGAGGAACCAAAAGCCCCATTAGAAAATGATTTCGATGAGATCATGAAGAAGATGACTAAGCTACCTAAGCGTGACTATGGTGATCTATTTGAAGGGAAACCCCTAACCTCGTACCTCACCGTGCAGCTTACTGACAAGGTAGTCTCTAAGCTGCGTGAAGAGTTTGTAAGTTGGAGTGATGTACGTGTTAGTACTGCGCGTGAGATGATGGACCTTGGTATCCCTTCTGAAGTGGTTTGGGATATCAAGACCACGCTCAACGCTGCTTACCGTACTGGTGGTCGTAACATTGAAGCTTTAACCTTGGATGAGCTTGCATCATTAGAGATTAAGGAAGAAGATGGCATCATATGATCCTGTAGACCCCATCGTTAGCATTCTGCGCGATGGAGAGTCTCTGACTATTATTGAGATGGTAGAGGGTAAGCCAGATGAGCCACCTCGTAATGTAATTAAGTACAGTCGAATAGAAGATTATTTTATTCGTACCCATACTAATTATTATGGTCACGAAGTCAAGGACGAAGTTTCTGGTGAAGAAGCTGACTATGAAGTAAATGGGTACTTGACATTTGAAGGCTACAAGAGTCTAAAACATGAATACACCAACTGTTGACGAAATCTTAGTGAAGATGCTAGATGATAGCGAAACTGATTCCCCTGAATGGTTAAGAGTTTGCAATGCTCTTGCTGAACTCGACAAGTTGAAAATGCATGCTGAATCAATCGAGACACAATTACAGTTTGTTCAAGAAGCATTCACTCTCAAGCAGCTTGCCCTTGCTGATATGTTATTATTCCCAGAATATTTTAAGGAGCTTTGGGAGAAGCATACTGGAGACAGTGATGAAGCCCTCTATATGTGTATGATGTATAAAGGCAAGTGGAAAAGCAGTATGTTTCACATGTTGAGTGAATATGCGCCAGCAGACGGAAACTTAGAAACCTTTGCAAAGGTCATCAAAGATATTTTAGCTTGACAACATCAAGTAACTTGTAAGCTATACGCATAAGGAGATCAAGATGATCATTGAATACGAATCCGCTTCCGAAACCACCACCACCGTAGTTGCTCAAAGCGATATGGATGGTGATATTGATAGCCTAGTAATCCCCATGAGCCGTGAGGATTTCTGTGAAGCTGTCATGAAATGGAGCAATGGCGAATTGCTCCAAGTTGCTTTTCCTAAACTTAACGCTGGTGAGCGTGAGTTTCTAAATACTGGTATTACTCCAGCCAAATGGGATGCAATGTTTAATTGCGACTGACATCCTCAAGTAGCTTGTAAGATACACGCATAACCAACCAAGGAGAACCAAATGCGTAGTCACCAGTTCAAACTAACCATCCCTTCCCGCCGATTCCAAAAGATTGCTGATAAGATCGTCCGTAGTGGCGTTGAAGTCACCTACCGTGGTTGCATGGTGGACCTTGCCGTTTCATTTAACGGCAATTCTGAAGACCCTACCATGCAAGAGGCTCTTGATGTTATCAAGACTGCTCGTGGTGGTGGTCGCCATGGTTGCCTTCGCAACCGTCTGGCTTTCTTAGACAACGACGATAAAGTCATTGGTGTTCAACAGACTATCACCTTCGGTTAATCTGTCAAGCCCCAGAGTCACAATGGCTCTGGGGCTTTTTCTATTGACAATGAAACCCCACTTTAGATAATCCCGCAAACAACTACCAAGTCACTCAAAGCAGCGTGGCGGGATTATATAAAAAAGAAAAATATGTCAACTCTTTTCTTTCAATAATTTAATGCTTGCAATGTAATCTGTACCTATAGGATATGAGCATCACCAACGAAAGGATGTTATGACTACCGCAACCGCTTATCCAGACATTAAACTGAGCAAAGCAAGCAAGATGCCTTGTCAGTCTTATTCTTTGCCTGCACAAGAGTGCAAGACTGGTAGCAAGTTACGCAAGGTTGAAGGCTCGACCTGTAGCAAATGCTATGCCCTTAAAGGTCGTTACTTGTTTCTCAATGTCAAGGACGCAAGATACCATAACTTTGCTCACATTAATATGTGTGAGCATGATATGGAAGCTCGCCAAGATTGGATTGATCAATTAGTGACTGCTATTTCTAATGATCGTTTCTTTCGTTGGTTTGACTCAGGCGATTTACAAGGCGTGTGGATGCTTGAAATGCTAGCAGGTGTTGCCAAGGCTGCACCATGGTGCCAATTCTGGCTTCCTACTCGTGAGCATGCTATGGTCACCGATTACTTGCTTGAGCATGGTTCTTTTCCTATTAACATGATAGTACGCTTATCGGCTCACATGCTTGATAAACCTATCACCATCAACAAAGCCATGCAAGAGGCGGGCGTTCTTAGCTCAACTGCTGGCAATGTTGAAGGCAAGCAATGTGATAGTCGTGAGCGCAAAGGCAAGTGTGGTCCCTGCCGTGCCTGTTGGAACCGTGATGTTGCTAGCGTCAATTACCCTCTACATTAGGGCTTGACTCTCAAAATTACTCTGTAAGATAAGAAACATGGTCCGAGAGCTACACCATAAGGCTTGTACAACCTTATGACTCCGAAAGCCGTACCATAAGCCCCAAGGGAAACCTTGGGGCTTTTTTATGGTTGACAAACAAAACCCTTTGATATAATCCCGCCCAAGCGAACAAAATATGAGTAACATTTTATTCGCTTGACGTTCCTATCCACCTTGATAAGTTGTCAGGCATAAGGAGCTAACTCAGACACTAGCATCAATTGTCCTCTTTGGCATTTACTGAATCAAGTAGATGTCAGCATTGCAAACGCTGAAGAAGAAAAGGATGAAATACTTCAAGATGCTGAAATAAAAGCAATGCACCGTGTTCGTGCTTGGATTGTTGAATGTGCCAAGCGCGGAGAATTGACACTTGACAATGGTATTCACCCTAATATGGTACATGCATAACCAAAACCAAGGAGGCTCTTATGGGCTGGCTATTCTCTCACTACTCACGCAAACAAATGATCGAAGAATTGGTCAAAACCGACGAGAATGATCGTGGTGGATGGCAGACTCTACGCCACTGCGTTCGTGGTAACGTTCTATGGGCGAAAGAACGTTATACAAACAAGGAAACTAGTAAGGCGACTGTCTATGTCACTTGCTACTTAATGCAGCGTAGTGGCAACCAATGGGGCTACAAGAGCATTTCAGAAGACGCTGGTCCTCTTTACAACCATTGCCCTCTAAGCTACTTAGAAGGCTTGAGCGAACCACAAGCCTTTGCAGTTGATTGGCGCAATCGTGTACGCCAATATTGGGACAAGCGCAAAGCTACCTAGTCTACCTGAGAAGCCCAAGGTGTCAAGCCTTGGGGTTTCTCTTGACAATGAATCCCCACTTTATATAATCCCGCAAAGCCACTCAAAGCAGCGTGGCGGGATTATATAAAAAAGAAAAATATGTCAACTCTTTTCTTTCTAGAAATTGGTGCTTGACATCTTAAAAGCATCTTAAAAGCATGTGTAAGCTACTCACATAACCCAAACGGAGAAGACCATGTTTAGCGCAAACCAAAAGTACATTATTGAAGTCCGTGACGAAAACGGCAAGCTTGACGTCAAAAACGAACCAAAGAAAAAAGAGGAACATCCTTACCTCTTCTCTAAGGATACCTACACCATTGATGATCTTTGCTACTACATGAGTTTTGGGCAAGGCAGGAATCAACCCTCTGGTCCCTCTGAACTTGAAACCTTTATGCAAGATATTGGGATTAGCTTTCGCCAAAAGACTTGGTAACCCCCTTAACCCCTTTTACTTAAGCATAAGGAGATATGATATGATTGCAACTCACGAATGCCAATGTGATGACAATTGCGGAGCCACCATTAAAGTTGGTGATGAAGCTATCGGTGTCAAGAACTGGTATAACGGCGAATGGCATAAGGATTTTCGATGCCTTGAATGTCAGCATGAACGCGATAACGATTAAACAAAAAAGCCACTTAAAGCCATTCTAAGTGGCTTTTTTTGTTTGACACCTAATCACCCCTTGATATACTCCCGCTCCCCAAGAATCAAAAGGAAATAGCTTCCAGCGGCATTATAGTGTCATGTCTTATATTGTCAACACTATTATGTCAGGATTTAATACTTGCAATCTTATTGTCACCTATAAGATGTCAGCACAAAGGAGCTAACCAATGAGCTTTCAATCCCGTGTCTTCGCTGCCATCAATCTCGCAATTAACAATGAGTCATTCCCACAAGAGTATAAAGACGCTCTCAAGGTAGTGAAAAACAATGTCATTGTAAAGGTGTCAAACCGTATGACTCGCTGTGCTGGCTCTGCAAGTGTTAGACTGGTAGCTGGTAAGATTGTCAATAACACATTGACTCTCAAGCTATCAAGCCTATTGATGGGGCGTGTTTCGCATGAAGAACAAGAAAACATTATACTTCATGAGCTTGCACATCTTGTAGATTATGTAATGCGTAATAAGTCTGATCATAGTCTTCTCTGGCGGCGTATCCATGTTGCTCTCGGTGGTACTGGTGAACGATTTCATACCATAGATCGTACTGGTTTACATAAGACCATTACCCGCTACGAGTACCTTGATACTCGTACTGGTAAGGTACAGTTGTTTACTTCTGGTAACCACCGTAAAATCATGCGCTTTGATCGTGATGGAGTGTATAAGTACCTTGCCGAAGTAAAACTAAAGGGCAAGGAAGTAGTCTCTCGTTACGAAGCACAATACGCAACTGCTGCTAACCATTGTAAAATCATGCGCTTTGATCGTGATGGTGTGTATAAGTACCTTGCCGAAGTAAAACTAAAGGGCAAGGAAGTAGTCTCTCGTTACGAAGCACAATACGCAATACGCAACTGCTAATACCACACGATAAGCCAATGTCAAGCCCCAGCCTAGCAAGCTGGGGGTTTTCTCTTGACACCTAATCACCCCTTGATATACTCCCGCACCAAATTCAAGGTGGCAGATTCGGTTGGGCGCGGGATTATAGTAATAGGGAAACCAATGTCAATAGTGTTCTTGGTGTGTCACACAATATCAACAAACACTCTCAACACACAGAAAACAAAACTTGCAATGCTCCTCCACTTGATAGGATAGGAGCATCACAGCAAGCGAACGAGTCGCTTGCTAACCATAACCGACTTACGAGAAGGCAAGGAGTCTATTATGACCATCGTTCGTACCATCGCCAACGTCACCATTTCCCTCACCAACGACCAAGCCAATGCGCTTGATGCTATCGCCAACGCCAAGGCGGGGTTTGTAGGTATTAAAGCCTACAAAGCAACTACTGGCATGGTCACTCCAAAGGTTTCCAATGTGACCTTGAACATCAAGCCCAAGTACGAAACAATCAAAGCAAGCCGCTTGCGTGATCTGGAAGCGATCACGATTGAAGACCTTGATCTGAGGGATTGGATTCCCCCACAGGGGATTTCCCCAGCCACTGCCGAAGAACAGTTTGCCCAAGTCTATGCTGAGGAATTGGCAAAGGCTCGCGGTGAGACTCGCGGCAGTGCCAGCCATGCCAAGGCACATGACGATCATAGCATTAGCTATGAAGGCGCTAAAATTTGGTTGGAAGCACCAAACGCCGATGGTGTGCGCCCTGTTAAGTCAATCAACATCTTTGCCTTGCCAGTGCAAGAAAAGGTGATTGATAAGGGAGTGCGTAAGCCAGCGCCCAAGAGTGGCAGCAAGGTGCTGATGAGGAAGGCAATTCACCGCCTCTGGAACAAGCGTAGTTGTTCCATTAAGACTTACACAATCGGCAGTGCTGATAAGCACGGTGAGATCAAAGGCATGAGTGTGGTGATGGGTGACTGACCCACACTAAAGCCGAGTGACACACTCAAGCCTCACCTGTAACAGGGTGGGGCTTTTTTGTTGACTTCTAAATCCCAATTTACATAATCCCGCCGCCACCTAGAACCATCCCAGAGCATAGAGCGCGGGATTATGGTAACAGGGGAACCATTGTCAACTATATTCTTTTCAAAAACTCCCTATTGACTTTGTGCTTACACTGCTAAGGGGTAATTCTTCTTTGAGGCAAGCAGTCATGTCGGTTGCCCCTCGCTTTCCCCTCCGCGCTACGAGAGCGCAAAAGGATTTTGACCATGGACCTAGTAAACGAAGTTTTGAACCACGCTCACGACAACTATGACAGTCTCGACTAGGATGTCCCAGCCGAGACTGTCAGCCGCGATGAACTGGCTGAAGCCATTAAAAACTGCAAGACCCTGCGCGGGGCTTTGCGAACGGCTCAGCGCAGTTTCGGCTTGAAAGAAATCGCGGAGCATCGAGAGGAGGTTCAACGCACCGAGTGGTAATCTCCCAGCCCCCTAGCAACAACTAGGGGGCTTTCTTTTAACCTTCCAGTACTAACCTTATACTATCTTTGTGTGACACACTCCGCTAGAGATACCATTTGTCACTTGTGTTTCATTACCCAATTTATATAACCCCGCACCAAACCACTCAGAGCCACTCAGAGCAGGGTGCGGGATTATATAAAAGAAAAAAACATTGCAAGCGTTTCTTTTCAAAATCAAATGTTGACTTTCTTATTCACACCATTATATTACATATTCACCCAATACGGAGCTATCATGACTACTGCCACCTTCGCCACCCTCCCAACCTTAGCTGACATCCGCGCTGGGAAAGCTGAATTGACCGTAAGCAACGGAAAGGGCGAGCATGTCACTTTCCGTATCACCGCACCAAGCAAAACCACCGCCCGTGATGGACGTACCATTGACCGTGAAACAAACGTGCGCTTCGTTTCCGTAATGACTGGAAGCGAAGACGCGGGCTCCTATTCCTATGTGGGTATGTTGGATACCACAAAGGGAATTAAACCAACCAAGGGCAGCAAATTGCCTCTGAGCGACCGTCGAGTGGCTGCCGTAGCTTGGGTTATCCGTCAAGTTGCCAGCGCAGCTACCATTCCCGCTGGATACTCGTTAGCACACGCTGGCAAGTGCCTGTGCTGTGGTCGTAAGCTCACCAACCCCGACAGCATTGAATCGGGGATTGGTCCAGAGTGCCGCAAGAAAGAAAACCAAAGCAAGTCCTCGCATGGGCTTGCGTTTGACGATAACGAAGCGGAGGCTCTAAACGCTATAGCGGAGGCTGAACTTGATAATCGCTGAGTGACACACAAGCCCCAGCCTAACAAGCTGGGGGTTTTTCTATTGACAATGAAACCACAATTTACATAATCCCGCAAACAACTACTAAGCTAACTAAAGCTACCTAAAGCTACTGGGCGGCATTATCGTAATAGGGAAACAAATGTCAAATACTTTCTGAAGTCTGGAATCGCCGCGCGAAGTACGGCGCTTGCCCGCCGTGCTACTGCCAAGGCTTCACGCCGTGCCGCTGCCGCTGAGGTTGCTGATCAGGTTGCCGATCTTGCCACTTGGGAAGCTGATGAAGAGGCTGCCGAGGTGGCTGAGCGTGCCGAGGTGGCTGAGCGTGCCGAGGTGGCTGAGCGTGCCGAGGTGGCTGAGCGTGCCGAGGTGGCTGAGCGTGCCGAGGAAAGCACCAAATGCCCCAGCCTAGCAAGCTGGGGTTTCTTTTTACTCCCTAGTATTATCACCCTAATACTACCCCTATAAGTATCCCTGTATCACACACGCCCCTGCTCGTACCCTTAAAGGGGTAGTATTAGGGGTATAAACGGGGGTATTTCGGCTCAAAACACTGTTATATGCCCCCCCTACCCCCCTAAAAGGGTACCTACTAGCAAAAATATACGGCAAAAATTTTGCCCCCCCCAGAATCGCTTTAAAAACTACTTGACTTTCTCTTAGTATAGTAAGTGTTATATTGGTGCATAACTTAACATACCCTATTAAGGAGACCCCTCATGAGTAAATTCAGCAACCTTGATTCCAAGGAAACTCTTCTCAAGCACATTGAGGAGCTTGAAGCCAATATTGAGAAGGTATTTAATGTTGGTATGGAAGGTATTGGTTATGTAGGAGCCTCTAACGATGCATATCGTGAGCAAGAGGCTCGTGCTAAGTTGTTTTCTGTGTATTATCAAGAAGAAGTAACGGCAGAACAAGCTGAGGATATGTTTTGATTGATGAAGCGTATCATAAGCGGCTTGAAGCTGCTGTAAGTGACTTAGAGTATCAGGTAAGTACCCTTCGAGGTGCTTACCGTGTTGCTTCTGAAGAGAATACAATGTTACGTAATAAATCTTTTAATCAGTTACAGTCTGTTTCACCTCGCAACGGGTCAGACATTCATGTAATTGTAATGGGTAGTACCGCAACAGGTAAGAGTACTATTGTTGCATTGATTGATAAGATGCTTGCTGATTTAGATATAGACCATGAAGCTATTTTTTTAGATGGTGAAACGAATATACCTTTTTTGCAGGAGCGAGTTGTTACTCTTAAGGAACGTAATAGAAAAGTAAAAGTAATAGAGAAGAGTTTGCGAAGATGAACAATTCAGAGTACGTTAAGCAACTTGAGGGTCGTATTGAGTTGTATGAGAAAATTATGGGTGATTTTTCTAACCATCCTATTGACATGCTTGCTGTTCCTAATGGTGACTTAAAGTTTCTTGAGCATGTATGTGGTTTTCATTCATGGTCTGATGGAAGTACCGTAATTAGTTTATGTGATGGTTGGGAGTCTTTTTATAGAGTATTACGGTTTGAAAGATAGCTTGAGAGTTTCTTAAAGTATAAATAAGTTTTATTAAGGGGTGACTTATGAGTATTTTTAAATTTGAGTTAGAGCAACTTCGAGAGCGTTGGGAAATAGAAGAGCGTTTAAGTCCTAAAGACCGTCTTAAGAAGCAGGTAAAGAACTTTGGTGTTGAGCTTGAGTGGGCATCCCAATATGATTTTGATGACGAGTTGGTATCAGAGACTATTACTTCTTTGGTAGCAAAAGAGTTTGGTGATCAGTATACTGTTGTAGTTGATGGTTCTGCTGAGGGTATTCAAAGGACTTTTATTTTAACTGATGATGCTTCGGCTAAATTAGATACCTTTGATAGTGGTGTTGAAATTATTCAAGAGCTTGCTAATGATCTTGCTGGTGAATTTGAGGGATTTCGTGATCGTATGTTAGAAGAAGCTGAGGAAGAGACAGACGAATCTGATTATGAATCTGATGAATCTTATGAGGAAGCTCGTGATGAACTTTATATGGAAAAGTTAAGCGAAGAAGAGAATCGTTTTTTTGAGACTTTACAATCAATTATAGCTTCTCGTATTGGTTCAGATGAAGCCACTCATATTATTCAAAATATTTCATTAGATGATTTAAATGATTTTGATGCAGTTGAGATTAGTGATGTTTTAGAGCCATTTGCACGTTCACTTGGAGGTGATAGTGAGGAAGGTAGTTATGAATACGGTGTAGAGCTTGTAAGTCCACGTTTGGCATTTGAGGACGGTAACATTATGCGTCTTGCAAGGCTTTTCAAGGGGATAGAGGACTCTGGTATTGCTAAGTTTCATAATAATGCTGGTTTGCATGTTCATATTGGTCGTATTGATAACATGAGTATTATTCATTTTCTTCGAATGGTTTATTATCTTTTTGAGAACCGTGAAGAGGTTGAGTCTTTATCTGGTCGAGAGTTTAATCGTTGGGCACAGGACAGTGAAGATGTTATAACTCGTTTAGAGTCTCTTATAACGATGAACACCACTGACGTTCACACCCAAGCGTCTTATGTTTTAAGTAGAATAACTTCAGATATTCTCAGTGAACGTTATAGAGCAGTGAACTTATCGTCCTTAAGTAAAGGGACAGTAGAGTTCCGTATAGGTAGTTCTGAGATTGCCATAAACCCTAAAGCAATCGTACAGTGGCTTGAGTTTATTAAGCATTCTTTTGATTATGGAGTAGATGAGGACTATTTAGAGTTTTTAGGTTATCGTTTTTACATGAATGATAATGGTCAATGGAAGATTACTTTTGATGATCAAGTTCAGATGTCATCTAAAAATACGAGAGTTGATATAGGTGATTTGAAGGCTAAAGATAATACTGAGCGAATTTGGAATGATTTCGTAAAAAAATTTAATGGGCGAGAAAAATTAAAGAAAAAACTTGCAACGGATATAATGGTTATTATAGAAAATGATAAGTATCTTTATGATTTCTTTTATGGTAGTGATGGTGAGATTAATATGAATATAACTGCTGGTCGTTTATACGCAGACTATCTTGAGTCTGGTGATCTTATTTTATTGACCAAGTTATTTAAATATACTCATGGTATTTTAAGTCCGAAGCAAGTATTAGAAATTATTAAGAGTAACAGGAACTAATCCATTTGATAGCGGTTTGGTAGTTTGCCGCATTTAGAGCTTGCAATTTCCTTAAGTGTAGTTAAAATAGGTTTAACCTGTTTACACAAGGAGCTAGTATTGAATTTTGACGAGAAGTACATTCAAAGGCTTGAGGTAGACAATGAACGTCTTGAGAGTGTCATAGAGTCTCTTAATAAGGAGATTAGTGAATTAAAGCTCATTGCCCCCAGCGAAACATTAAAACAGCTTGAGTTGCGTTTAACGGCATCTAAATTGACTGGTCATCTAATTGACTGGTTGTTTATATAAGGTAGCTATGCGAGAGTTTCAACATATAGACCATTGGGTGATTATCCAATATTCTGGTAGTGTGTCTTCTTTGGTTTTCAATAAGGAATTACAGTTTGGTTTAAGTTATGACATGGATAGTGGTTCTGAGTGTGGTAAGGTTGTTATTTTTCATGTTGAGAAGCTTGAGAAAAAAGTTGGAGATATTTATTTCAGGCGTTCATTAAGCCAATGGCAAGATGGTGAATACGCTACATGTGATTCTATTGGTATTAATGGTGGGTGCGGCACCACATGTCCCTTATTTCAGGATGGTAAATGCACGACACCTGAGGAAATCATTGATCACATGAAAGAAGTTATTAGTTATTATGAGGAAGATAAAGATGAATGATAAACAAAAAGAGTGGATTGACAATCAGCCATATGAGATATTGCTTCGTAAGTGGCGTTATGCTCCAGTGGGTGATACTATGTTCCAAGGTGATCTTGGAGATTATTACGCTAAAGTAATGAGTGAAAAGAAAGCGGCTTTAGATGTATCAGAACAAGTTTCTACATCAAAGAGGGTTGGTTGGGATGGATGACATAGATTATGAATATGTTAAACAACTTGAGGATCGTTGTGTGGAACTCGAAGCCCATAACAGTGACTTAAATACTTATAATGATTATCTTAAAGAGGAGAATGCCACACTCGATGATCTAATTGGAGATAAAGACGAAGATTTAGAAGAAGTTATTGAGGAGCGAGATAAAATAGTTAAGGAACGAGACGAATATGAAAAAGAGAAAGAAGAATTAGACGAAAGAATAAACACTATATTATCAGATATTTTTGATGTTATGCTAGATATTAACGAAGAAAGAGTGAACGCCAAGAAAGAAGAATGGGATTCCCGTGAGGAGGCTTTTTTAGAAGCTTTCAGGATGTTAGATTATTTTAGTAATGATTTTCCCCATGACAGAAATAGTCATTGGGAAAGACGTAGGTTATCAGATTATTCTACATGGATCAAGGATAATAAGATATGACATTCATAAAAAGCAGCTACCCTCGTGATTTTACGGTTCGTGATTTTAAAGTTGGTAAACAATACGGTGTTTTTGGTCGCCCAATAACTTTTATTCAATCAACTAATAAGGGATTCGATTTTATTGACCATAAAAACAACAAGCTTTTATTCTTAGGTTACCATTTATATGATAGAAACTATATTGGGAAACCACTACCTATACATGATAAGACATTTAGAGTAACCATTCATAGATCATGGGAGAAACATATTCGTGAATTATAACCCTGACCTTTATATTAAACAACTTGAAGAACGTTGTGAGTTGCTTGAGGTTCAATGTGAAGCTCAACGTAAAATTATTGCTGTTCAAATAGATACTCTTAAGTATGATATAAACCCTAAGTTATCAAGTGAAATAGAGTATCAAATAAAAACCAGATCAAATTCTATTCTAAAGTATTACCCTTGGGGTAAGGAAACTTCTTATAATGTATTAGGTTCTACTTTTATACTTGACACAATGGAAGAGAATCATCCGACTTTTTATAAAAATAAGAATGATTGGCAATTAGTGGCTGAAATTACTCAAGAGGTAAATAGAGCGTGTAAGTATCTTTCAACCGATTCATTATTTTTTAGTAATAACCCAGAAGAAGTTGATAGTTTTCATCGGCAACGAGTAAATGCTTTTGTTTATGCTCATCTTTTAGTTAATGGGTTTAGTGAATTAGTTAAAGATTCAGAGTTTGAAAAACGGGAACGTCCTCTTTTTACTAAAGAATTTTCAAGTGATATCAGGATAAATTATACGAGACAAGAATTGTGTGCTATTTATTTAATTATAGTACTAGGAGAATTCGAGAACTTATGTTAGACGGAAATTATGTAAAGCAACTTGAGGAGCGTATAGAGGAACTTCAAGATGAATTGGTTGCTACCAGGTCTGTTATTCATTTGTTGTCTTTGTGGCAAGGAAACCACGAAATCTTTAGTTTCGTGGAGAATTGCCACCCTTTCTGTAACTCATTCTACCAACAAAAAAGTTGGACGAAAACACAAAAAGATAATAACGCACGAAGAAGTAAATGGGCATTCTTTCAGTTAAGACAGTATATTGATTACAAAGCAAAACTTTCGGGTGTTCCCGTTTTATACATAAATCCAGCATTTACTTCGCAAAAATGCAGCACACGTGGGCATACTTGTGAAGAAAACCGATTGACTCAAGCAGAGTTCAAATGTGTTTCTTGTGGGTTTGAAGCAAATGCTGACTTCAACGCATCCATTAACATTTCCAGGGCTTCCATCAACAAGCCTATTGTAACCGACACCGAGTTACAAACCTCTAGGTCTTTAGCCTAGAGGTAGTTGATTACAGCGGAATAACTAGTATAGTCTTATTATCAGGCATTGCGTTATATTCCTTCGCAGTATTTACAATTGATGTTTATCAAAGATTAGAAGAAAAAGATAAACGTAAATAATCTATTAACGTTATAACCTTAAACACTACTAGTGACACATTATAATGGTCGTAATGTCCATCTGCAAGATAAGAAAGAAAAGGCTTCTTATAAGGGTGATTAAGAATAATAGGAGTATCCTTTTTATATGATTGACAATCCAAGATAATCAGTTATAATATTCCTATCAACCAAGGAGACGCTATGAGCCTACTAGAAGAATCAAAACAATTGACTAAAGATTACTCTGATATTTTAATTAGAGAGAAACAACTTCTAAAAAATTTTAAGGGTCACTGGAAGATTTCTGCTTTTGGACATTATCTTACGCCTCCTAATAATGCTAAATTAGCTATTCTTTCTTTTGCCACTCCAAACACTAGTTTATTACCTGTAAATCGTTGTTTAGCCCACCAAATTTATTTACACGATGTTTTAGAAATTATTGAAACAAAAAATGCTAGGCATGTATGTGTGGACTATATCGGTTCTCACCTAAACGATAACGAAAGTACTGTAACAATTTGGTCGCTGAAAAATATTTGCAAAGAAGGAAATAGTGATGGCTAAAACTACAGTAAAGAAACATTATCGTAAGGTAAAAGTCAAGGGCGATGTCCA
>Ga0306898_1000472_pt1 | contig 15687 bp, 10 predicted proteins | sample AntRauMFilla1564_FD_190424 | JGI IMG/M metagenome (GOLD analysis project Ga0306898, IMG submission 190424) | Saline lake microbial communities from Rauer Islands, Antarctica - Metagenome Filla 1 #564 (v2) (version 2) | ecosystem: Environmental > Aquatic > Non-marine Saline and Alkaline > Saline ...
CTGATAATCCAGAAAGAGATGTGTAGTGCAAAGCGTTTAATCATGGGATTTTTACTTTATAAATATAATCAAAAGACTTTGATAATGATCGCATTCCTAGCTTCTAATTTTTTTCAGTAGATAATTGCCGTTTGAAGAAAGGTAATTTTCATTGCCCATATTTATCAGTTTCTTAACAAAAGCTTGTAGGTCAGCCGTTTTTGCTGTTAAAAATAGCTCTCCTTCTCCATCTTCTTTTTCCATCTCTTCTTTAGGAATTGGCTGCGTAACCATATAATCTATGCGAACTTTGCCATCTTCAATCAACTCAGTAATTCTAGAGGAAGAAAAGAATTTTAATCGCATCTGTTTATCGTTTTGTACATCTTCTACTATCGAAAGTGAATGTACAGGAATATGATGTCTACCTTTAAAAGAATTATCCCCAAATATAGTGTAAGGACTAATATCTAACATAGTTTTTCCATCAAAATCAAAGAAGGCTGCTATATATAGGTCTTGTTCATCTTCACCAATATCTACACTTTCTGGGTCTTTAAAAAACTGAACCGCTGTTAACGAATCTTTGAATTGTATAAGTAATGTATACTTATCGGTAAAGTCAGATGGAGAGGTACTGAGGTCCATAACTGAATTTTTAAAAACTTGCTCAGCTTGTTTAGTTAATACATCTAAAGAGTCAATACCTACTGTATCAGAAAGAGTGATAGAGAATCCCTCTTCCTCAGTAGTATTTCTATAGCTTGTAACCTTTCCATCGACCTTTAGATTAGCATCAGATTTTGCATTAAGTGTATTTTCTATTCCATCTGAAATGTCAAATGAGGTCTCCTTTTTGTCCATTACAGACATTGGCATAAAAACCCAATAGCTATTTCCTGAACTTTCCCAAACTCCATGATATGGAGTAGAGTCTACAAGCTGCTCAGCTGTATAAAAAGGGTTTAGTGATTTCAAGCAGCCAGTAAGCAAAACGGCAGCAGACACCAAACTTAAAATAGCTAGTTTACGAGATGAGTCTTTAATTATTGATTTTTTCATGATATAATTCTTTATTAAGCAATGAGTATAAACATCAAAAGTCAGAATTGGTGTACTGTTTTTTGATTTCTGCTGCTAATCTCAGCTAATTACTACAAGGAATCTACAAATTTCGGTGAACGACTGCCTTTTTTCGGGGAAGGAATAAGAAATAAACCACTTAAACTTTTTTTCATTACTGAATAGAAACATTAAATAGGCTCACTATCTGCTAGTTCCTCCTATTACGAGAATAGTAATAAGTACAGGGTACAACTTTCTGATTTCTCAAATATAGCCAAAGCGGTCAACCATTATAACGCAAAAAGAAAGCGTCCTTCCCTGATACACATTTCCCATTTCCCATTTCCCATTTCCCATAAAAAGAACTTACAATCCATTAGCTCTAGTATCATCACCACCTTTCCATGGACCAACAATCTCGCTTGTAACCCAGCCACCATAAAATCCACTTTCATCTTGTGGTAATACCTCTTCATTGTCTATAGTGCAAAGCATTGGTTTGGCATAAAATGCTATATGATCTTTTATATCATTAAAGGCCTCATTTGGTGATTTGTATGACCATCCAACTTTCGTTAATTGCTCACCGTTTACCATAACCGACCAGTAACTAGCCATTCCCTTCCATTCGCAAAAAGAAGCACCTGGTACTTGTACTAAACACTCCATGTTGATATCGATCTGAGGTATATAGTATGTAGGTGGACTAGCAGTCTCGCAAATTCTAATGGCTTTTATAGTTCTTGCGATTTCGACGCCATTCCAAGTAATCACGATTTCTCTAGCATCTATTGTAATCTTCGGAGGTCTTGGATAATCCCATACAGATTCTTGTCCTATTGAAGGCTCTATAGCAAAAGGAGGTCGAATGCTTCCATTATAATTCCACATAATATAGTACTCTACTTTTATAGGGTTAAATTATAACCCTATAACTGAAATAATATAATTGAAATTCATATACGTAAAATATTATAGCCTCACCAATGAGTTAGTTTAATAACTTAGAGAGGTAAATTTATTTCCTATTTCCCATAATAAAAAAAATCCTGCCCGACATTAAAGCCGAGCAGGATTAAATTTTTCGCTAAAATAATTGACTAAGCTAATTAGTCAATATCAAAGCTTGCGCCTAATTCCTCAAATACTTTTGAAGCGGCAGATTCGTCAACCATGTCGTCTTTGCTTCCCACAATAATATGCTCGTATGCGCTCATACCAGTACCAGCCGGCACTCTGTGTCCAACAACAACATTTTCCTTAAGACCAAGTAAGAAATCACGCTTGCCTTCAATAGCAGCTTGCGTAAGTACTTTAGTCGTTTCCTGGAAGGATGCAGCAGATAACCAACTTTCTGTTGATAATGCAGCGCGTGTAATTCCCAATAGAATTGGTCTAGACACGGCTAATTCAGCTTCACGAACTTCCATTTCTGCTTTCCCGTCACGAATCAACTGCTTGTTGATTTCGCGAACTTCACGACGATCAAGGATAGTTCCTAGTTTTATATCACTGTCGCCAGCGTTAATTACTACGAATTTACCATAAAGATCATCGTTCACACGGTTAAGCCCGAAACGATCTACTTTGTCTTCTTCAAGGAACATGGTATCGCCTGAATCAGTGATTTCAACTTTCTGCATCATCGTTTTAACAATACATTCGATATGCTTATCGTTGATTTTCACTCCTTGCAGACGGTAAACTTCCTGAATTTCATTAACTAAGTAACTCTGTACAGCGTAAGGGCCTAGGATGTTTAGAATTTCCTGTGGAGGAATAATACCATCAGAGAGTCCTTGACCGGCGGTTACGTAGTCATTCTCTTGAACAAGAATATGTTTAGAAAGAGAAATCAAGTACTTCTTGGCTTCTGTACCATCTTTACTTTCTACAATAATCTCTTGAGAACCACGTTTACGTGCTCCCATTTTTACTATACCGTCAATCTCAGAAACAGCGGCAGGATCTAGTGGCGGACGAGCTTCGAACAACTCGGTTACACGAGGAAGACCTGCGGTAATATCTTTAGATTTTGATGTAGCTCTAGGGATCTTAGCAATAATTTGACCTGCGGCTACTGTCTGGCCATCTTCTACAACAATGTGTGTAGAAACCGGCAGCGTGTATTCGCGCATTCTATCGCCAGACTTTATAGAAAGTGTAGGAACTAGAGCTTTGTCTCTAGATTCTGTTACAACTTTCTCGCGATGACCTGTTTGCTGATCTGTTTCTTCTTGGAAAGTTACATTATCAATAATATCAGTGTAACCTGCTTTACCATCAATTTCAGAGAAGATATTTGCGTTATAAGGATCCCACTTACACATGGAAACGCCTTTAACAATCATATCGCCATCTTCAATTAACATTTCCGAACCGTAAGGCACGTTATAAGCGGTTATTTGCTGACCTTTGTCATCAATTATCTTGATTTCACCGGCGCGGCTAAGAACAACATTATGATCTTCTTCGCCATCGTTAAACACAACCACACGAATGTTGTTGAATTCAGCTTTACCGTTAAATTTAGCTTTGTGTTGAGATTCAGACTCAAGACGAGAAGCAGTACCACCAACGTGGAAAGTACGAAGTGTTAATTGTGTACCTGGCTCTCCAATTGATTGAGCAGCAATTACACCAACAGCTTCCCCTTGTTGTACCATAGTTCCACGAGCAAGATCACGTCCGTAACATTTAGCACAGACGCCTCTTTCTGTTTCACAAGTAAGTACAGAACGCACTTCTACTTCATCAATATTCGTTGAAGCTATCTTGGAAGCTATTTCTTCAGTAATAATACCGTCGGCTTCACAAAGTATTTCGTCGTTTAACGAGTCAATTACTTGATGCTTGCTTGTACGACCTAATATGCGGTCTTCTAAGCTCTCAATAATATCTTCGCCATCTTTCAATGCACGTACTTTCAAGCCACGGACGGCAGAACAATCATCTTCAGTGATAATTACATCCTGCGCAACATCAACAAGTCTACGAGTTAGATAACCCGCATCGGCTGTTTTAAGAGCCGTATCTGCCAATCCTTTACGAGCACCGTGAGTAGAAATAAAGTATTCTAATACGGTAAGTCCTTCAAGGAAGGAAGAAAGAATCGGTGTTTCAATTACTTCGTTTCCTGATGTAGCATTAGACTTCTGCGGTTTAGCCATCAAACCACGTAAACCACCCAACTGACGAATCTGTTCTTTGGAACCACGGGCTCCAGAGTCAGCCATCATATAAACTGGGTTAAATCCACCACGATCTTCTTGAAGTGCTTTAAATAGCAATTCAGAAATTCTATTTGTGGTAGAAGTCCATTTATCAATAACCTGATTGTAGCGCTCATTATTAGTAATGAAACCCATTTCATAGTTATTGCGAATTGCTTCAACATCAGCAGTTGCTTTGTCGATTAACTCGAATTTCGCTTGAGGAATTACAATATCAGTTAAGTTGAAAGACAAGCCACCTTTAGTTGCTTGCTCAAAACCTAATGATTTCATTTCATCTAAGAAGTGCGCACATTTTGCAGTTCCTGCATCTTTGTGTACTTGAGAAATAAGTAATCTTAATTCCTTTTTACCCAAAGTTTTGTTGATGAAAGGTATTTCAACGGGAAGAATTTTGTTAAAAATTACACGACCTGGAGAGGTATTGATCTTTTCGCCGTTATTACGGTTGCTACGAACATCAATTTTTGCGTGCAAATCGATACGGTTTTGATCGTATGCAATTACTACTTCTTCATCATTAGAGAAAGACATATTCTCTCCCCTAGCACCATCACGGATTTTTGTCAGGTAATAGATACCTAAGATCATATCCTGAGAAGGTACTGCAACTGGTGAACCTGAAGCAGGTGAAAGTATATTATGCGAACCCAGCATCAATACTGAAGCTTCCATCACCGCGTCATTGCTTAACGGTAAATGGACGGCCATCTGATCACCATCGAAATCGGCGTTGAAAGCCGTACATGATAACGGGTGAAGGCGGATAGCTTTTTCTTCTATTAATACAGGCTGATATGCTTGAATACCTAAACGGTGAAGAGTAGGAGCACGGTTCAACATTACTGGGTGTCCGTCAATAACATTTTCTAGGACTTCCCATACAATCGCATCTCGGCGATCAACCACTTTCTTCGCTGACTTAACGGTTTTAACGTAACCGCGTTCAATTAGCCGACGAATAATAAATGGTTTATATAATTCTACAGCCATTTCTTTAGGAAGGCCACACTGATGCATTTTCAGCTCAGGACCAACCACAATTACTGAACGGCCAGAATAATCTACACGCTTACCAAGTAAGTTCTGACGGAAACGTCCACTCTTACCTTTAAGCATATCACTTAAAGATTTTAGGGCACGATTGTTAGACTTAACGGCATTTGTTTTACGTGAGTTATCAAATAGGGAATCTACAGATTCTTGCAACATGCGTTTCTCGTTTCTGAGAATCACATTAGGTGCCTTGATATCAATTAATCGTTTAAGACGGTTATTGCGAATAATAACACGACGATATAAATCGTTAAGATCTGACGTAGCAAAACGGCCACCTTCTAGCGGTACTAAAGGACGAAGTTCAGGTGGAATCACAGGAACAACTCGAAGTACCATCCACTCAGGCTTGTTTTCACCACCTTTAGCAGAAGTTCTGAAAGACTCAATAACTTGTAGACGCTTAAGAACTTTTTTCTTACGCATCATAGAAGTTTCATGACGAGCTTGATCTCTTAAAACATACGCTTCTTTGTCGAGGTCAATACGAGCAAGTAACTCTTCAAGTGCTTCTGCACCTTCAAGAGCAATGAACTTCTTCGGATCGTCATCGTCCATCTCAAGCTGTTCTTGAGGGAGCTTATCTAGTGTATCGTAATACTCGTCCTCAGAAATCATTTGTCCGGTTGTGAAACCTAATTCAGCAGCTTCCCCCGGATTTACAACGATATAAGTTTCGTAATAAACAATTTTATCAAGCTCTTTAGAAGAGTAGCCTAATAAGTAAGCAATTTTGTTTGGTAGAGATTTAAAATACCAGATATGCGCAACGGGAACTGTAAGGGAAATATGCCCCATTCGCTCACGGCGCACTGCCTTGCGTGTTACTTCAACACCACAACGGTCGCATATAATACCTTTGTATCTAATACCTTTGTATTTACCACAATGGCATTCCCAGTCCTTTACAGGACCAAAAATCTTCTCGCAAAACAAACCATCTTTTTCTGGTTTGAACGTACGATAATTTATGGTTTCTGGATTTAAGACTTCACCGTGTGAACGATAAAGGATAGCCTCTGGTGAAGCTAAAGAAAGACCAATACTATTGAAATCTTTGGATAAGGTCAGCGTCTTGTTATTCAGCAAGGAAACCTCCTAATGAGTCTAGTGAAAATCGTTGGGTGAAATTATAGAGTGTATTATTCATGTTAATCGATGTTTACTTCTAAGCCTAAACCTTGAAGTTCGCGTAACAGAACTTTGAAAGATTCTGGAATCTCGCCTTCTGGCAAATTTTCCCCTTTCACAATAGCTTCATAGACCTTAGTACGGCCTTTAACATCGTCACTCTTAACGGTTAGCATTTCTTTTAGGATACTAGAAGCGCCATAAGCATAAAGTGCCCAAACTTCCATTTCACCAAGTCTCTGACCACCAAACTGAGCTTTACCGCCCAATGGTTGCTGAGTAATTAATGAGTAAGGACCAATAGAACGAGCATGCATTTTATCTTCAACTAAGTGATTTAGTTTCAACATATAAATGTATCCCACTGTAGTTTTTTGTTCAAAACGCTCACCTGAACGCCCGTCGTGTAAATGTACTCTACCATCTTGAGGTAAGCCAGCTAACATCATTTGATGATTAACTTCTTCTAAGGTAGCACCATCAAAGATCGGAGAAGCGAACGTAACGCCCAGTTTTTTTCCAGCCCAGCCAAGAATAGTTTCGTAAATCTGACCCAGGTTCATCCTAGAAGGAACACCAAGTGGATTAAGTAGGATATCAACTGAAGTTCCATCTTCCATGAATGGCATATCTTCAATAGGTACTACCTTAGCTACAACCCCTTTGTTACCATGTCGGCCAGCCATTTTATCACCCACTCGAAGCTTACGCTTCTTGGCTACATAAATTTTAGCTTTTTGAATGATACCAGGAGGTAGTTCATCACCAACTTGAATCTGATATTTACGACGTTTAAGATCAGTGTCTAGCCCACGACGTAAATCACGGTAATTAATAAATAATAGTTGAACCGTTTTATTCACTTCAGCATCCTTTGTCCAATCAACTTGATCGTTGATGAATAATGGATCTATTTCTTCGAAAGTAGACTTCTTATACTTTGTTCCTTTAGGAATAACAACATGTGCAGAGTAGTTTTCGATACCCGGACTTGTTTTTTCCTTTAGAAGCGCATAAATACGTTCTACCCAAGCAGTATTAAGCTCGTTTAATTTTTCTTTGTAACGATCTTCTTCAACAGAAACGAGACGTTTTTCTTCCTTCCTTGAAACTAGTTCATCGCGTTTTCTGCTAAATAAACGAGTGTCAATTACCACACCTTTAACACCCGGAGGCGTTTTGAGTGAAGCATCTTTAACATCACCTGCTTTGTCACCAAAGATAGCGCGTAGTAGTTTTTCTTCAGGAGTTGGGTCTGTTTCACCTTTAGGTGTAATCTTACCAACTAAAATATCACCTGGCTTAACGTGAGCGCCATTTCTGATAATACCACGATCATCAAGGTCTTTTGTAGCCTCTTCAGATACGTTTGGTATCTCACGTGTTAACTCTTCTTCGCCACGTTTAGTATCACGAACCTGTTGTTCAAATTCAGTAATGTGTATAGATGTATATAAATCTTCTCTTACGATACGCTCAGATACTATAATTGCATCCTCAAAATTGTAACCACGCCATGGCATGAAACCAACAAGCATATTTCTACCAAGAGCAAGTTCACCAGCATCAGTTGAGCAACCATCAGCAATTGGCTGACCGTCGATAACTTTGTCGCCTGTATTCACAGTCGGACGTTGATTTACTGTGGTATCTTGGTTAGAGCGTTCAAACTTGGTTAGTTTGTACGATTTAATACCCTCGTCAAAGTGTGCTAAGCTAGTTAACTCGTCTCTTTCGTATTTGATACGAATTTCAGTTGCACTAACGTAAACCACTTCACCGGTTCCTTCAGCAACAAGAATAGCTCTACTGTCTTTAGCAGCTCTGTGCTCAAGACCCGTACCAACTATAGGAGCCTCTGGACGTAATAATGGAACGCCCTGACGCTGCATGTTAGATCCCATTAATGCACGGTTAGCATCATCATGCTCAATGAATGGAATAAGCGCAGCTGCTAATGATGTAATCTGGTTCGTAGATACGTCCATATACTCAATATTAGCAGGATCAGCCAATTCTACGTTACCATCACGTGTTCTAGAGAATACTTGGGTAGAAGCAAACTCGCTCTTATCATTTAACTCTGCATTGGCCTGTGCAATGGTAGTTTCGTCTTCTTGCTCAGCCGCTAGATATTGAATATTTTTGGTAACTACTGTTCCTTCTACCTTACGGTATGGTGTCTCGATAAATCCGAAATCATTAACTTTAGCGTGGATACAAAGTGAAGAAATTAGGCCAATGTTAGGACCTTCAGGGGTCTCAATAGGACAAAGTCTACCGTAATGTGTATAGTGAACGTCACGAACCTCAAATCCTGCACGTTCTCTTGTTAAACCACCAGGGCCAAGAGCAGACATACGTCTTTTGTGAGTTAACTCTGCTAACGGATTGGTTTGATCCATAAACTGAGAAAGCTGGTTAGTACCAAAGAACGTATTAATTACGGACGATACAGTACGAGCATTAACTAAATCCTGAGGTGTTAATTGCTCAGCATCACGAGAGTTCATTCTTTCTTTGATGGTTCTAGACATTCTAGCCAGACCAATAGCAAACTGCTGGCCTAATTGTTCACCAACAGTACGAACTCTACGATTACTCAAGTGATCAATATCATCAACTTGGGCATTCATTTGTTTAAGGTTAATAACCTCAGTTACAATAGAAACAATGTCTTCTTTAGTTAAGTGAAGAACACCAAAGTCTACGTCTACACGCAAACGTTTATTAAGTCTATAACGACCTACTTCACCTAAATCATATTTTTTATCAGAAAAGAATAAACGCTCTAGTACAGTTCTAGCCGTTTCTTTATCTGGCATTTCACCAGTTCTAATCTGACGGTAAACTTCGCCTAATGCAGTAGTTTCGTCATAAGATGGATCTTTTTTAAGGGTTTGGAAAAGAACTGTTCTATCCAATAGACCTTTAATGTTAGATCCTTTACGGTTCTTTGCGTCTTCATCTGGTATCTTAACAAGCGTTAACTTTTTAATTCCAGCTGCCTTCAAAATCTCGTAATCATCTTCTTCAAGCACTTTATCGCGCTCTAGTAAAACAGTACGTTCAGTAGCTTCTTTAACTTCACCAGTCTCGTCGTCAACAACTTCTACTATTTCTTCATTAACTAATTCAGTAGCAAGGTTACGACCTATGACAGATTCAAAAGCTTTTTTGGAAGACACAGATACGTCTTCGCTGAGGTTAAACAGCTCTAGAATGTCTTTGTCAGTAGAGTAACCTAAAGCACGCAGAAGAGTTGTAGCAGGTAACTTCTTTTTACGATCTATGTATGCCCATAAGACATCACGAATATCGGTAGTAAACTCAATCCAAGAACCTTTAAATGGGATTACTCTAGCTGAGTAGAGCTGAATACCATTTGGATGCTGAGATTGACCAAAGAATACGCCTGGAGAACGGTGTAATTGACTTACAATTACGCGTTCGGCGCCATTAATAATGAATGTACCCTTATTGGTCATCCAAGGTAAATCGCCTAAGAAAACCTCTTGTTCAATAGTCTCAGTAGCCTCATCACCACTAGAGCTAGAAGATAGTCTTAATTTGGCTTTAAGAGGAAGCGAATAAGTTAGACCTCTTTCCTGACACTCCTTCATTGAGTAGCGAGGTGTATCAACCATATAGTATAGAAACTCTAGGGTATGATCTTCTCGAGTATCTTGGATAGGAAAATGTTCATTAAAGATTGCCTGCAAACCTACATTATTACGGTTTTGTGGCGCTTTCTTTAATTGGGAAAATCGATGAAATGATTCAATTTGAATATCTAGAAAGTCAGGATAGTCGACCACTTGTTGGGTACGACCAAAAGACAAACGGTCAGTAAATTGAATAGCTTTGAGTGCAGTAGTCAAACGTCAGCTCCTTGGAGTTCGTTGGAGGAAACAGAGAAATGGGTATAACAATTAAACACCAAAAGCCAACATAAATATGTTGGCTTAGATGTTCTAAATCAATTTAAAATGATTACTTGAGCTCGACAACGGCTCCAGCATCTTCCAATTTTTTCTTGATTTCTTCAGCTTCGTCTTTAGAAGCTGCTTCTTTTACTGTGCTAGGAGCGCTATCTACCATATCTTTAGCTTCTTTCAAGCCAAGACCAGTGATTGCACGTACTTCCTTAATCACGTTAATTTTTTTAGCACCTGTTTCTTTAAGAATAACATCGAATTCTGTTTGTTCTTCAACTACAGCAGCGTCTCCGCCACTGCCAGGTCCTGCAACAGCAACAGCTGCAGCAGCAGGTTTGATACCGTACTCTTCTTCAAGTACAGTTGCTAATTCATTTGCCTCTTTAATCGTGAGGTTTACCAGTTCTTCAGCAAGAGCTTTTACGTCTGCCATGATTAACTCCGTTGGGAATGTTTTGTTTTTATTAATTACTGTTCTTTATCAGCTATAGTCTTCACTGCACCAAGGATATTTGATCCTTGAGCTTGAAGGGCTGAGATAACGTTGCTAGCCGGTGATAGAAGCAGTCCAATGACATCACCAATAACCTCGTTCTTGGACTTAATAGCAGCTAATGCATCAAGGGTATCTTCACCATAAAAATCCCCATCAATTATAGCTGCCTTAAAGGTTGGTTTACTCTCAGATTTGAGATGCTCTTTAAGGATTTTTGCTGGGGCAGAAAGATCTTCACCAGCTATCGCAAAAATGTTTTGCTCAACAAGAGATGGGAAAAGGCTTTCATATCCACCTAGTTCTTCCATTGCTCTGCGAACAAGATTGTTTTTAAAAACTTTGAAAGGTATTCCACTATTTCTGAAAGTTTTACGTAAGCCACTTATTTTGGCAACGGTCATTCCTTCGTACATGGCAATGTAGACACCACCAGCATTTGATAGTATTCCCTTAATTTCGTCTACTTGTCCTTTCTTTTTCTCAAGTGTAGCCATAGTTCTCTCCGGTTATACCATTCTTGAAAGTTCTGCCTTATCAAGTGTGATACCAGGGCCCATAGTGGCACTCATAGAAGCACTTTTAAGGTATGTACCTTTAGCTGAACTTGGTTTTAATTTCATTATGCGTAGTATCAATGCAGCTGCATTTTCACGAATCTTATCTGTATCAAAGCTACATTTACCAACAGAAGTATGAATAATACCGTATTTATCAACACGGAAATCAATCTTACCTGCTTTGGCTTCATTAACAGCTTTGGCAACATCCATGGTTACTGTACCACTTTTTGGATTCGGCATAAGACCGCGTGGGCCTAAAACACGGCCAAGTTTACCAATTACACCCATTACATCGGGTGTAGCGATAACTACGTCGAAGCCTGTCCAACCTTCTTCAATTTTTGTAACCATATCATCAAGACCAACAAAATCAGCGCCTGCTGCTCTTGCTTCATCTTGTTTTGCGGCATTCACTAATGCAAGAACCTTAACGTCTTTACCAATGCCATGAGGTAACGTAACTGAGCCACGAACCATTTGATCAGCATGACGAGGATCTACACCAAGTGCTATGTGCAATTCAACAGAAGAATCGAATTTAGTAGTGCTAGTTTTTTTTACCAGCTCAGAAGCATCAGACAAAGAATATAATTTAGTTGTATCAACTAACTTTGCAGCTTCTGCGTATTTTTTTCCAGTTTTTGCCATAATTTTATTTAGCCCTCAACAACTTTGATACCCATACTGCGCGCAGTACCAGCAATCATGCTTGCACCAACTTCGGCATCGTATGCGTTTAAGTCTTCCAACTTAGTTTGTGCAATTTCAACACACTGAGCCCAAGTAATACTGCCCACTTTATTCCTGTTAGGTTCACCTGAACCTTTAGCAATTTTCGTAGTTTGCAGAATTAACACCGGTGCAGGTGGAGTTTTAGTTTTGAACGTGAAAGATTTATCAGTGAATACTGAAATCTCTACAGGTGTTACCACACCCATTTTGTCCTGTGTTTTCGCATTAAATGCTTTACAGAACTCCATGATGTTCACACCAGCTTGACCAAGTGCAGGACCTACCGGTGGTGCCGGGTTAGCCATGCCGCCTTTGATCTGTAGCTTAATTACTCTATCTAACTTTTTCGCCATGATTGTCTAATTGCTGAAATGCCTAAAAAATTATGATGCAGATTCTACTTGATTCAAGTCAACCTCAACCGGAGTCTTGCGGCCAAAGATACTAACAAGCACACGTAATTTGAGCTTGCCACTATCAACTTCTTGAACTGTACCGTCAAAATCTTTGAATGGTCCGTCGGTAACTTTTACCAGGTCTCCTTCTTTGAAAGGTATTTCTACCGTTCCACTACCTTCCGCAATTTCACGGTTGCGGTCTACTCTGCCTAAGATGCGTTTTATTTCAGCATTTTGCAGAGGAGTAGGTATTTTGCTTTTTCCCGTTTTCAAAAATCCTAGGGTAGAGGGTGCATTCTGAACAAGGCTATTAACCGCGTCATCATAATTAGCCTCTAAAAGGATATATCCTGGGAAAAAATTCTTTTCTTTTGCTCTTTTTTTACCGTTCCTAACCTCTATTACTGTTTCAGTAGGAATTAGAACGTCTGAAATTCGATCTTCAAGCCCAAGCTCGGCGATCTCCTCCATTAAATGGGCGCGAACCTTCTTCTCGTGTCCCGAAAAACACCGTACTACGTACCATTTCTTATCTGAAGTTTCTGCCATAGTGAACCTTTAGTATAAGAACTCGAGTATGGTGGTATATACCCGGTCGATTAGAAATATAAAAGCAGCTAGTATTACAGAAAATAACGCAACAATACCAGTGTTCGACCAAAGTTCGTCTTTAGTCGGCCAAGATACTTTTGCCATTTCTTTGCGAACAGCTTCTAAATAATTTTTTATTGTTTCCATAGTTCACGCACTTTCGTGTTTGCACGGGCGGAGAGACTCGAACTCCCAGCCTACGGTTTTGGAGACCGACGCTCTACCAATTGAGCTACGCCCGTTCAGCGAAAAAGATTAGTCGTTGATTTTTGTTACCACGCCAGCACCTACGGTACGGCCACCCTCACGGATAGCGAAACGTAAGCCGTCTTCCATAGCGATAGGCTGGATCAACTCAACTTGCAAGCTCACTTTATCACCAGGCATAACCATTTCGATGCCCTCTGGTAATTCACATGCGCCTGTCACGTCAGTTGTACGGAAGTAAAACTGTGGACGGTAGCCTTTAAAGAACGGCGTATGACGGCCACCCTCATCTTTGCTAAGTACGTATACTTCACAGTCAAATTTCTTATGTGGGTTTACTGAACCCGGCTTACACAATACCATGCCACGCGTAATATCTTTCTTTTCAATACCACGCATTAAGATACCAGCGTTGTCGCCTGCTTGACCTTGATCTAGCAACTTGCGGAACATCTCGATACCCGTAACTACTGTGCTTCTTTTATCTTCGTTGATTCCAACGATTTCAATTTGTTCGTTGATTTTAACAATACCACGCTCAATACGACCGGTAGCTACTGTTCCACGGCCAGTAATTGAGAATACATCCTCAACCGGCATTAGGAAAGGTAGGTCTACAGCGCGCTCTGGCTGAGGGATAGTCTCATCAACCGCCTTAATAAGCTCAATTACTTTTTCTTCCCACTGTGGCTCACCGTTAAGTGCACCCAATGCAGAACCGTAGATAACTGGGATATTATCGCCATCAAATTCATAGCTACTAAGTAATTCACGAATTTCTAGTTCAACTAGCTCTAAAAGCTCTTCGTCGTCTACTAGGTCTACTTTGTTCATGAACACCACAACCTGAGGTACACCAACCTGACGAGCAAGCAAAATGTGCTCACGAGTTTGTGGCATTGGTCCGTCAGTAGAAGCTACTACTAATATAGCGCCATCCATTTGAGCAGCACCGGTAACCATGTTTTTCACATAATCGGCGTGACCAGGACAGTCTACGTGTGCGTAGTGACGCGCTTCAGATTCGTACTCAACGTGAGCCGTAGCGATAGTTATACCGCGCTCGCGCTCTTCCGGAGCGTTATCAATCATGTCGAATGCCTGAGCAGTTCCACCGTAAGTTTTTGCCATTACCGTTGTAATAGCCGCCGTTAGTGTAGTTTTTCCATGATCTACGTGACCGATGGTGCCCACATTTACGTGTGGCTTGGAGCGTACGAAACTTTCTTTTGCCATTTTATCAGTTGATTTATGTTGTACAGGTCGTAAAAAAAATATTTGGTAGAACTGAGCCGCTAAACGGATTTGAACCGTTGACCCCTTCCTTACCATGGAAGTGCTCTACCACTGAGCTATAGCGGCGTACTAGTAGTTTGTATTGAGCGGGCGACGAGGCTCGAACTCGCAACATTCAGCTTGGAAGGCTGACACTCTACCAGTTGAGTTACGCCCGCGATAGAAAAGTAAAATAAAAGTGGGGAGAGCAGGATTCGAACCTACGAAGGCTTGCGCCAGCAGATTTACAGTCTGCCCCAGTTGGCCGCTTTGGTATCTCCCCAACGTGAAAGAAAAAAAATGCTGAGCTGGTGAAGGGACTCGAACCCCCGACCGGCTGATTACAAATCAGCTGCTCTACCAGCTGAGCTACACCAGCATTCTTTCACAGTCTGATAATATAAGATATCACCAGAGGTATGTCAATAAATCAAAGTGCGATAATCACTTTTTTTTGTACAGACTTGTAAAATATCGACCTGCTATAACAAATGCAACTAAAATTAGTAACCATTTTGCATAAATAGTTAAATAGGTGCCTACAACTGCCCAATTCTCGCCAATAGTATAGCCTAAAAAAAGGAGTAAAGCATTCCAACTTGCTGAACTTAATGCACTTAGACCTAAAACTTTCCATTTATTCATGCCAGACATCCCCGCAATTAAGGAGACAACCGTTCTTGTACCAGCTAAAAATCTATTGATAACGATGATGCCATATCCCCATTTTCTCATTGCTCGGCGTACTCTATGTTCGAGTTTTTTGCTATATAATCGAGCAATAATAGACCAAGGCAACTTTGACTTATCAATGTCATTCCAGAGAGTTCCCACTTGGTAAACATTCATAAAGCCAACAACAGAAAAAATTGTTGAACCGCCCCAGATATATACCATATTAATAGAATCTATGGCCACTAAATATCCTGCAAAAGCTAAGAGTACATCACCTGGAATAGGTGGAACAATATTTTCTAGGTAGGCTATAGCAAAGAACACTACGTATAGCTGCCAAATCGGAATTGC
>Ga0306898_1000475_pt1 | contig 15653 bp, 16 predicted proteins | sample AntRauMFilla1564_FD_190424 | JGI IMG/M metagenome (GOLD analysis project Ga0306898, IMG submission 190424) | Saline lake microbial communities from Rauer Islands, Antarctica - Metagenome Filla 1 #564 (v2) (version 2) | ecosystem: Environmental > Aquatic > Non-marine Saline and Alkaline > Saline ...
TTATTAACTTTTTTCATGACACTATTGTAACAGATATGTTAACATTAAGTCAAATTAAAAAGCACTATCCATCTCCAATCAAATCAAAGATTATGAATGGAGTATTCCGTGCGATTTGATAAATTTAATTAATCATCGCTGAATCCTTCTTTCTCAACCGCTCTATTTAAAGCGTATAAGTTCTTCGTTAACGCTGGTGTATTATCTTTTAATGCAGAAGCTAAAACTTTACCATAATGCTTTCTAATCGTTGGACTTTTCATCGCTTTAGCTATAAATTCACCTGTTAGCATTGTAGCGCTAGCGCCAGCAAGAGCTGGAACGGCAGCGCCGCCAGTTTTAATTCCCAATCCAGTTGCTCCAATCAAAGATAACTTTGGGTTTTGCTTTAGGGAACTTAATATTGTGTCTCTAACTTTCTGGCTTTGTGAAATAGCACCGTGTACTTCTTCTGCTTTATTCCATGATTCAATAAAAGCTGGATTTTCTTTTCCATATTCTGATATTGATGATCTTAAATTTTTTCTTAATTCATTTACATTGCTTTTAAGCTTTAATTTCACATTTTTAGTGTCAGAAATACCTGCTGAAATTTCGTTTACGTCTTGTTTAAATGCCTGTAATTCTTCAATAGCTATCTTACCATCTTTTATCTTAGATTTAATTTCAGTTATTTTAGTTTTTATAGGAGTTTTACTAGGAGCATCACCGCCTGCTAACAGTTTTTTTTCTAAACTAGATAAGTTTTTTTCAAGGCTTTTAGCGGATATCTCAGCTCCTTCAGGAAGTTTAGATCTAGCATCTTTGTAAAGATTTTCTTTTAAATTATTTACTGATGGTTTACCAATTAAACTACTTAAAAACATTGTCCCAAGCTTTACGGTTTCTTGAACAACAGGGCTTGCTCCTAGTAAAGCAGAACCTTCTTTAGCTAAATTTGAACCTAATGAAACTAAAAATGGCTTGGCTGTTTTCAATGTTTTAGCTACAGCTCCTCCACTTGTCGGAATTTTGTTTCCTACAAATAAAGAAGTAGCATCAGAAACAACCTCATCAGCGAACTGTTCTCCGCCGCTTTGTGGGGCAAGGTACCCTTTAAAAGATTCATTCATAAAGTTCGTCAATTCAGCTGAGGTAGGCAAATTTACTTTTGGTTCTTGCTGTGGTGTAGGAAGACCTAATTTATTTAATAAAAAGTCTGCTCCAGTTTCTCCTAACGACTTGATATCCCCTGGCAAACCAGCAATAGTCTCTCCAGCTCTAGACAAAGAACGCAAAATCTGCCTGTCATCTCCTTCCGCGAAAGAGAATTGACCACGGTTGATGATCTTTTTAGACTTTAACCCTTTTTTTAAAGAATTATCATATGAATCATCGAAACTAAGTTCTTTCGGTTGTTCAGTTAAAGAACTGTTATAAGTGTCGTCAAAACTAAGCAAAGACATAACCTAACTCCTTTGCTTCTTTTTTAGCTGCTGATCTATTTTTACCGTGCTTTTTCGCTAGATTATTAATGATATCTTGAGTAATAGGGGTACCATCTTCTACTTTATTAAGCTTGCCTTCTCCAGAAATATCTCTTAGTCTAGATTCTAATAGCTTCTGCTGTTCTTCTACGAAAGGTTTTAATCGCTCATTAACACGCTGAGGTAAGTCACGAGGAGTATATCCAAGTTCTTCTTCTAATTGATCTGATAGTTGATATGTTAATGCTATTTGTTTTTCTTCAATAGCATTTTCAACTTTTAATAATTCAGCTACTGTTAAGTTAGCTTCTTTAGACCTTCCGATTTTAGGTAACATTTGCTGTATTTGTTGCTCGATCCATTGGTTTGGGCGACTGCCTGCCCTCTTTAAACTTCCAAGGAAATATTCTTTACCTGAAGATATAAACTGAGCTCCTCCGGGAGTTCTTAACGCTTCAATACCAGTCATATTAGCTATATTATCTGGAGAAAAATAACCTAAGTCGGTTTTCCCTATAGATTCAACCATGTAATCTAACGCAGCTTGTTTTTGCGGTAAGGCTTCAGCTCTTGCGGAAATATTACTAAAATAAGTTTTATTAGCTTCATTAGCTAAATTAGCTTTTCTTTCGAATGCCTTATTTTCTCTATCAGCATTTGCTTGTTTCTCTTTAGCCAAAGCCTCGTTCTGAGCTTGCATAATTCTTCCAGCATTTGGATTAATTAATGTAACTTTATTAATCTCATCTTGAGTATATCTTTTCTGCTGTTGCGGTGGAGTTACTGCAGGTTGTTGCGGTGGAGTTACTGCAGGCTGTTGTATTCCAAGAGAATCGACTAAATTAAATCCTTGTTCAGTAGGTTGTCCCTGTCCAACATCTGGTTGCTGCAATGGATCAGTAGGATTTCCCAAACCAAGTAACTTAATAATTTCTTTCTCGTCGTTTTGTGCTTTTAGTGTTTTCTGATCTATAGCATTATTCTTAGTCATATTCTCTACATAAAGCTTTTGAGCATCAGGAGACATAGCACTAAATTGCTTTAATTCGTTATCATCTAAACCCAACATCTGACCTAGCGCCTGAGCTTGACTAGACTGCTGTTTTTTCTGCTGATATGCTTGTAGACCAGAACTTAACATCGATTCTAAGAAACTGGGTTCAACTTCTTCATCTCTATAATATACAGCCATTTTAAACCTCTTTTGTTTGTGATTAACCTAGCATTCCGCCTAAACTAGATCCGATTCCAGCTCCTGAAGGACCGCCTATCGCGCCGCCCAATATACCTCCCAAGGTCTTTCCGAGTCCACTTGATGATTTCTTCTTGTTCTTAACTTCTAAGTCAAACTGTTGTGTTAATGCAGGATTTAGCATAGCCATAAGTCCTTGTAACCCTTGCATTTGTTGCTGATTTCTTGCGTTGTATAAGTTTTCTTGAAGTCCTGCGCCAGCAGATCCTAAAGACTGACCGAATGCACTAGAGTTTAAAGCATCTGAACCAGCAAATCTTTCTGACAATTGCGGTACTGTTTGCTCGTTGAACTGCCTCATCATCGGTGCTGTTGCCGCTTCGGCTGTCTGTCCGCCGAGTAAGTTTTTGATAAAGTCCATTCCACCGCTCATGGCTCCACCTTGACCACCTAAACCACCAATAATCTGATTTAATAGATCTTGTTGCGGTTGAGTATAACGCTGTCTTCTTATCTCTTCTTCACTGCTTTTGCTGCCGAATAATCCCATCTTAATTCTCCTTAATATTTTAAGTACTCTAGTACTATGTAAGCTGTGTAATATCTATAAGCATTTGAGCCCACTTTTATTGTGACATTATTTGTATCAGCTTTAAGCTCGATACCGTAAGAAACATTAGCACTATAGTACGGCAATGGTAAAAAAGTACTATTACTTAAATTTGCAACACCGTACATATTTATAAAGTATGTTGTAGCTGTTACATCTATTCCGTGTGCAACTGACTTTGTCGAAGACGGATATTCTCCGGCCTCTTGCAGTGTCCCGAAATCAACAACCTTACGGAACAAATGCCTCTCTGCATTGTTATCACCTGACTTAAAAAAAGTTTCACCAGTGTATGTCTCAAGCGTTGAATATTTGCCGATTGCTTTATCATTAAGAGCATACTTGATGTTTTTTATTTCGTCCATTAATTGCAAACGCCAATTAGCAGGATTCTCTTCTAAATAAAAGTCGGTAGGCAATATGCTTTCAAATACTTTACTAGGTTCGTCGCTCATGTTACTACTCTCCCTTCTCCCCTAGACCACACTGTTATCGCTGATATATCTATATCAGATGATACAACAGCTTTTGTAGCCATATTTATATCACTAATGGATATATCAAACTGCACATTTTGTGCAACAGCATTAATATATAAACGGCGCATAACCTTGTCTATTGCTGTGTTTTCGTCTAAACCAGTATAAGTTGTCACAGTATTACTTCTGTCCGTTAAATCGCTGTTTATCGGCGTATCAGAGTCATTCCCAGAGTATATATTAACATTGAACACTCCGCTGATGGTTCTTCCACATAAAAAGTCTATATAACCAAGTTTTGTAGACACTCCCGAATCGAGAAAATTAAACCGTTTAGACTTAATATTTATGTTATTCACTCTTGAATATAGACCACAACCTAAATATGTTCCGTCTGCAATTTCAGATCCAATAAATGCGCCATCGATTAATCCGAATAGAGTTAGCTCATCGCCTGATATCGACACTTTATAAATATTGTCGTTTAGCTCACTACCTTTGCCGATAATTCCTTTTATGTATATAAAATCTCCGTTATCTAATCCGTGGTCAGGAGCCGTAATACTACTTTCTCCTACTGCTGTAATTATTTGGCAAGGTGCATTAAGATTAGTATTTATATCGTTATATACTACAACAGCGCCCTGATGATTTCCTGAAACTATATGCGGTAATAGTGATGTTAAGCTAGACTGTCCCCACGGTGTCTCCCACTCTTCCCAAGTAAAATAATCTAAATCACTCCAAATGGCATCGTCAAAAGGTTGCCACTTGCCGAACACTGAAAATCTATCTTTTAAAATAGAATAAGCATCGTTCTCAGGATTGAAACATAACACTCTGTCTGGATATATATTCCCTCTCCCTGCTCTAGCATAAGTAAAGTAACATAGCTTTTTGTACTGGTCATAGTATCCATGCACTTTTAGATGACCATCATTATCATTTTCTACACTCTCTATAAAGTCTGGTATCTTAATATCTGCTAATTGTACATCATAACCGTTACTTGTTACCAAGTCAGTATGACCGAATCCTATTACACCTTTATCAAACTCTATAGTAGAAAACGGCGAATCTATGCCCAATCTTGAGTTAACTTTTTCCCATACGAACGGTAGTATTTCATTGCCTGTGTATCTTAAAACATACATAGATCGCTCAAAGCCTACAATGATTGTGTCTTTAATTCTGTTTACGCTTACTATCTTTTCATTTGTTGTAGCATCAATATATCCACCTTTTCCGACGATATCACTGCGCCATGCTGTAGCGTCTGTAATTTCTCCAACCCACGAATAACGCAATCTGTTGAAGTAATTAGTAGATGTTGCAGTACTTACGCCCTCGTATGTATCAAATGCAAGCATACGACCTTTAAACGGTAGTAGCCAACGTGCTTGATGTAAGTATTGAGTCGAGCTAACTAAGGGTTTGTAATCTGTCCAAGCTGTTGTGTCGTAATAGCGGATCGGATCGTCTATGTTAAAGTTTGTGACAAAAGTAAGCTTGCCGTTGTTGTTCTTAGAGTAGTTAATGTGATTAAAGAAGTCTGTTGATGTACCTGTCCATGTTGTTCCGACAAGCAATTCTGAAAAGCGTTTAGCTGTAGTAGAGTATTTATAAGCGTATTTAGTATCAAAAACTATGAGTTCTTCAGCGTTTACTGCCTCTAGCTCTGGGTTTATCATTCCCATTATCGGTAGAGTAGGTCTGTATCTAAATGTAATTATTACTTCTTCTGTTGTCCAAGTTGCACTTGATGAAAGAGTTATTGCACCAGTTAAATAATTAATTGTACCTGTACCGCCATTTGTACCAACGAGTGTGCCGTCTGGTACGATAACGCTAGATACAACAGGCTCTGTAAATGTCTCTTCATTTGCTCCACCGCTGTCTACTACAATAGTTAAGTCTGCTGTAGCACCACTTCCGCATGGTATAGTAGCCGTGTCTTCTAAGCTTAATATTGTTACTATATTTCCTGTGAATTCTCCTGCTATAGCGTTTCCTAGCACTTGGTCTATTAACTTGCGATCCAAGAAGCCTAAGCTATAATAACCATTCTTTTTTGTTATCACACCACGCCAGATATACGCATTTTCTATATTTGCAAAAGCGTCGTTAGGTAACAAAAACTGTTCTTTGTTTTTTACTAAACCTTCTTTGAAATCTGTGATAAATAGTGGTGTGTATGCCATGATTAAACCTTATATACGAACATATCAAAACCAGCACGCTTTACGCCTTTTCCTATGCTGTCGTAAGATATATCTATGTAACTTGATGTTTTTGATGCTACATTGATAATACCTACAGCTGTTAAACCGTTAGCTTGCGTTAGCGATACGCCGTAGTTAGTATTTCCTATAGCTGTAGCAAAAGTTACTCTATATGTTGTTGAATTTCCTCCCGCAGAAACTATACCGCACGCCGAAACATTAAACTTATCGTTGATCAAAGTTCCGTTTAGATTAGCCGAACATATAGCGAGCACTTTTAATCCTACTAGCTTTAGAACTTCTCCATCGCTTTCTTTTCTATAGTATAATTCAGTTCCATTATCGCCTTCTTTTGAGTAGATCGCTACTTCATCTGATACTGTTGTAGGGTCTGTTGCTTGCTCATAAAGTGTGACTTTCTTGTGCTTGCCCTGTTGTGTAGATTCTTCAAGTTCTGTGTGATCAACGCCGAACTGATCATTAATTTGTGTGAAGTTCTCTTTGATCTTCGGTTGAGAAACAGACGGTCTCTCTGTTGCTAACGGTATTGCTTTTCTATATGTCATCGTTTACCTCAAAATGTTGGATATGCTCTTTGATTTATATTTTGCATATGAAATTTACGCATTAGCGTTAATTTATGCTTTTCATACATAGACGATATTAGTTGCAACGACTCTAACTCTCCGTTGTCTTCTAGTATTTCTATGGATGCTCCGTAAGATATAACAGACCCAAAATCCTCGCTAATCGGGAGGTCTGTGTCGTCGACTAATTCTTCAGGTCTTATTACTGCAGCAGCTTTAAAGTCTAGATAATCAGCGCTAGGAGGACAGCTAAAAGTTAACTTATTGTCATATAATAGTACAGCTTCAGGAAATCCTGATTGAGGATTGTCTATGTCTGGATATTTTATAGAAAAGATAGCTGGTGATGTGTATAGAGCAATATTGTAAGTGCTTAAAAGTATAGGGTTATTGATTGATATATAGTTATCATTAAAATTTAAAGAGTCTAGAGTGTACTCAGCGACATCAATAGTAAGAGTGAACTCAAACCAAGTCTTGAGTTCCAGTGGCATTACTTCTTTAGCAAAATCATAAACATAATATTTATTTATGTAGTCGCTCAGAAGTGTCTCTGACATCTCGCTCTCTGACTGTCTACCAGTTAACCGTCTTACTTTTCTTTTGATATCTGCAAAAGCCCATCTAGACATTGTTTATTCCTCGATTTTTTCTATTACAGAACAGAGAACTCTGTTTCTTTGTATTCTCTCTTTTTCCATTTCACCGTTGACCGTTTTAACTTTTGTTTCAGTTAAAAAAATATTATTTAAATGATCGATTACTTCTTTTTTCAATTTTGCTTCTTTTCCATCTGGCAAGTCGTAATATTTTCCTTCTAAGAAAAACTGCGAGCTTTCGCCACGGTCTTCTAAATTCGTGATCTTAACTAGATATTTAATATCTTTTTCTTTCTTAATCTCTTTCTTAAGTTCTTTTATTTCTTTTTGCTCTTCTTTCTTCATCTCATACCTCTTTTTTTAGTTAAACAGGGGGATTTCTCCCCCTAAGAAAATTATCTAGCTTCGATATACATGATATCTGAGCTAACGCCGACAATATTAGTACCTAAAGTAACTTCTACGCCGCCATCATTCTCAACATCTAAGCTTAAGTTAACTGCTGCATCATCTGCACTAGCTGTATATGCTGTATATGCTGAACCGTCAATGTCGTTGCCTTGCATATCTTGTAATGAAAAAGTAGTTGAGTTAAGAACGGTTATCTTGAAGTCTTTGTTTAATACTTCAGTCATTCCTGAAATGTTCTTTAGTCTTACTACATTATCACTAGCCCAACCTGTTGTTGAGGCAACAGTAACAACTGGAGGATTAGCGGCAGTGATTGCACTCACCGCACTTTGATTAACGCTAAAGTCTGCACCTTCTGACATTGTAAATCCGTCTGATGTTGAAATGCTACGGTTGATTCCTGAATCGTCTGCGATTTCGTTTAGTGCATAGCCTTCAGCCATTCCTTTGTGAAAAATAGACTTAACAACGGTGCCGTCTGTAGCCCATTTAGTTGCGTTTGTTACTTCGATTGTTTCAGGAACAAAACCTATTTTGATTGTTTTTGCTGTGCCTGCTGATGTAAATTTTTGTTTGAACATATTAATCCCTCCTAGGGTTGTTATCCCCACATTACATCATAGCAATTTTAAATTAAAGTTTTTAATTTTAAACAAAAAAAACGGCGATAATTAGAAGCTTGGAGGTCTGAAACAACAAGCAAATAATCATCACCGAAACCTAGTTAAAGGAACAAAACAAATTCAACCAAAACAGTTAAATAATATGATAAGACTTTATGTTAATGTATTGTTGATTTTGTTTCAAGCTGCAAAGTATAGCGACAATAAAAAAGCCCCCAAGAAGGAGGCTTTACTAGTAGAATACTTGATAGTATTAGTTAGCTAATGTGGAATTAATTTTCACTATCCAAGCGTCATTAAGCACTTTTGCAGCAAAGATCGACTTCCAGCCGAGAGAGCTTCTCTGCATTAATGGATCGTCACCGCGACCTGGCTCCAAATATATATTATCGACTATGCCTTCGTCCAATTTTGTCACGCCATACGCATTTTCACCGCAAATGAATGAACTGTAAGTACCAGCAGACTCTTTGCCGACAGAAGATAGCATCCAGCGAGTGTTACCAACAGAACCCCATTCTGCGTCGTCTGCAACTCCAGAATTAGCGTAATTAGATACATTAACGAACTTGTCACAAGCTTCTAAGTCATTGATTAAGTCAGTATGACCGAAAGCATAGTAAGAAGGACGAACTGGAGTAGTACCTTGACCACTTCCACCTTTAACTACTGGTGTGAAGAAGTTAGCGTCTGCACTCTTAAGTGTACGGACAACTCCCATAATATCTGAATAAGTTAACTCAGTAGGGGTTCCGCCGTTCTGTCCAGCGACACAATTAGTTGATGATAATGTAGAATCTAAAACATCACGAACGATTTCGTCCATAGTTTCACCCATCTGAGCTCCTAGCAGCTTTCCAGCTTCATTCAAAACATCGTCTTCTACAGTATATTTTACCATATCAGTGATAACTACATATGCACCATACTGGCTTACTGTCAATGTGATATCAGTCTTGCTTAACGCTTGAGCTGAAGGAGTAACACCCTCAACTAAAGGTGAAGTAGCAGTAGCAAATTTAGAATATCTTCTACACTTGATTTGCTTACTGTTTTTAGAAGGAATTGGACGCATTTGAGCACCTTTCATATGAATAAGTTTCGGCTCTGCGAACGCTAAAAGCATTTTATCATAGTAATTACTTACGCCAGCATCAATTTCTGAAGTTGTTGTAATACCCATTTTTTAAATCTCCGTTTATCCGCCTGAAGATATTCTATTCGACATCTCTCTAATTTCTGCTAAAGACATATCTTTATAGATATTGTTCTTGCTGACTACACCAGCGCCGCCTACCGAACTTGCGCTCGCTGGCTTGCTCAGGTTTTCGTCAATCTTCTTAGCAAAAGTGTGTTGCGATGAGGATATTTTATCCTTGTAATAGTCTGCAGATGACTTACACGCCTCGTACGCCGACGTAAAAGGATCTTCAGAACTCATTACAGCTTTTCGAACAGCTTCAGGAAGTTTTTTTCCATAATTTGTTAATACTTCTTGAAAGTCGGAATATTTCGCCCTCGCTTTAAGCTCTAGCAATTCTTCTTTATAAGATTTATCCTTTTCAGATAACGCTTTTTTAAGATCTTTTGCTGTTATTAGATCATCATCATCAACATCATTTTGTTGCTGTTGATTCTGATTGCTAATATCCCTTAAATTTTGAAGCTCTGATTTTAAAGCTTGAATGGTCTGGCTTTGTTCTGCCATGGACTCTCTAGCTTTAGACCAGTTTTTATCCTGTTGACTTTCCTCAGCGTCGACCTGAGCTTCTTCGACCGTGTTTTGTTCTTCGCGAACTTCTTCATTATCCATTTAACGTCCTTTGGTTTAGGTAGATGACGGCTCTACATTACTCTTTATTTTTTATAGCTAAACGCTATACAAATCTTTTTAATACAAAGCTTGATTATTCTGCAATACTATTATAGACAAGTTTCGCTTCTTCTGTTCCTATGAGAGCATCAGGGGCATTGGTATCGATAGGCAAAACCCACTCACATTCTAACTTCCCAAGCGTTGTATCAACATAAAAACACATTGAGTTTATGAGCTTGGGAGGCTTTACATTGCTTATTTTTAAAGCTTGTCGTATTACACCTTTATTAAAAGCATCAAGTTTAGAAGTGATAAAGATATAGTACTGCTTAAGATTTGGTTTGTCGATTTTAGCCTTCTCAATAGCTTTGTGTATTGTATTGGTTAAAAGTTCGTTAGCCATGTATTCCCTTGTTTCCCCAATTCGTTGTACCATTAAACAAGCTCCTGTTGTTGTTGTTGTTGTTGTTGTTGTTGTTGCGGTTGTTGTTGCGGCTGCTCTGCAAGACTGGCTCCAACTCTAGATGAAGACTGTTGGTACTCTCCTTCAATATACTGTTTATCGTTGTCCATCTTTTCTTGTTCTTTCATGTTAATGAAATCAAGAGCCTCAATTAACTGACTTTGACGCATGCCTTTCATCTTCTCGATAAGTTCTAAGTTGTTGAGCTGAGCTTTAGAAACATTCTCTCTAGCTTCGGAGATTCTCTCTATTGCTAGTGCGTCTTCAGCCGTTCCTCTTTTGAGTCGAGATTCTGCAAGTGCAATATCGCTGTAGATCTTAGCATTGTTAAGCTTCTTATTCATCGCTTCTAATTCTTCAACTTTCTGTGCTTGTTCTTGTGCTTGTTGTTGCTCTTCTTCAAATGCCTCCATGAGCTTCCCTTTATCTGATATTGGCATAGCATTTATTATTGCACGATCAGGTATAGCAATACCCATGTTCCTAGCTTCAAGCATTTGCATGTAAGCCAAATTCTTTTGATTATCTGTAAGCGCGGTTTCAGCTACAACAATATCATATTTAGCGACATCTTTGTTAAAAGTCGGAGGATTAGAAGACATATCTAACATCTCCTGAGGTATTTCTTTGTTTACTATACGCATTGCTTTCTCTACAGTGCAATTAGCTAACAACATCTTAACGATTTTCTTGCTAACGATAGATTGTGCCGTGTTTAGATTGTCGAACAAACCTTGTAGTGTAGTAACGCTGTTATATGCTCGTTGCTTCGCCAGTATTCCGCTCACTTGAGTGTTACCGCCTTCAGCCGAGCCCATCAACTCCTCACTTACTCCAGCTAAACTCATAACTTGACCTTCTAGGTCTGATATCATAGATAATAATGATTGTGAGACCTCGGAGGCTTGTATTTTCTGTACGTCGGCGGGTTGTGAATCCATTGAGCGCTCTATTACCACTCCTTGCCCAGTCCTGTATAAATCAGCAGGGTTTTTAACGCTTCCTTCTCTTACCATCCATCCGCTATTTACCTGAGCTTTTATAACGTCGGAGGCTTTAGATCGCATCATGTTGAGCTCTTCTTGTGAATCTCTAAGCCCTCTAACAACTCCTTGTAACTTGTAGTTGAAGTTGTCATATTCGGGGGTATAATAGCCAATAACAGGCACAAACGGATAATCACCAGTGCCGTAAGGGTCAATTTCGCTGTATACTAGTTCACCTTCTAATATAACATTTAGTCTTACAGTCGGATCGTGAATTGCTTTAGACTTGATGAACGGATATTCTTTTTTAAGTTCTTCTAATGCTTTTTTAGTTCCATTCCACTTGTCTGATTGTCCGTTTCTTTGGTCAATTATTAAATATTTCTTTACTGTTGTGCGCTCCCAAAACTCATCGTATCTTAATAAACCTCTATCTTCTCCGCGTCTAGCGTAATTCATGTAGCCAAACTTATTATCTTTAGCGCTTGGAACAACATTATCTATAAAGCTAGACATGTTCGGCACTAGTGTTTTAGCAGTGTCTTTAGTTACGTATCTGCGCCGCATGACATAACCGCAATCTGATAAGTCGATTTTAGTGAAACTTGGGTCTAATATAAAAGAATTATAAGGGTCTCTTGTTATCTTTACTTCTCCGTTAATTGGGTCTTGTGTGTAGTCCATCCATAAACTTATCAAATTAATTCCTGTTACTAACGCACCTTCAAAAGCATTCGACAACACGTTATAACCGTCGCTTTTCTCAATAGTATACAACAACAAATCTGTAATAAAGTCTGAGCTAGGATAATCGTTGTATTCCCTTGGCTGACATACTGATGACATTCTATTGCGTTTCTGATAGCCTGAGATTTGGTTTATTATTGTTCTGATCTTGTTAAAAACGTAAGCATTACGACCTTGCAAGTTTAATTCTTGCTTGTCTGACTGTTTCCACTGGTTTCCTGACATAAAACTCATGTCTCTGTAAGCTTGGATATAAAAAGAGTTCCATTCCTCACTTGCTTCCTTATAAAGTTCGTCGTATAGTTTTATTTTTTCTTCGCTCTTATTTCTCATTATAAACCTGTGTTTTTATTTTTAATGTAGTTGATAGATGTTAAAGTTTCAATATATTATTTGTTGTTTAATACTCGTAAGTTAATTATATTCGGTTGAAACCGAAAAAAAGAGAGTAATAATGAAACTAGGCAACCTGAGCGATAAGCAAAGAATAGCATTAAGAGATAGCACGGCAAGATTGAATTTCTGGACAGGAAGCGTTAGGAGTGGCAAATCATTCAGTGCCTTAATTAGATTTATGCAGCTATGTACAGATAAAACGATTGAGGGCGACTTCGTAATTATTGGAAAGACGGAAGGAGCATTAAAGCGTAATGTTATTAGCGAAATGCAAAACCTTGTAGGCGACGACTGTAAATATAGCATCGGTAATCGTGAGATAATGTTATATAATCGTAAAATACATGTGATTGGGGCTAACGACGATAGAGCGGAAGGAAAGATAAGAGGCTCAAGTTTCGGCGGTGCGTTAGTCGATGAAGTAACGCTAATCCCTGAGAACTTCTTTACTATGCTATTATCTAGACTATCAAAGAAAGGGGCAAAGCTATTATCGACTACAAACCCTGAAAACCCCAAACACTGGTTTAAAGTTAATTATATTGATAGAGCAGAAGAGCTTAACGCGAAAGTGTTTGAGTTCTATCTCGATGACAATCCAAGCCTTGAAGAAGACTACAAAGAGTCATTAAAAAAAGAATTTACAGGATTGTATTATGATAGATTTATTCTTGGAAAATGGGTACTAGCTGAGGGAACCGTATACGATTTCTTTGATGAAAACTTGCACTGTATACCAAAGCCACCTGCACAAGGAAACTTTTACACGGTCGGCGTGGACTATGGAACAACGAACCCTACTTCTTTTATAATGATTGGATATAATCCGCTGGTTTATCCAAACTGTTGGATTGAAAAAGAATATTATTATAGCTCTAGAACAACAATGAGACAGAAGACAGATTCAGAATATGCTAAAGACTTAATTGAGTTTGTTAATGGCTTCTATGTTAAGAGCATTAATATTGACCCATCAGCAGCGAGTTTTAAATATGAGTGCTTTAGCATAGGTATAAGAAACATTGTTGACGCAGACAACTCTGTTTTGGATGGCATAAGACTAGTAGCGGATTATATTCAAAACGGTACTCTTAAAGTTTGTAATAGTTGCACTAACTTAATACATGAATTCCAAAGTTACACTTGGGACGACAAAGCAGCACAACGCGGAGTTGAGAAACCAAACAAAGATAATGATCATTGTTTTACCGCAGGGACAAAGATAACAACAGAGAACGGTTTAATAAACATAGAAGACATAGTAGCAGGTGATAAAGTACTTACACGGTATGGCTATCAAGATGTTTTATTAACACATAAGCACCAAGCAGATGTAATAAATTATGATATATTAGGAAAAAGATTTTCATCAACAGATGGGCATAGATTTTACACATTAAATAGAGGTTTTGTTGAAATAAAAGACTTGATGCGTTACGATATTCTTTTAATTAATAAAGAAGAGATGGATTTATGCAATCAGAAGAACAAATATTCAACAAAGTTAAGTATAGAAGATATCCAAAATCAGAGGACCTATCGGATAGAACATATTTTAGATGCGGACAAGGTAACGCGGAACAAGGATATGGATATATCCATAGAGATGTTTGGAGATTCCATAACGGAGAAATACCAAAAGGGTTTAATGTTCATCACATCGACAAAAATACCTCAAACAATGAAATTAGTAACCTTGAATTGCTTGGAACAACGGAACATCAAAGAGTTCATCAAAACAATCTTACTAAAAAACAAATACAAGCTAGAAGAGAATGGATTAATAAAATTAGACCTCTTGCAAAAGAATGGCACGAAAGCAAAGAGGGTAAAGAATGGCATAAAGAACAATATAAAACATCTCTTGGAAAAGTCACTAAAGAAATATATAAGTGCCAACATTGTGGAAACGATTACGAAACAAACAAAAAAGCAACAAGCCGTTTTTGTTCGAATAAATGTAAATCTGCATGGAGAAGAGCGTCTGGAGTTGATAACGAGCCTAGAAGATGTGTTATATGTAATAAACGATATCTCACAAACAAATATAATAAAACAAAGACATGTTCAATCAAATGCACAAATAAAATCAGTAGAAGTTTATAACCTAACGATTAATAATTATCCTGAATTCTTTGCAAACGGAATACTAGTACATAATTGTTTAGACGCCCTCCGATATGGCTTAAAGTCCTTAGACTCAACAATTAAAGGCATTAAAGTTAATAATACTGAGTCCTCTTTCACTGCTATGAATCAAAGACACCTAAGCAGAGTGTAAAGCCGCTTTACATCTACTTAGGCACTATCAACGAATCTATTTGCTGTTCTATGTATTGATTTAGCGCGCCGCTTGAATTCTCTCCCGCGCTTTCTTTCAAAGCGTCGAGCTTTCCCTTGGCTTCCGCTTTAGCTTTCTCATAGATAAAATCCGTGTTCATCTCGCCCTGTTTGAGCCAATTCTTGCCTACCCAAATTGCCATTGTCGGATTATCTTGGGCAAGGTGATATTGTCTCCTTCTTAGCGATTTCTTACCGCCTGCAGACTTTTCAGCAAAATACTCCAAAAAATTAACGCCCCTTTCTTTCTTAAGCTTTTCGTTTAAACTCTCGTAACTCATTCCCAACAAGTTGCAAATTTCTTCGCCAGTGCAATGAATAAAGCAACATTCATCGAGAAGATCATAATCAATATCTTTTATAGGTCGCCCAACGGGGTTAGCTTTCTTCAATCTTTTTTTAGGCTTAACTACCTTCCTTGCTTTAACTTCTTCTTTCTTAATTACTTTAGCCATAATTCAACCCTCTTTTTCTTTACGTTGTACTCTACAACAACAAGAAAAATCAAGAATTAATTATCTTTTTTATCAAATCCTAGCTTTTCAAGAGACAATTTTCGATGAGCTTTAAACAGTTTCTCTAGCTCGATACTTTTTGTTCTCACTCGTTGCGCAGCTCTCTTATTAGAGTTCATGACCTTCTCTAGCTCAGTATTAATCTCATTACTTAGCTTTATTATATCTTTAGACAATTGCATTAATTCCAACATTTACAGA
>Ga0306898_1000478_pt1 | contig 15602 bp, 14 predicted proteins | sample AntRauMFilla1564_FD_190424 | JGI IMG/M metagenome (GOLD analysis project Ga0306898, IMG submission 190424) | Saline lake microbial communities from Rauer Islands, Antarctica - Metagenome Filla 1 #564 (v2) (version 2) | ecosystem: Environmental > Aquatic > Non-marine Saline and Alkaline > Saline ...
CTAGTCACGCCGCACGTCGAGCTGGGTCGCCAAAGTGACAAGATCGACATCGACATCAACCAAGCCACCATGCAGATCGTACACGAGGGCATGCGCAAGACGGTCAATTTCCCAGGCGGAACCGCCCGCGCCTTTGAGCGCAGCGACGTCGCGATCGCCGCCAAATCAGGTACCGCCGAGGTAGGCGCAGGCAACGCCTTTGTCAACTCGTGGGCAGCCGGATTCTGGCCGTACGAAGAGCCAGAATACGCCTTTATCCTAATGATGGACCGCGCCCCACGCAGCAATGCGCTAGGTGCCACCAGGATCATGGGTGACGTAGTGGAATGGATGAGCGTGAATCGTCCAGAGTATTTGGGGATCGAGGTTGAGGTGGGTGGTGATGCTGATTTGGGTGAGGAGTAGGGCTGTGGGGCTTTTGTGAGAAATAGAGCGGCGGGTGTGGGAGAGAAATAGCGTGACGTGCTTTTCGGCGGCGCCCGAGACTCGCGTCCGCTCCCTAAGGGCATCCCCCAAACACACGTTGTGGTGGCGCTGTCTTATTTTGCTACTGAGACATTTAGTATCTAGTCATTAAATTGACATACTTGTTAATCTGTGCTATTTTGTTTAAGTAATTTTGTTCAGGAGAGAGAAAAATGGCACACGGACTTTGCTTTATAATAATGATCAAAGACGAAAACGATAAGAAGCTTGCTCAAGACACTGGGTACGAAGGTATAGTATCGATCGGTGATGTCATGTGGTCTGGGCCACTGGCGGTAGGTGATTTTTTTCACCTTGCGACCTTTCATAATCCTCTGGAAGTTTACAGACTTGCACATTATCCAGGCGGTGAACACAGATTGTGTCCGTTTGATCAAGCTCTGACAGAAGTGTATTTCAAAGCCCCAAAAGAAGTTATCGATCAGATGTTCTTGACACATCCAGAGGCTTGGGAAAAGAAAGCTGTCTAAAACTCTAAGCCGGTAAGCGACTGAAAAAGTCGTTCATCGGCTTTTTCTATTGTTAGATCTTTGATTCACAGATGCTATAACTCCGTAATACTCTGAAAGAGAGGCCTTCAGAGTAGTTTATTGATCTATCAGCATTGCAGATCACAGCCCAACCACAGCGAGTGTTTGGAAGATACACTCAGGGAGCGGATGCGAGTCGAGTGTGCTTGCGAAAAGCTCGCCCACATATTCCTCACCTCCAGTCGCCGCACTCTTGCTCACCATCAGTCGCCGCTCACCGTATAACCCAGTTCCGCGACTCACCAACTTGTCCACAATTTGCACATTGCCAAGTGGTGCGTATAATACTACTAATTCATTAACCAATTCTAGATTATGACTGAAGTTCAATCGTTCTTGACCCCAGAAAAATTTACCGAGCTTAAAAAAGAGCTCGAACACCTCAAAACTGTCCGCCGCAAAGAGATCGCCGAGGCGCTCGAATACGCTCGCAGCCTGGGTGACTTATCTGAAAACGCCGAATACCAAGAGGCGCGCGACATGCAGTCAGCGATCGAAGAACGCATCACATACCTAGAAAAAACCATCAAAGAAGCCAAGATCGTCGACGAAAAGAAGAAGGGCGATGTAGTTGGGCTAGCCTCAGTCGTGACCATCCAGAAAGACAAGGAAAAAGACAAGAAAGAATACATCATCGTAGGATCAGACGAAGCCAACATCCACGACCGCAAGCTGTCGTACCTGTCACCACTGGGCGAAGCGCTGATGGGGAAGAGTAAGGGTGATGAGTTCGAATTTGAAACTCCAGTTGGGATGCAGAAGTACAAGGTGCTGAAGGTAGCGTAGATCACAGTAAGACAACCCTAAAAAAGAAAAGACCAGCTGTGGCAAACAGCTGGTCTTTTCTTTGTACACGCGATAGGATATAGCCATGTCACATCAAGAAGAACAAGCGGGCGACCGCGAGCAAAAGATTGCCGAATTACGAGCGGCTGGGATCAACCCTTATCCAGCTGACAGCAACCAAACCCACACGATCAAGAAATTTGTGACGTATTTTGGTGATCTCCAGGCAGAGGGAAGTGTTGTAACGCTAGTCGGGCGAGTCATGGCCAAGCGCGAGCATGGTGCCTTGGCATTTTTAGATATTTTTGACGGCACTGGCAAGGTGCAGGCTTTTTGCTCGCAAGACGACCTGGGGGAAGAATTGTTTGACTCACTCATGAACTTTGTCAGCACGGGGGACTTTGTGGAGCTGACTGGTACGGCGTTTGTGACCAAACGCGAAATGGAAGCGCTCAAGGTCAGCGGCTGGCGCGTGCTGGGCAAAGCCACCCAAAACATCCCCACCGAGCACTTTGGAATCAAGGACGAAGATGAGCGACTGCGCAAGCGGTATCTCGATATTTTGACTAATGTAGAAGCGCGCGCCATGTTTGATCTCAAGGCTAATTTCTGGAAAGCGTCACGACGGTTTCTGGAGGACAAAGGCTTTGCCGAGGTGCACACGCCGACGCTTGAGACCACCACCGGCGGCGCCGAAGCTAATCCGTTTGTGACCCACCACGACGACTTTGACCTCGATGTATTTTTGCGTATTTCGGTTGGGGAGCTGTGGCAAAAGCGCCTGATGGCGGCTGGCTTGCCGCGCGTGTTTGAGGTGGGGCGAGTGTATCGCAATGAAGGCTCAAGCCCAGATCACCTACAAGAATTCACCAATATTGAATTCTACGCCTCGTATCTGAACTTCGACGACGGCCTCGCGCTACTTGAAGAGCACATTTTGTACGTGCTTGATGAAGCGTTTGCTGGCAAGCGAGTATTTACGATCAAAGGTTTCGAGGTCGATTTTTCAGGCGCATTTGAGCGGATTGATTATGTCGAAACGATCCAAAACGCCACGGGGGTCAATGTAGTAACCGCAACCGACGCCGAACTAGAGCAAAAGGTAACCGAGCTAGGAATCGAGCACGAAGGCGACAACCGCGAGCGCCTCACCGATACCCTATGGAAATACTGCCGCAAGCAAATTGCCGGCCCAGTGTGGCTGACTGGCCACCCTAAATTAGTATCGCCACTGGCCAAAGAATCCGACAAGGCCGATGGTACCGTACTGCGCGCGCAGCTGATCATGGCAGGCGCCGAGTTCAACAACTGCTTCGCCGAGCTCAACGACCCCGCCGAGCAGCGTGAGCGCTTCGAGGCCCAAGCCAAGCTGCTCGCCGCCGGCGACAACGAAGCCATGATGCCTGACTGGGAATTCGTCGAGATGCTAGAATTCGGCATGCCACCAACGTTTGGTGCAGCCACTCTAGGTGAGCGCTTCTTCGCCTACCTAGTAGACAAACCAATCCGCGAGACCCAGTACTTCCCGTTGATGCGACCGCGGCAGGAGTAGGTGAATAAGCAAAAAGCCTTGCAGTCTTGCGAGGCTTTTTCTTTGGGTGAATGATTGTGCAGCGGAGTTTTGTTAGTAATAGCGTGACGCGCTTTTCGGCGGCGCCCGAGACTCGCTATCCGCCCGCTCAAGCCATCCCCCCAAACACACGTTGTGGTGACTTCGTCATACTGAACTGCTGATGGTTTCGTAGTTCTCAAAATGTCATGTATATTTGCGCTCAAATACTCTTGCTTTATAATATATATGTGCTATGGTGTGGCTTGCCAATTCAGGCAAAACAAAGGATATAAAGTTGACCCAACCACAGACTTCACACACAGTTGCAACCTTTCCAAGGGGGAAAGCTGCGGCTGAACAACCAACCGCTGTGCAGACGACACTCGACCAATTGAAAGGTATGAGTTACCGCGAAATTATGGAGTTGGCTGCCGCACTGCCTGGTATTACCGAAAAAGCCAAGGTGCGTGATCGGGTAAAAGCCCGCACAGCTGCCACCATCGCCGCTTCCAAGTTTGGCTTTAAGCTGAATGAACTCGGTGGTGAGGAATCACCGGCCAAACCAAAAGCAGCTTCCAAGCTGCCCGTAAAGGCAAAAGCCAAGAAGAGGTCGAAGGGTAAGGTTAAGTACCGCAACCCGCTCAACAAGGCTCAGACCTGGACTGGCAAAGGGCGTCAGCCCAACTGGTACAGGACAGCTATCGCAGCCGGCACAACTCCTGCCTCGATGGAGCATAGGCTCTACGACTAAGTTCCTTACATAGACGACCCAAAGGCCAGCTTACCTATGCTGGCCTTTTTCTTTGTTTGGTCAGTATTTCACAAGTCGCATATTAATACCCAAAAGATCTAGCAGCATCGCAAAATAGAGTGCCACCACAACGAGTGTTTGGCATGTACGCTCAGGGAGCCAGCGAGTCGAGTGTGCTGCCGAAAAGCTCGCCCAGGTATTTCTCACCACCAGTCGCCGCACTATTCCTCACCTAAATCCGCCATGATTTCTCTCAGAATCAGGACTTTTACTACCTTGGTGTCGCAATGTGGGGACAAGGTGGTTGTGGGTGGGACAAAGTGTTATAGAATGTACGTGTGGTGGGAGATAGTGGTATACTAAATTATTAAGAAATTAAAAGTTTAGTCTGCTGAGTGAGTTTCCGCAATCCATGTAATTGTTCTCCACCATTTGCATGGATTGCGGAGGCTCACTCATATCAAGTTATGTTAATCGGTGAATACAAACACACGTTGGATCCCAAGCGACGGCTGTCACTTCCTTCTAAATGGAGGGATGAACTTGGGAGAAAGCTTGTAATCACGCGAGGACTTGATAATTGTCTCTTTGTATATCCGCTCAAGGAATGGCAGAAGATAACCGATAAGGTTGGACAGCTGCCACTTGGCCAAGCGGATACACGGAGTTTTAACCGCTTCTTTCTGTCGGGAGCAGTGGAAGTGGAGGTTGATTCAGTTGGACGTATTCTCGTGCCAGATTTCTTGAAAGATTTCGGGTCACTCGACACCAAGGTGGTGCTCGCAGGGATCCATGATCGAATCGAGATTTGGGATGAGACACGCTGGGAGGCGTATAAGAAGGGAATCGAAAGTCAGGCTGATGCCTTGGCTGAGAAACTCGGAGCGATAGGCGTCCTCTAATCAATCGTAACTTTACTTGTATATGCCGCACGAAACTGTACTGCTTGATGAAGCAGTAAACGCTCTAGCTATAAACCCAACCGATACCATTGTTGATACAACCTTTGGGGCGGGTGGGCATGCGAGCAAAATCATCGCACAGCTAGGGTCAAAAGGGCACTACATTGGAATCGATACGGATGCGTCAGCGTTACGTCATGATTTGAATGAACTTGAAAACACCACCCTGGTGCACGGAAATTTCCGTAACCTCCAAAACTTACTTAGTACCTTAGAAATAGAAAAAGTTGATGGCATTCTAGCTGACCTCGGTTGGCGGATGGAGCAATTCTCTGGCAACGGCCGCGGATTCTCGTTTCGGCACGATGAACCGCTACTGATGACGCTCGGCGACCCGGCTGATTACGACTTCACAGCGCGCGACATCGTCAATGAATGGGACGAGCACGTGCTGGCGGACATCATCTACGGCTATGGCGAAGAGCGATTTGCTCGGCGGATCGCCAAGCTGATCGTCGAGACGCGGATCGATACCCCAATCGAGACCAGCAAGCAGCTGTCGGACCTGATCGTCAAAGCGTATCCAGCTGCTGTCCGGCACGGCCGCACCCACGTAGCGACCAAGACCTTTCAAGCGCTGCGGATCGCAGTCAATGAGGAGCTTGCAGTCATCGAAGCTCTGATCGAACAGGGAATTGAGCTACTACACCCGGCTGGGCGACTAGTAATCATTACCTTTCACAGTATCGAAGATCGAGTAGTAAAGCACGCCTTTAAGGCAGCACAATCGGCTGAAAGAGGAATAGTACTGACCAAAAAACCAATCACAGCAAGCAGCGAGGAGCTTGAAGCAAATCCAAGGGCGCGGAGTGCAAAACTCCGAATATTCGAAAAAACGTAATTTCTCCACATTATGAACAAGAGTCGCGAAACAATTGCCCACTCACCCTACACTGTCGCTCTGATGGCAGTTATTGGTGGGGCGGTGATTGCTTATCTATATTTTTTAAACGTATCGGTGGTGCATGTAGTCATGCGCAAAGAAGCGATGCAAGAGTCGCAAGATCTTAAGAACAAAATTGCCTTGCTCGAGACCGAATACATCATTGCGCAGCACACAATTGCCGCGCGAATGGCGACGGTTGATGGCTTTCGCGAGGATAGTGAAAAGGTGTTTGTATCACGAGGGACTGTACCTAACCTGGTACTTGGGCAATAATAAGGCATATGCGGCGTGAGCAACGGACACTGCGAATACGAATTGTAGTCGGAGCAGTCTGCTTGATCGCGTTTTTGCTGTTGGTGCGCAGCTATGTGGTGCAGATCGCCCACGGGCAAGTGTATCGCGAGCAGGCCGAGGCGCAATATGTGCGCACTAAGGATGATTTATATACCAGAGGCTCAATCTTTTTTACCAATCGCGACGGCACCGAGCTGTCGGCAGCGGCGATCAAGTCGGGCTACGTGCTAGCGTTTGACCCATCGCGCATTACTGATGTGGCGGGTACATGCAGCCAGCTAGGGGAGTTTGTCGAGATGAATGCTGACCTATGCCAATTGCGCGCCGGCTTGCCTAATCGTACCTACGTGGAGATGCAAGGAGAGGTGAGTGATGAGGTGGCGACCAGCATCGCGACGCTTCGCTTGCCTGGTGTACAGCTATTTCCCGAGCAATGGCGCTATTACCCCGGGGCTGATGTGGCTGCACGCTCAATTGGGTTTGTCGGCTTTACCGACGAGGGAACCGAACTGCGTGGCAAATACGGCCTTGAGCGCCAGTACGATGATATTTTATTCCGCGAAAACCAAGTGCGATCGGTCAACTTCTTTGCCGAATTATTTACCGACCTAGGTGACAACAATGCAAATTCACAGCAGCAGCAAGCGGGTGAAATTGTGACTACCCTCGAGCTATCAGTATCACAAATGCTCGATACAGTCTTGCAGCGCACCAACGATCAGTACAATAGTGCGCTCACAGGGGCAATTATTATGGATCCCAACACGGGTGAGATTGTAGCGATGAACGCCGTGCCAGGGTTTGACCTTAATAACCGAGCTGGCGCCACGATCGAGCAATTTCGCAATCCGCTGGTCGAGAACGTATACGAGTTTGGCTCGACGATCAAGGCACTCACGGTTGCAGCGGGCCTTGATAGTGGTGCGATTGTGCCCAGCACAACCTATTATGACAGCGGCGAGCTGACGCTTAACACCTTTACCATTCGCAACTTTGACGGTCGAGGGCGCGGGACTGTTGCGATGCAAGAGATTCTTAACCAATCGCTCAACACTGGTGTGGCGTGGATCGTAACCCAGATGGGTAAAGAGGTATTTAGGCAGTATTTCCTTGATTATAAGCTAGGTAGCGAAACAGGGATCGACCTGCCTAATGAATCATTTGGACTGATCGATAACCTCAACTCACCACGTGATGTCGAGTACGCAACCGCCTCGTTTGGGCAGGGAATCGCGATGACTCCAATCGCGATCACGCGCGCCTTGGCGACCCTTGCCAACGGCGGGCATTTGGTGACACCGCACATCGTCAGGCAGATCAACTTTACCGATGGCACCAGCCGCGAGATCAAGTACCCACAGGGAGCGCAGGTACTCAAGCCCGAAACCAGCGAAGAAATATCACGCATGCTAGTAGCTGTGGTCGATGACGCCCTGCGCAACGGTACTGTCGCGCTTCCCAATCACACCATTGGTGCCAAGACAGGAACTGCGCAGATTCCAGACCCAGTCAACGGCGGGTATTATGACGACAAGTTCCTGCACTCGTTTTTTGGGTATTTCCCCGCGTATGAGCCCGAATTTATTATTTTCTTGTATACTGTAGAACCAAAGGGGGTGCAGTACGCGTCGGAGACCCTGACGGTTCCATTTATGGACATGACCAAATTCCTGATAAATTATTATTCTATTCCGCCTGATCGCTAAGTTATGAAATCATTTTTCCGTTCGATAGTAGTAAGCATCCTGACTGCAGAAGCTAAGTTCCTCCTCAAGCGCCACAAGCCAACCATCGTGGCTATTACGGGTAGCGTGGGCAAGACCTCCACCAAAGACGCAATCTACGCCGCTATCAAAGACAGCGTCAGTGCGCGCAAAAGTCAAAAGAGCTTCAACTCCGAGCTGGGCGTGCCGCTAACCATCCTGGGCCTGCCAACTGGCTGGGATAACCCACTGCGGTGGGTGTGGAATATCATCGATGGTGGCGTGACGGCACTATTTACCCGCAGCTATCCCAAAGTACTAGTGCTCGAAACGGGCGTTGATACGCCTGGCGATATGGAGAAGCTCGTAGCGTGGCTGCGGCCGCACGTGGTAGTGCTCACGCGCTTGCCTGATGTGCCTGTGCATGTCGAGCAGTTTGCCTCGCCTGAGGGAGTCGTGACCGAAAAGATGAAGCTGGTGCACGGCATGGTTGCCGACGGCACACTTATTTATAATAACGACGACGACATCATCAAGGCGCAGCTACCAGAGGTGCGCCAGAAAGCTTTTGGCTACGGGCGCTATTTGCCGACCGACTACAAGGTAGCCAAGGACCAAATCCAGTACAAAGACGACGTGCCAGTCGGGATCAAGTTCACCATCGAGCACAATGGTGCCAGCTCAGCAATAACGCTGGCAGGTGTGGTCGGTACGCAGCACGCCTATGGTTGTGCTGCTGCGATGGCGGTCGCGCAGGTGCTCGAGGTACCTGCGACCGATGCTGCAGCTGGCCTGCAGACGCTCCAGTCACCAGCGGGTAGACTCAAGGTTATTGCTGGGCTCAAGGGATCGGTTTTGATTGATGATTCATACAATTCTTCACCGATTGCACTTGAGCATGCCCTTGAGACGCTATCAGAAATCAAATATGCCAAACGGCGCATCGCCGTGCTGGGTGACATGCTCGAGCTCGGTAAATATTCCTCAGACGAGCACCGGCGCCTGGGCAAGCGAGTGGGCGAGACCTGCGATGTACTACTGACGCTTGGTGTACGAGCGCGTGGGTTTGCTGAAGGAGCGCTGGCAAATGGCCTGAGCGATGCTACGGTATTTCAATACGACGACGTCGCACGGGCGGGGCGAGAACTGCAAACCATGCTCAAGCCAGGAGACGTAGTACTAATCAAAGCGTCGCAAGGAATCCGCGCCGAGCGCGTGGTAGAAGAGGTGATGGCGCACCCAGAGCGAGCGAGCGAGCTGCTGCCTAGGCAAGATTCAGACTGGAAGGCGACCGCCTAGCTGATTGTGCTACACTGTCACCACTATGGCAGATCAGATTGTAATTTTTACCGACGGTGCCGCCAAAGGTAACCCTGGCCGTGGTGGGTATGGGGCTGTGATCGCGCACGGCGACACTGTCACCGAGATCGGGGGATTCAAGGAACGCACCACCAACAACGAAATGGAGCTACAGGCGGTAGTAGAGGCGCTTAAGGTCGTGCACAATAGCGGCGCCAAAGTAGCCATCTACACCGACTCAAAATACGTAGTTGAAGGGTCGAAAGGCTGGATATTCGGCTGGCAGAAAAACGGCTGGCAAACCAAGGCAGGTACAGCTGTGCTCAATAAAGCCCTGTGGCAAGAGCTGGCACCACTACTACGGCAAGTCGACATAGAGTGGCACAAAGTCCCAGGACACGTTGGGATCATTGGCAATGAGCGCGCCGACACCATCGCGTCAGACTTTGCCGCCAACGGCACTTTCGCGCTGTACAAAGGTACCAAAGTAGCCTACGGATACGATATTTCAGATACATCATACGACCAAGCCAAGGCCGACGAGCGCAGCGCCGCCCGCAAACGTTCTGCGCAAAAGGCATATTCGTACGTGAGCCTGCTAGACGGGGTAGTGCAGACCCACCAGAGTTGGAGTGAGTGCGAGGCACGGGTAAAGGGTAAAAGTGGGACAAGATTTAAGAAGTCCCTTGATGTTGGTAATGAGCGAGAGATCATCAAGGATTTTGGTGGGTAAGTTATGAAATTCCCTGAGTCCAACACTCCCAAGCTGTTAGCGATCGCTACATTCCACGCACTCACATTCTACGCAGCCTTCCAGCTTATCTTCTTCCAAGAGAACGGACTCAACATCGTACAGATAGCCCTACTCACAATTGTATTTAGTGTCACCATGATAGCCCTTGAAGTCCCAAGTGGAGCTCTCAGCGACAGATGGGTCAGGAAACATGTGCTGTCACTAAGTATCCTGGCCTCAATTGTTACCGTAGTGCTGTTTGCCACAGGCGATACCTTTATCCAGTTTGCTGCCGGGATGTTCTTTGCAGCTGTAGCATTTGTCCTTAATTCAGGCACAAATACCTCAATTCTATTTGATTCACTCAAAGAAGTTGAAGCTACCAATTCATTTGAAAAGTACCTCGCAACTAGGCGAATTTTAGCAGGAGCAGGGTTTGCAGTTGCATCGCTAGTCGGAGGCTGGACCGCTAATCAATACGGTATCTCGATGGCGATATGGATAACTCTCGGAGCACTAGTGCCAGCCTTGCTACTCAGTCTCAGTCTGCGAGAACCAATCTTCCACAAAACAACGGGTGAGCTATCGTATTTTGCCCACATCGGTCACACCGCCAAACACCTCACCAGCACTCGATATTTCACTAATGTTATCGCCCTATCTGTGGTGATTATGGCGACGCATATTTTGATTGAAGAATACTCACAGCTATACTACTTTGCGATTGGATTTAGTCTGCTGGTTATTGGGATTGTTTCCTTCTTTGAAGGCCTCAAAGAAATGGTAGCAAACTATCTGGGAGCACTGATGCCAAAGCTGACCAATTTGCCGCTGGCCTACGGTTTCCTCCTAATGGTTATGGCTGGCGCACTGCTAGTATCTGCTTGGCAACAAAGCCTGATTGGAGTAGTTGCCTTATTCGTTGCTTCTGCGATGTTCTTTATCATCGACGTACCGCTACTCGGTGCATTTCATAAGCAGCTAGACAGCAGTATCAGAGCCACCTCAGAATCATTTATGAATCTAATCACCGAGCTTTCCAAGATGATACTAGCGATAGCGTTTGCATCAATTGCGAATGTCTATAGTGTACCGCTGGCGTTTGGAGCGCTAGGGCTTATGCTGTGCTTGTATGTGGTGTATTACTGGCAGTTTGTGTACCGGGTATTTCGGGAGGTTGATTTGAATATCGTAAACGAAAATTAAAAGAAAAGACCGCCCAGCACTTAGCAAGGCGGCCCAAATTTTAAGAACGTTTAGAGATGCGAAAGAGGTAGTCTTGCAGGCCGTAGCCTTCTTCCCAAACTTTCATAATCTCTTGGGCCGTAGCAGTGATATCAGTTCCTGGATTGGGAATAAATACCTTGATTGAAATAGACTCAATCTTTTTCTGTTCGTGACCAAACTTCCGAGCACTGCTATCAAGCAGAATCAGAAGTTTGATGTCCGCGTGCTTGGTGAAGTGTGAAGCAATGGGATGAGTTTCCTCATCTTCCATCTCGGTTGTTTCGAGCGAACCATCTTCTTCACCTGACCAGCTGTCCAAGGTATTCCAAACCGATCGAAAGTCGACCTGGGTACTTTTTTCAATCCGACCATCGTCCCAAACAATATATAGGCTTTCACATAAAAAGCGCCATACGTCAGGTTCACCGGGATGTTCGTATCCCTCACCTTCATGATATTGACGCAGAGTGGTTGCGAGCAGCTTGGTGTCGATAGGCTGGGTTACTTCCACTGTAATTGCTTTGAGCGGAATAGAGCGACCAAACTCGGTCACTAGTGCATGACGTAGTCCAGTATTGTTGTTGCAAAGAGCTTCGATTTCTGTAGGTGTCATTGTCATTCTCCAGATAATGGCGTGATTGCCAAGATTTGTAGCTTACCTGCATAGGTCACACAAGGTGACTGGGGAGGTAAAAGACGTTTTCTTTCGATTCATAACTAGCGTTCAAGCTGGTCTCCTGTACCCCGTTTGGGAGTCGAAAGGTATGGTAGAGAATAGCACGAAACATTGACTTTATCAATAAATTGTGTCAATATAGTTATGGGATAGTCCCAGAACAGAGATGTTCACCAACGTACCGTATGGTACTTCAGAGATGGAGTAAGACAATGGAAATTAACGTCCAAAACTTAATTGCAGGTTCTCGCCAGATTGATGAAATGAAAGCAGAAATCGAAACTTTTGTTTCTGTTATTAAGGGAGCATTAACTGACCTGAATCATCCACCCACTGGGGAAGAAGTGAAACGAGAAACTCTACACTGGAATACTGAGAAGCTATGCGTCTATAACTGGTACATCATTTATGGTGATACATACGGTGGCAAGGTGATAGATATAGGGTTATGTCTTGAGTTTCCAAACGGAGTCGGAGAAGCTGTCTACATTCACAACCAAGGGTGTGCCCTTGAAAGGGTTCGCACAGTTCACCAGATGTTAGACATGCTGCTTGAAGTATGTCTCTCTGATGAACTGCTTCAGACACAGATTAAGGGTCGCCTTGCTCCGTATTTTGAAGCTTTAAAGAAATGACAACTCAACGAGGGCGGCATTCGGTCGCCCTCACCACCCAACCCAACTGCTACACATCCGTGTGGTGGTTTTTTAAATACTACAAACAGCTCTCATGCAGCGTGTGTCCTGGATACCTAGCTTTCAAAGCCGCTTCAGACTCATATACCTCAAGGTAATTTGGTGACAAGTTTTCCCAACCATCACTAGCTTCGCAGTAGTAGAACTCAGAGGTGTGCCATGAGCTTACGTGCCACTTAGAACCACTTAACTCCGAAGGACTTAACTCCGAAGGACTAACTCCGAAGGACGGTCCTTCGGATAATCGTCCTTCGGATAATCAGAAGTCAAACTCCAAAGGAAGGTTCTTCGGATAATTGTAGTGATTTTCGATAGTTTACTCGACCCGCGAAGAATCGATCCTTACAGGATCAGTAGACCTTTTGGACAGATCGGTTCGCTCTGCTCCCAATCTGACTCAAAAGCTTTTCGATATTTAAGGAGAATCGGTCACCTTCACATCAGTGAATTTGAGACAGTCGTCCCAAATTCACTGTGTTACGCGACCCCGCCGCTTCTGTGCGGAATGAATAGACATTCATTCCGGCTTGGCCAGAAGCTCTTTTCGATTCTCCGTGGGATCTACAAACAGCAAAACCCAGAATGCTTACGCATACTGGGTGGCTGATTTGTGATCCCACGGAGAATCGAACTCCGATTTCTTGGATGAGAACCAAGTGTCCTAGCCGTTAGACGATGGGACCGGTGCGCTGTATGGTAGCAGAGCAAGCAAAAACCGCAACTTACTTGTCAGTTGCGGTTGATGCGTATTGTCTTTGTGCTAGATAGTCAGGTATCGATACAGGTTCATGCCTAGCATTGAGCCCAGTACGGCGCCAGCGATGTAGCTGAGGCTGACTGATCCAACGGCTAACCCGACCGCTGGGTTGAGAATACCTGCCGAGCCAAGGGCAACCGCCAGTACGATCCCTAGTAGCAGCGATCCACCAATTACTAAGCCACTGGCCATATTGGCCACCTTGCCGTACACCACTGCAGCGATGCCAAAGGTAAACAGGGTCATACCGATAAGTTCAGCCCAAAATACTGGTAGTGATTCTGGAATAATACCCAGTGATAATCCTCCTACAAGTGCGCCAGCTACAAAAAACGCCGCCAAGGCGCCGATACACTGGGCTACCATGTATTGGATTGCGGTTGGGGTATCGATCTTTCTGATCGACCACAATCCTGCGGTAACAGCTGGGTTGATGTGCGCTCCTGATATATTTCCAATCGAATACACAAATAATCCGAGCACCAGTGCCGCAGCGACAGGCGTTGCTAGTACGGGGTCGATCAGGCTGGCTGTACCAAGTACAACCAAGGCCAGGGTAAACGTCCCCAAGAGTTCGGCTGCTAATTTTTTCTGCATACAAGTTATATTAAATACGATAATAATAATTCTACGCTGTCTATATATATTGTACCTGCACGAATAAACAAAAGCCCGACTGATAGCCGGGCTTTTGTGAATAATTAGTTGGTCTTGCGCATGGTGGCTTTTATGTCGAACCTTGGGTTTACCTTCTTGCCTGGGTTGAATACGTCGTTGGGGTCAAAGATGTTTTCGGCTTGGATGAATAGCTCGAGAACTTTTTTGCTAAACATTTTGCTGAGGTGCGGTGTGCGGATGATCCCGTCGTTGTGCTCGCCGCAGATATTACCATCGTACTTGACTGCGGTGGCGAAGAATTTTTCGGCCATTTTCTCTACCAGATCTGGGGTCTTTTTGTTGGTGAAATCAAGTAGGGGATAGAAGTGGAAGTGGCCGTTGCCGCCGTGACCGTGCACAGCTGCAGTCACGCCAAAGTCCTTGAGCAACTGCTTGATCTCCTTGAAGAATTTTGAGAGGTTCTCGGGTGGGACGGTCATATCTTCGAGGAAGGCGGCTGGGCGCTTGTTGGGATCTTGGAACTTCGATAGGGTGTAGCTGGCGCGCCTAATTTGCCATAGCATTTCTCGCTCGGTGGCGTTTTTGACCAGTCGTGGCTTGACGGTTGGGCTGGCGATCGATTCGATGATAGCTTGCTCGCCAACCTCGGCCACGGTGTCTTTGTCGAGGGTCACTAGCACAATAAATTCTGGCAGCTTTCGCCTAAATCGTACGTGGTACGTGGTGTACATCGACAACATGGTGCGGTAGTACGCCGTGCTCGATAGGCGATTTTTGAAGAATGACGGATTCTTGAGGGCTAGGTCAAATGAAAGGGAGTCGAATACCTCGACGTTGATCGGGTTGTGCTTGAGTGCCTTGAGGATCGCGCTAGCAGAATCATCGAGGTCAAAGATCGGAATCGCAATCAGTGCGGTGTGCTGCGGGATCGGGATCGCTTTGATAGTGAGGCTGGTGATGATTCCGATTGTGCCTTGGCTGCCAGCGATCAGGCGAGTGAGATCAAATGTCCCCGTCCCTTTTTTGAACTTAGCGATACCTTCGGGCACGACGCTCCACAGTGGGTAGCCGGCTGAATTTTTGGCAGTACGAGGCTTGCCCTTGCTGATTTCTCTTTCGTTTTTGGAGATTAGGTCGAAAATGTCTCTGGCGATACGAGCGTGTTCATGGTCTTGCTTGATCAAGAGTTTGAATTCACGGAAGGTAAGCGGCTTGATTGTGTACGTGTGCCCATCGTGCAAGACCACTTCCATAGATGCTACCCAGTCGGCACAGTGACCATAGCGCAGTGAGTCTGGCCCAGCGGCGTTGTTGCCCACGGCCCCGCCAATACTGCAGATGTCTTTAGACGCCGGGAAAGAAGGAATGTACACGCCTTCCTTCTTGAGCTTTTTCTCAAGGTCACGCCACATCGCACCTGGCTCGGTCACGATTGTGGTCACGCCTTGCTTGGCTGTGGTGTCGCCGATCTTGCGCATGTGCGCGCACATGTCGATCACGATCGAGTCGGTGAGCGATCCGCCGCCCAGGCCAGTACCAGCCGCGCGCGGTGTGAGCGAGAGTGAAGGGAACTGTTCGATATTGTCACTCACGACCTTGGCGGCCAGCTCTACGTCGCGGCGATTCTTGGGCTGCAATATCAGCTGT
>Ga0306898_1000479_pt1 | contig 15578 bp, 27 predicted proteins | sample AntRauMFilla1564_FD_190424 | JGI IMG/M metagenome (GOLD analysis project Ga0306898, IMG submission 190424) | Saline lake microbial communities from Rauer Islands, Antarctica - Metagenome Filla 1 #564 (v2) (version 2) | ecosystem: Environmental > Aquatic > Non-marine Saline and Alkaline > Saline ...
GCCGTTTAAATCGATTTGCTATATCAGCAATTTCATCTTCATCAATCATCTCATCATCATTGATTTTCAGTGCTTCTTTTCGTGCCTTCACTTGGGCCCTTGCCTTGGTGGTCATCAGTTCTGGCTTAGCTATGTTGTTAAGCTTCTCTTTGAGTTGATCAAATATCCCTGAGCTATTCAACGTACTCGGCTGAGTTGGTAACGTCTTGAAGAATTTGTCAGACTCTTTGAGTTTCAAGAAGGCCTTGAGTAGATCGTTGACCCATTCGATTGTTTGATCATATCCGAGTGATCTATTTGAAGCTTTTTCAATAAGCCCCTTGGCCCCTGTGATTTCCTTGGCTTTGTTGTCAATGATCCCGTGTGCTGTGAATAGCTCCATGATCTCACTCACTAGGCTGGTTGTTGATCCTAGGTTTGAATTTTTTTCTAAAAAGGGGGGGCAATCCGTAGGATTCTGCATTTCTTGTGGTTCGTTGTCTAGGTTTGGTGGTTCAAAATTCTCAGTCCTTTTTTTTTGACTCTCCAAATTATAATCAGAATCTAAATCAGAATCTAAATAGTTCCTAACATATAACGACTGGGTGTCCAGTCTATATATGGTATCTGGACTGGCTTTTTTGTGCTGTTTGTTGTGGCATTTGCTACATAATAAATCAAGATTGTCAAAAGAGTTGTCACCACCATCTTTGATTCTTTTTATATGATGAACCTCAAGCCCTTCTGTTTCTCCGCATTTTGAACACCTATTTGAACACTTTTCTTTTAGCTTTTTATAGGTTGTTCCTGATATTCCTTGTCTTATTTTGCTTGAAATGATGGTTGATCTTACAACACTTATATCAAAACGATAATTTACAGACACAAGAAAATTAAGATTTTCATCAGAAAGATCTTGAAGAATTGAAATAATTCCATCCTTGATCTTTGCTCTTGATTCCCATTTTTGATGCTTAGGCCAAGAGGGTAAAATGATTCTGTCATTTTTGAAAAAAGCCTTCTTTGCTATCTCAAAACGGTTTAGAATTGTCTTTATCACCTCAACAGAAAAACCAGTATCAAAACACATTCTTCTTATGGTTGTTTTATAAACTCCGGCAATGTTTGTTAGTGGGTTTGTCATCAGGTATAAATAAACCAGTTTTTCAGAAGGGTCTATTTCAGATATCCAAGAATCATCCCAGAATGAAGTTGATATATATCTTTGTGTACTCATAATGGAAAATCCTTATCAACCAACACTTCGGCCAATCTGAGCTTTTCAATTATCTCTTCATTTTCAGTGAGCCACAACATTTTTTTCATCACGAAATAAAATTCATAATCATTCATATCTAATAATTCAACAGGGTTTTCAAAGTCTTCTATGGTAAATCCAGTCATCCCGCTTGTTAAGCTGATATCCCAATCCGTTATTTCATTAGCTTCCATAAATACCTCCAAGTATAAAAAAATCGCTTAGATCAAGAATACTGGCCACTACACCAGAAAGGCAAATTGAAAACCTTATCCTTGATCTAAACGATCTATTAAAATTCAATTTTCTAATATCTGGTAGTGAGCCAGATAATCAATACTAAACCTTTTTCATTGAATAGTCAAATACTATTCAGCCGTAAAAACATCATTGTTTATTAAGAAAGCATTATAATGCTTTTTTTCCCCAATTGAAGATGTGTCAATTACTTTTTCTATGTGTGTGTATGACCTACCAGAAACACCTTGCCACTCGTGCCTAATTAAGAAGCCTTTTTTAATATCCTTTTTAATCTTTTTCCATGTTTTTAATTTATCACCTTTATTCATTGTAGGTCCTCCAAGTTAAATGGTTCTCTTTGTACTATTATATTAGCACTATGCACGATATTCAAAACCCTTGAAGCGGTCAAAACAACATCAAGTTTTGTGCTGTTAATCAAATCACTCACAAGGCCTGTTCTGTCTCTCACATAATATGTCTTAGACTCTTTAACCAATACAACATAAAACCGATCATTGGGCTTTTTTAGTGTTTTTAGGGATGGGTCAAACTCTATTTTGTTTTTCATAGCTATTCTGTCTCCTCTGGTGGTGCTTGGATTCGTTGCCAGTATGTGGGCTTCCAGTGCTGTGAACAACCATAAAGCACCCAACTATCATTACCATAATAACCAAGTCCTATTTTGCTTGTGCTACCAACAACAGACAAAAATAATACGTCCCACGGTGTCTTTGGAAGCTCATCGTCAACATGAATCCATGGCGATTTTTCGAGCTCTGGTTCTACAGTACGTAAATAAAAATGATTTAAACCCTCTATCAAAATATCTTCACATATTTCGCCATTATCATCGACGGATTCTTGAAAGACGCTTATTATTCTACTAACAAACACTGCTTTTCTTAGTTCACTCATTCCTCACACTCCTTTGATTCTTTACAAAACACCCTCACTTCGTCTTCGGTGGATAGTTTGCGCCTGATTGGACTTAAATATATGTTTTTTAAATACCCATGGTTTACCATATCAAAAGCAGAATACCATTCATTATTAAAACGAACCTCATCACCCTCTTTAATCTCCATGCCGTCAGTCAGTAGTGCATACATCTATTTGCTCCTTTATTTCGATCCACGTCATGCCGAGGGCTTTTTGTAATATTGATAACGCCTCGCTATATGCTTCTGCAAAAGGAGGTTTTCCCCCAACAGATAAATCATAATAAAACTCAACATCCACCAAAGTATCTATCAAAGCCTCCAGCATTTCTGGAGCAGAAGCAAGAAGGCCGGCTGTTTTTCCATCTATAACATCAAAAGCAATCTGTCCACCGTTTGATACAAGGTCAATCTCGGTTTCGTCATTTCCGAATTTTGTTACAGTATTTTTAATGACTTCGATATATCCATAACCCAGTTTTTCAAGTAGTTTACTCATCGTCTTTCACCTCTTTATTATCTCGCTCAATATTCTCAACCTTCAGAGCGACAAATTTTGATACTGGCCTACTACCATAAAGCATATTTCGAAGGTAGTCTCTTTTTACCCCTAATCGAAGGGCTTTGTCTTCGGTTGTTCCAACCCACTTGGACAGGATTTCTTTTAGTTGTTTTGATTTCATTACGCGACATCTTCAGGATATTGGCAAAGGTCTTCGCTTACCTGATCCAACCATTCGTCAAATTGTATGAGAGAATCACCAAGGTGGTATCCTCTTAAATTTCTTTTTGTTGATGGTGTATCTCGGTATATATCACCATCAGCCCAATCAATCAAAGCTTTCTTGGTAGAAAAAACAACGGTCCTCCCCCAGCAATTCATCCGGCCAGTAATTTTGTTAGGCTGTCCACACGTTGCCCAAGTGTTTCCTTGTCTATCAAATCCGTAAAAGTATTTTTGGTTTGTCATGATAATGACTCCTGATTTAAAAGTATCAAGTTGGTTTCCCTCCCTGACCTACTTTAAGTATAACATAACTGTTATATAATACAAGTGTTTTATTTACTATTTAACACATTTTATTATGCTTTCTATTAAAACCACTATACAAATGTTAAGTCTATTTATTCATCGTCTTGCACCTCGTTCACAACAACACCCAACGCGTTCATGGCTAGCAATTGCTCTGATGTTAACTCCACCGTGTATTGCTTCTTTGGCTCGACGGTTGATATTCGTGATCTATTCCAGGAACAGATGTTATCAAGTTCAAAATAATGTTGTTTACCTGTTTCACCATGTTCATACGATATTTTCATGAGCCCTAGTCGTTTTCTGACTTGGTCTTTGTTGTGCGCGATTTTGAGCATCTTAACAAGTCTTAAGAGGCAACTTTCTCCATACCGTCCAACATTTACAATTAGATCTTCTGTGATTAGTCTTGGTATTAGCAAGTCCTCGGCTGTGGCGTATTTCTTTTTGTTTTTCATATTGTTGTCTCCTCATTAATCCCTAATCGTTTGATGATGTAATGAATCCCTTTCTGAGTCATCACCGGTTTTTTGTCTGCTCGCAAGTCACCTTTGACCTGATAGGTTCCCCCTTGGACATAGCGAAAAGCCCCAGAGTCAATGAAGCGCTGATAAGGCTTATTATTGGCCATAAGTATGTTTATCATTCTGAGTGCCTTAAACAGGTTATTTGGCCCATATCCAATCATCTTGGCAACTTCTGAGATAGAAAATTCTTGATTAGATTTTTGTACTGTATCGAAAAACTTAGCTTTTGGGGTCATTTCTAATACTTTATTTTCAAGGGCCTCTTTTCTTCTGACAAGAATGGTCATGGCATTCAATAGAATTTCGTTCTCTTCTGTTTCTGTTGTTGCCACCTGTCGGGTACCCGTCATGTCTGTATTATGAGCCTTTTTTGATTCCCTAGATATTATTGAAACCTCTTTTTCTGTAAAGTGTGTCAAAACACCTTTTTTCAACTTATTAGGAAAAACGCGATTCACAATATCTTGTAGTGTTGTTCTTGGAATATCCAAAACACCCCGTAATTCTTTCATTGTCATTGTTTTTTCTTTCGTCAATTCTTTCATATATACCCCCAAGGCATAAAAAAACACTTTGACTTGCAAGCTTGGCTGGTTAGACCGCGAACAGCAAGATTAAAACTGTTCTAACTTACAAATCAAAGCACTCTTCAATTTGATTAATCTTTGCATTGATCAGAAACCACCCTGACCCCTTAAATATAATACACCTATTCATAAAAAACAAGTATTATCTAAAAAAAAGACCTTACCAGTATATGGAAGGTCAAAAAAACAGGTGGTGACTAGCAAAGCGGGCCAGTCATTGACACATAACTACCAATTTTACCACCTGTTATATTATTTTTTAAGCCCCTTCATTATATGCACTATTACATCCACTGTCCAGGAGTTCCCAAGAGCGTGATAGCGCCTAGTTTTTGAAACGTGGTTTGTGTAATTGTCATCAAATGTTTGAAGCCTCTCACACTCTAACGGTGTTAGTTTTCGCCAGTGAAGTAGGTCTTCTGATACCTTTGGTTCTCTATGACCTCCTCCCATTGTTGTAAGGCAAGGGCCTTTTCCTTCTGGCGAATAAACTCTTTTTATTGAGTCGTTGCCGTTCAAGTCTGCCTCGCCAATCTGGATACACCCAACCAATTGCCGACGATGCTTTTTCTTATATTCTTCATAGCTTGCGACTTTTGCGTAATTAGCATCTATACAGTGTGCCTTGTCTCGATCAACTACTAAAAGCCCGCCAGCTTGAGAAGCTCTTAAACATGGTGATTTTTCATTTGAAATTCTTGGTGGTCTGTTTTTATATATCGCATCAACAACACATTTTTCACCATTCCCATCAAGAATGTCTTTCAACAAAATCCCTTTATCTTTAGGCTGCCCAATAGTACACCCAAAAAGAACTTGCGCATCACCAGGAATATTTGTCCAGTATAGCCTTTTTCTGTTTTGAGCAGACACAAGAGAAGAGTTAATTTCGACATAGTCAACACCAAAAAGCTTATTGATATAAGTGATAAATTCAGTCTTCATTCTTACATTTTCAAAGAGAAAATAAACTTCTGGATTATGCTTTTTAATCGCACTCCAAATATCAATCAAATCATGTACAAGTGCGCCTCTTGGGTCATCGTCACCACCTTGATTACCAGCCAGACTCCAAGCCTGGCAAGGAAACCCTGCTAATAATAAATCTATCTTTGATAGGTCAATATCCCATTCACGCCACTTTGTGACATCCCCAAGCTGGGTTGTATCTGGATAGTTTGCCATCGCTATTTTGATAGCATATGGGTCAATCTCGCTTGCAAGGTATTTCGTGATTGGTATTCCTGCACGTTCTAACGCTACGCGCCCAGCAGATATACCATCAAATAAACTCAATACAATCATCAATAATCTCCTTGTTTTATATTTTCAAAAGTACCTTTTGGTTTGTTAAAAAACAGGTGTTCTGTCCCAGTTTCCCCGTTTCTGTTTTTTGCCACGATCAATTGAGTTGGTGTCGTATCGTCAACACGGTCACGATGTAAGAAAATGACAACATCTGCGTCCTGCTCGATATCAGCACTCTCTCTCAACATATTCAGGGTTGGCATAGCACCTTCAGCCTTACGGTCAACCTGAGCTAAACAAACCACAGGAATTTCTAATTCCTTAGCAAGCCCCTTTAATTGATCTGTAAAGTGCCCAATCTGCTCCCTTTTGTCTAACTTTTGATTAGGGTGAACAATTTTTGTAAGATAATCTACGAACAAAACTTTGATTCCATTTTTACGAACCCACCTCCTTGCAGATCCCTTTAACTCCCCTATATTCATATTTATTGAGTCGTCTATAAATAACTTCTGTTCAAAAATTTCACCCATAACAGAGCTTATCCTACCAAGATCCCCACTTTTGAAAAACCCTTTCTTAATTTTAGAAGAATCCAATCCGCTTTCAGAAAAAACCAATTTTTCACTCAATAAGTCTCCCGCCATCTCCAGTGAAATAAATCCCACTGGTGTTTCTGGATTTTTACTTATGAAACTAGCCCACTGAAGAGCTAACGTCGTTTTACCAATAGAAGGTCTAGCTGCTAGTATTACTAATTCCTTCTTTTGTAATCCACCTGTCAACCTGTCAAAATCTATAGACCCAGTTTCTAAACCAGAAAACGACGCCTTTTGATTTTTATACATTTTAATCCTATCTAGTACAGAATTCATATGGTCACCAATAACTTTTGACGAAGCCGTTTTTCTCATAGTTTCAGAAAAAGCCGTTTCAACCATATCGATACTTGCCTGGTATCCCTCTTCCAAAAGAACATTGTGAGCCATCATAAGAGCTTTCGACAAAACCTCTGTCCTAGACGCCTCAACAAGTGCTTTATCGTATACGTCCCATGTATTTGGATTTACATCACCAGCGATTATGTCAGAAACTACAGAAAATGGTATGTCGTTTCCTGATGTTTTAAGCGTCTCTAATATCGAATCCATGTCTAGTGACACTTTTTGATCAGAAAGCCACAGGAACGTATCGTAAATGATCTGGTGCTGTAAAATGAAGTCTTCTCGTAGTGCTGATATCTCATCGAGTAGTTCTGGGCGAAGATATATCCTTTTTAGCAAACTGATTCCAGCGTCTAGTCTGGTCATATGTCAGTACCACAAACAGGGCAATAGTTTCCACCACCTATCCACGTATGCTTACAATCGTCTACAACACAAGTTTTCAGTGTAAATCCTGTTTCGTGTCTTCCTGTTGAGACCTCTTCTGGTGTTTTTCCAATATAGTCCTCAAATTGCCGGTCCCTACCAAAAAACGTTTTACAGTGCATGATGAATTTTGCTTCAGTCTTGTCTTTCAACACCTGTATCGCATACTTGCTTACAGACGATAATAGTTGATCATGAGTAAATCCGTCTTTCCTTAATTTTAAGTAGTTAGACTTCCCTCCAAACTTATTTGTTTTTCTTGGGTATTCCTTCCATAACTCTTCAAATTCCTTTTCTTTATTATATTCTTTATTACTAATAGAAGAAGGAACGATTTCGTCCCACGTCATGCCGAGGGCTTTTTCGACGGTCAGAGTGATAGTATTTTGTCTGGTGAGAAACTCATTATACCAGTACCTATCATTTATTGAGGCATTCGCCGCAAGATAACTTTCAATGAATTGCCACTCACCTATCAAAGCCTCCAACACTTCTGGAGCAGAAGCAATTAAAAGCGCGTCTTTATCTTCATAAACATATTCCGCTACACACTCGCCATAGTCCCCGAAATGTACTTCATTAGTTTCAACCCCGTTAAAGCCTCTAGCCTTGAATTTAACAGCCTTCCAATCAGGTGTAAACCCTAGTTTTTCAAGTAGTTTACTCATCGTCTTGATCCTCGTTCACAACAACACCCAACGCTTTCACGCCTGTCAATTGCTCGTCTGTCAGCTCCACTGTGTATTGCTTCTTTGGCTCAATGATAGATATTTCTGATTTTTCCCATGAACAGGCATAATCAACATTAAAGCCCTGTTCTCCACCTGTTTTCCAATTATTCCAAGTACATATGTAGTTTTCCCCAACGCTTGCAAGGTATCTTTCTCCAGAACCGTTTACCATAACAAGCAAATCCTCTGTGACCATTCGTGGTATTAGCAAATCCTCGACTGTTGCGTATTTCTTTTTGTTTTTCATTTCCAATCAACTCCTATCCTTTTTTTCTTAATGTATCCATCGTCACCGTATCTTCTGCGCTTTATTTTACAGTTGAACATCATAAATACATTCTGTGCTACTTTTTCACAAAACTCTCCAAAATAAGGATCATTTTTATCTAATTCAGAAATACGTCTTCTGTATTCTGCATTCATATCTTTTATTTCAAGAGTTAAAATTCCTGAAATATTTTCAGTGTTGAAATAATCTTCTACTGCCAATGTAATTACTCCTATTTCTAGCTTGATGCCGTGTATAATCTTGAGCCATGTCCCTGATCGTTTCCATTAATTCGTCAGTGATTTCATCCGTCTCTGAAAAATCATCGAACAAGAACTCCTCCTCCCCTGGACAATTAAGGCTCGGCTGCTCATCTATATATTCTCCAGAAACAAGTTTATCTTCTCCGTGAATATTAAATGTGAATTGCATTTTATGCCTAATCATTTGACAAAACCGTCCTAGCCTCTCTGAGTATTTCAATACATTTTCTCAATGGAATTTTAGCCCCTTCTGATTGTAGAGTTTTTCCTACTTCAGTAATACTTTTCATCACCCCGAGTAGTTTCTCAGAATCACAGAGACCTTGTTTTGCTAACTTCTCAGAAAGGGCCTTCTCCTCTTGCTCTTTAATCTTTTTTTCCAAAAGGAAGGTCTTATTTTTTTCTTCTTGAATTAATTTATCCGCTTCTTTTTGTTTTTGTGCTGACCTAAGTTTTTCATCCTCAATTTTTTTCTGAGTTATTTTATCACTAAGTTCTTTTTCTTTTTCAAGCCGTCTTCTGGATATATCATCTTCGCGCTCCTTTTCTTCACGCATGATTCGTTTCTTGTTTGCATCCTGAAATAGCGAAAGATACTCCTCCTCCGTGGAATCTTTCCTCAAAAGGTTTGGATCACAATAATCACTTAATACAAGTAATTTTTCCCTTCTGTCGTGGTAAATATCGTTTATCTCGGACTCTCTCTCTATCCTATCTTGTTCTGCCTCATACTCTTGTTGAGCGATTTTAGCACCCTTGTGCATCAACTCAAAGGCATCGTCACTCATAGAGCCTAACTCAACACCATTATAGTTGTAACCGCACTCATCCAATAGGTCTTCACGTTCCTCTTGTTTGATTCTGATAGCCTCTTTCTCGATGTTGATAAAGTGATCCTCAATATCTTTGAGGGCGTCTTCTTTTGGTGTCACAGCAGCGAGAAGGATATTATAAACTCCGTCGACAGCCTTTCCAGCTAATAATATTCCGGCCTTTTGCTCTTTGTGAGCTTTCTTAGCCTCAGTTCTAATTTTCCTTATATCGAGGCGTAACCTCTTTGCCTCTCCAGTAACACTGATCGTCACATCTTTATTTGCAATTGTCTCATAAGCTTGATCAAATTCTCTAAGCTTCTCAATCATCGGCAAAAACACGGCCTCGAGTTGTTCAGCACTCCTTGGTGTTAATCCCTTCAGTGCTGACTTTATAGACAGCCCTCTTTCTTCACTCATTTATTTCTCCTTTTTTTGTGACACTTTCGATTATTTTTCCAGTCCCTTTAAGACTTGGTAAGCACCCAGAAAAAACCCACCTTTTGAACCTTTTCGCCTCTTCTTTTCTGGACTTAAATATAAGCTCATAAAGTCCAGCCTCGTTTACGATATAGGTCTTTCTTTTTCGACCTATCGCATTGTGAACCTCTACCGAACTTAGTGTCACCTCATCAATAGAGCGCATTACCTCAGTAGGATTTGTAAGGCCTAAAACCTTACAAGCGTCCGAAACAATGAAATTAGGTTCACCATTAATCATAACGATCCTAACATCCTTGCCTTCAAATATCTTTTGTATATCTTTCATGAGGTTAGAATATATTATACTCTGTGATATGTCAATGAGTTTAGTTAAATATTTTCTCAGTTGATAGCGTAAGTTGTAGCGATTGCATAAAAAAACCCCATACAGGGTTTTCAAGGCTGTACAGGGTTAGATGGATTCCTATCTAAGATAATACGGGTGTAAATAAAAGTCAATAAAAAACCAGCGATTAAACGGGGAAGGATAATCGCTGGTAGGTAGGAGAAACCAATGAATTTGGCATCAAAGCTAATCAGAGCTTATTACCAATCATTCATAAAGTCAATCTTAAAATGGAACATCGTCATCATTAATCTTGTCAACAAAGGCGTTTTTGTCTTTACCGAAGACAGCTGTGTCTCCATCTGCCCCATCTTTCTTCACTTGTCGATACTCGATAGATGTCTGTTGAGCGAAAATAAGTATCTTAGACTTCTTCTGTTGGGTATCTGGATCTGACCACTGATCTTGCTCCAGGGATCCACTGACGACAACCTTATTTCCCTTCACTAGCTCTGCTGCTAATCTGGAAGACCCCCACTGCTTACAATTGAAAAAATTACCAACATCTTCCCATATCCCATTAACCTTTTTAGATGAGTTGACAGCGATTGTGAAATTAATCCAACCCTTTCCTTCTTGAATCTCGTAAAATTCTGCATCCTTTACGAGTCTTCCATGCTGAACTACCACATTGATATCTTTCATAAATCCTCCTCGATTTTTACTGAAAAAATGTCTTCCTGTTTGATCACTCTGACAGTACCATCACCGAGTAGGTTTCCGGCATACTTGTCAAAAATAACTTGATCACCGATTTCAACACCGATGTCAACCTTTGATCCTATACCAATAACGATACCTTCAGACGGTTGATCGTCTTCTGTCAGTGGAATAATGATCCCACCCAATGTCTTTTTCTCAACAACTTTGTCAATCAAAATCGTTATCCTTTCTCCAAGTGGCTTGAATATTTGTTTCAAACTAAACTCCTCTTTTTCTGTATTTTTCAACAACAATGTCACCCGACAAGCAAACACAGTCTCTTATTGTGCCGGTCCAGTAATTATACCCATTTATTTTCGCGCCAACAGCAAGGCTTCTTTCATATATTAATTGAGTAGATCCCATAAATTTTATTGCAACATTAATACTTTTGTGCAATATTATCTCTCCGTCATCACCAAACTGTGTGTAACAAGATTTTCTGAATCCTGTTACTTTTTTTTCTTTTTTTATATGTGTTATTTTTGTATATAACGGGTCCCAGGAATATTCAAACGGCTGTACTTCCATATTTTTCTCCTACAAAAAATAAGCCCGTTCTGTTGACAGGTGGGCAAGACCCCTACTGATTTTGTTTATTGAAGATGATCAGACATCACCTCATGAAGTCTTATCGAAACACGCATTCTCAAACTTGTTTCTTATTTGGTAGTCTTTCCTACCAGTCGATAGTTGATAAAATTCCGTAGCATTTTTGCGAACAAAAAAACCACAATATTTTTTAAAGGTGAGCAACGCAGCACCTACATAAGCCAGGGGTCTTGAACACCCTTATCAACCACATAGCGATAGACAGTTCCAAACGACTTATACCCCTTTCGGGAATTCCTAAAAGATCTCAAGGCCTTCTTCAGTATCACCAACCAATTCTGCTTCGTCGAAGAATTGTGGCTTTTTCTGTGCATCTTTCACTGGTGTTTCTTCAACAGCAGCCTCAATTACAGGTACGTCTTTCTTGGCACTTGGGATTATTGATGGCTCTGATTTTAGATTTTCCAACAATTCCTCCATAGCCTTTAATGAATTCCTAGAATTCTTATATCTATCACGATAGTCTGCTTTAACAGAATTGTCAGTAATCATTTTACCGAACCTAGCGAATTCTTTAAGTGTTTCCTGAAGCTTCTCATGTTCTTCGTCGACAGAATTTACTACTTCAGGAGTTTTCTCTGATGCTTGAACCTTTTTAGTAGATTTTTTCTTTTCTGTTTTAACTTCGGTTGGTGCAATATCAACAGACTCGCCAGTAACCTTCCTTGGTTTTACATCATAGTCACTAGCTTCTTCTGTTGTAATTAGCCCCTTAATGATATCAGCGAAACCGTCCCTGAGCGCGAAACCCCTTGCTCTCATCTGTAACATTCTGTCTGGATAGGTTTTCCACGGACCAGGTTTACCAAACAGGCCAGCCCTCTTTGCGTCTGCTTCAGAAAATTTTGATACAATTTCTGTCTTTTGACCCTTTCTTTTTGCCCTACAAGTTGCCACGCCACCGTCAAGAGTCTCTTCAAAGTCCTCAAGCAACCCTGATGCCCTCACAACCCCTAATAGCGCGTCTCCATACATGGATGGCTTACCATTGATCACGGCGATTCCCTGGACAGCCTGAGTTGGGCTCATGCCAACCTCCGCCCCCATTTGCATAGCAATCATCACGTCAAACGGTTTTCCTCGCATAGACGCTGGGCAAAAACCACTCTTCGAGAAGTTGTTAGCAAAAGATTCCGCTTCTACTCGGTTGCTAATTTCATGCCACTTACCGGTTGTTAATTCATTCATAAGTATCCTCCAACAGATCTCTTTGTTTCTGAACCTCAGCCACTTCGTATTGTAGGCTGAGATATAAAAAGTCATTTACCATTCTTGAATGATAAGCCCTAATATGCTCTGGAGTCTTACTCCTCATTGCTAGAAAAACATCTAGAGGAATTCTTGTCGATACTCGAACGCCAACTTGTCCCTTCCCTAGGTCGCATAATGTTAAATTATCTGTGCTGATGTCGATAGCCATGCAGCCCTCCTTATTTTATAGTCAACCGTGAATAGGTAGACTTCTTTGTATACTTCCTTAGAAGTTCTGGATTTTCTTTCTTGAATAATGCCGTATCGAAGCTTTCCGAAGCCTTCCGAGTCCATGTTGCCTTGTGAGCCCCAAGTGTTCCAAACTTACTTTTACCGAGAAATTCTTTGAACTTGTTTTGAATCATGGACTTTTTGCTTTTAGCATCCTTCTCTGTTGCGGTTAACTGTAAATACTCATCGAACCAAGGCTCAAAAGATAGAGGAAGTTCAACAACCTTGTCTTCACAGTCTGGATACATAGAGAGAAGTCCATTGCTGTCTTGACTTGTCGCTGGAGGGTATTCTAATCCATCCATATACCGTTCATAGAACTCTTGCTCCTTTTCGATAATAGACTGTATTTCGAGCTTGTAGTCGTCTCTGAAGATATATCTCAATTCAAGCTTTGTTCCGCAAGCACCGAAGAGTATAGCCCAATTTGCATTCATAACAATCATATAATGAAGCACTTGGTACAAGTAGGAGGTTGGAAATTTTTCCAAAGACCAATACGGATAAGAGTCTGGACCAAACGCCTTCAGCTCTAGAACCCCTTGGCCATACTCGGGGTGTTTAACAATCCCATCAATATGTGCGTTCATCCAGGGATAGGCTGATGAATAGTATGTATAATCAGACTTGAATATCTCAATATTATCAACACCAAGTTCTTTGAGTTTTAGAGGTAACAAAACGTCCCTTGTAAAATCCTCCATAGCATCACCAATACGCGTACTCTCGTTTCCGTTAAATTCAGTACCCTCTCCACGCTTGTTCAAACAAGTGTCTAGTGGTGAAGTATATGTATTGTGTCCCAATATAGCACCACAATCTGATCCACCAATATATTTATTCCTATCAACGGTAACATCAGTATTCCCATCATAAGTAAAGGAGTTTCCATCCCATAGTAAATTTTTTGACATCAAAGTTCCTCCAGAGCTTTTAATGAACCAAGAACGGTTTTCCAACCATCCGGCTTTTTAGTAGTTAAGAATTCTTTCGCGTCAATAAGGTATTTTTTTTTCATATCTCTGTCAGACACAAGTTGATGGAACACCCTTTCGACATTGTAATATTCTGAGATCAGATACATATTATGATCTCTAACAGCAGACATTCTCCAGGATTTAATAATCGCAAGAGCTTCTTCTCGTTGTCTATAGACTTCTATTACACCCATTTAAAGGCACTCCTTTGCCCAAAGTGCTATGAATAAGGCGTCGGCGTCTTTCTGTTTTTTGATCTCTTTTTCCAGACTTGGGAATCTTTCAATCCCTATGCTTTTTGATGCGGTTTTTTTCATAACACCTTTTGCGTCTGCCGGTAGAAATCTTTTCTGCCATGTTTTCGAGTCAACAGTCATGTATGGGAAATCAAGTTCTTCCAATACGATGAGTGTAGCCTCGAACGCTCTGATTGCTGAGATTGAAGCATTAAATCTTTTTGGGTCAACCATTGGTCTTTCGATAACAGTAATGATATCTTGCAAATTATCATCATGAACATTCTGAACAAGGATCTTTGCGAAGTCCCTAACAATAATTCTGTTTAAGAACTTTTCTTCCTGTGTATATTTTCGATGCTTCTTAACGGGGGTTGGGAATAGCTTTACTTCATCTTGTGAAATTATCGCTATACTCCCAGAAACCCCGTTGTCAATTCCAATAAATGTCTTCAATTTGTTCCTCCTATTAAAGAAGGTAAACCATAATACGTTGCCTGTCAATGCCTAATTTGGCAATTAGTTTCAATTTAATGTAAAAAATATCAATGATCCAATGCCTATACCGAGTCCGAGTGCCCCAGTTATTTTCCAGAATTCAGCATCATCCTCTGCCTTTTCAAATTTATATTCATAATAAACAGCATCGGACCTAGCTTGTTCTAGCTCAGGCATTAGTTCTGCCGTTGCTAATTTTGCCCCTTCCTCTCTAGCGAGTATCAATTCTTCTTCTAAAATAGTCTGCCATGACTTCTTCAAATTCTGCCCAGAGACGTAAGGAGACGCGCTCGGCTTGTTCGGAGGAGCTGCGTATAATTTCATCGGTAATACCAGGAAGGTAGTGCTCAACAACGTCATGAGCGTCCATTTCAATAATCTTCTCATAGATAGCCTCTTTGTCTATTTGTGGTGGAACATGATCTATATGATTATTTATCATATACCCAATTGATAACCCAAGGATAATCCCTATTAAAACACCTATCATTCCGCCTTTGGCATAATCATATGGGCCCACTTCTTCCCCCTTTTCCCTTTTACACTGGTATAGAACTCGGTCATAGTTATCGCAATATTGTTCCCATTATGATCTTTGTACTTCGTCCTGAAATTTCCATAAGGGTCGTCCATTGTTAATGATGTGATAAGGCCTAATTCAAGCTCTTCTGCACTTGTGACATCTTTTAGGTTCTGCATCGTCTGGACCCCTGAGAGAGACACTATGTGCCCATAGCTGGTAAGCTTAGTAGAAAGAGCACAACCCCTGTCAGGTGGCCAAGGCTTTGGGACACCGCGCCAAGAAAGCGCCCCGCCGAGCTTGGACAACAATATAAAAGATGATGAAATTCCGTGGTAGAATCATTCTTTTTATCATGTTTGATTATTTGCGTGGCGGGTGTTTTAAAGCACCTTGCCACTAGATATACTTTGGATTGGAAAGAATACAACATAAGGAGAAACCGATGGAAAATGAAAAGTATTA
>Ga0306898_1000480_pt1 | contig 15576 bp, 12 predicted proteins | sample AntRauMFilla1564_FD_190424 | JGI IMG/M metagenome (GOLD analysis project Ga0306898, IMG submission 190424) | Saline lake microbial communities from Rauer Islands, Antarctica - Metagenome Filla 1 #564 (v2) (version 2) | ecosystem: Environmental > Aquatic > Non-marine Saline and Alkaline > Saline ...
ACCGAGCATGACTGAGAAGAGACCGTTGGTGACGGTGACTTTGTTGGTGGTGGTGAGGGTTTCGGTCCAGATGGCTGAGCCGCCGCTGGCTGTGGTGTATAGAAAGAAACGCATGTTGTATGCGTCGTCGGCGACAGCTACGCCTGCTGGAGTGGTTAGTTTGGCTTGGTAGTTGATGGTGGGAGTAGCTTGGGCAAATACTGCAGTTGAGACAGCAAACACACTCAAGCCGAGCAAGAGTACAAATAGAATTGGTGCTGTGAACTGAAGCCGAAACATACTAGATAGGTATTTCGTTATTAGCTACCGGCACTCGCACAAACGGTATGGGGTTTCCGATTGGCTGACCGTTGGTATCAACCTGCACAATCACTTCCGTACCATCAGCCGACTGACGTACTTCTACGTTATCGGAAAATGCCGTCATTGCTAGATCGGTCGATGTGCCCACGCGCGGCAGGAGCAAAATGCCTTCCTCTATATTTCCCAGTGAGGTAATCGTACGGATTGATTCTGCGTCACTGGGCACAACGGCTTCGCTTACTGAAGGTGTTGGTGTTGGTGTTGGTGCGCTTGGGGTTTTTACCACTGCTTTTTGTAGGGCGAAAGCATCAGCGGCTTTGGCTGGTACTGCAATTTGTTTGTGCGTGACAACCGACTGAAACAACGGGTAGTCGTTGACTAGGCCATAGGACAATCCGCCACCAAGCAGACCAAAGCCAAGAATAAAAGACGCGGCGACCAAAGAATGTGTGTGAAATGAATTCACTTTCTTCTCACGCTGTGTCCGTTGTTCTTGTAAAGCAGCGTGGATTTTTTGCTCACGCTTTCTTTGCGCACTGAGCTGATGCTTGCGGAGTTCTTGCTCGGTGGCAGATAGACTGGCGTAACGCTGCAGAGAATCGACTTCCACAAACCACTGACGACCGACGAGTGTTGCTTCGATTTTTTTGTCACGAGCGAGTTTGGTAATGTAATCTCGGGAGTACGAAGAAGTGCTCACAACCTCTTTGATAGGGAGAAATGTTTTTCCGTCAATTTCAATTTCAGCTAACATACGATATAACTTTAATTATAAAGCTAAACCTGCCAAAAAAATGCAGTGGGTGTGTATAAGAACGGACCGATTACTCGGAAAAAATATTCATAAAATTTGTCAGGTTGAAAGTGATTTCTGAGGTTAGTAACTGATCCGAAATTACAGTCGTGTTACTACCCGCAAAAATTACTACGACCATCAAGGTCGCCAGCCCGGTAAATATCAGTGGTGAGGCTAGTACTATCCACGAAGCTTTGCGTGGTCGGAGTGTCGCTTTGGTTTTTGGTTTTTGTTTTGGTTTTGCATTGGCGACGATGGCAGGTGTGAACGATACCGTGGTAGCACCGCTAGTACTATTTTTTAGTGCGCCGGTTTGTTTTGGTTTTTGATGTACATTTTGAGCGGTTGGCTTTTCGAGCTCGTCTTGGCTGGTAGCTATCTTCAGCTTTGTGCCTACATCCGTGCTTTTCTTTAGTTTTATTCGAGGGGCTGTGATACCTAGAGGCGCTGTATTGTTATCTTGGTTTGCCGATATAGCTATATTGTTCGGCTTAATTTCGACTTTATTTTCTGATTCTTTTGCCTCAACTTGGCTATCTGCTTCTAGTAACGGCTCAACTTTTAACTTGCCAGATAATGCAAAAGACGGTATCTCGTCTGCCTTATAAGTCGTGTGTTGCTTACCTCCGCTGATGCGAATCTTTTGTGCGCCGGCGTTTTCTATTCTGATTGTTTTGGCTGGACGGGTATGCTTGCGGTGTATGACTGGCATTAGCTGCTCTTGGTCACGCTCGTAAGTAACATGCAGCTTTCGCTCACCGCTGTCGGGCAGGCTGGCTGCTTGATCGGCAAAGGCTTTGAAGGTTTTGCTCTTGATAACTGCCCCTACAGATGTGCGTTGAGCCTTTGACGCTGTTTCTTTATCTGGCTTTTGTACTATAGCGATTGCTACTTTATGTATGTCCTTGTTGTCTGTGGAGGTGGAGGTGGAGGTGACTTCGTTGTGTACGTTTTGTTTGTAAGCAACCAATGATGTAGGGTTCACGAACCAGGCTCTACCTACCAATCGGGCATCAATCTTCTTGGCTCTACAAAGCTGTCCCACGTAGTCTGAGGTATACTTAAATTTCTTCGCAGCACTAGCTGCGGTAATATACTCAACTCCATCAAGAACTACCGTATCCATATTACCTATATTCTATCAGAGAAAAGAAAAATACACCTCTTTGTGAGGTGTATTACTTCTTGGGTATCCGAGAAAACGTTATTTTAGTTCCTCTATCAGCATCTCTTTTAGAATAGCTGGGTTGGCAGAACCTTTGGACTTCTTCATTCCCTGTCCAATTAAAAATTGAATTGATGCTTCCTTGCCACCTTTGTATTCTTCTACGACTGATGGATTTTCAGCAATAACTGCTTGAATCATTGGTAGTAATGACGACGTATCTGACACTTGTAGCAAGTTATGCTTCTGAGCTAACTCAAGTGGGCCAGTATCGCTTCCAAACAACTCCACAATCAAATCCTTAGCCACTCTGGAGTTAATTTTGTCTTCGACGAGCATGCTCATTAGTTCAACGAAGTGATCTACTCTGAGGTCACTCAGGGCTCTTGTACCGTCGGTTGTTAGTGACAATACATCTGAGGTTAAATAGTTTGCTGCCGACTGTACGACCTTTGGTTCTGTCGTATGTGCTACTACACCTGAGAAGAAAGTGTCTACCTCTTTTGTCGCGATAATCACTTCTACTAGATTACTCGGCAATCCGATATCTTGGTACAATACCCTTTTATTGTTGGGTAGAATGGGCATTTTCTCGTCTAGGCGAGTTGTGCTAAATGGTGCATGATTTGGTACATCTATCTTTGGAATGTCGGGATCTGGGAAGTAGCGGTAGTCTTTGGCAGTCTCCTTGGCTCGCTGGGAAAATGTCTTTAGTCGCACCTCATCCCAGCCTCTGGTTTCTTGGACCAGTTCCCCGCCACTTTCTAGCACTTCTATTTGTCGGGCGATTTCGTACTCGAGTGCTCCTTCTACCGACTTGAATGAGTTGAGATTTTTTACTTCTACCTTGGTACCAAGTTCAGCCGTCTTACTCACTGACACATTGACCTCTACCCGCATCTCCCCTTTTTCCATATTGGCTTCGGAGATGCCCAGGGTTCTGAGTAAGAGTTGTAATTCGCGTGCAAAGGCTCCGGCTGTTTTGGAATCATGGATGACTGGTTCGGTCACTAATTCCATCAGCGGTACTCCGGCTCGGTTGAAGTCGACCAGGCTGGTGGAGCCTTTGTCATGCTGACTTCGAGCGGTGTCTTCTTCCAGGTGCACCCGAGTGATGTCGACACCATGCAATGTTCCCTTGGTCAAAAACGGAAACGCGTACTGACTAATCTGATACGCCTTAGGGATGTCTGGGTAAAAATAATTTTTTCTATCAAACTCAGAATATGTCGCCGCCTGCGCAGCTACCGCTCTCCCAAACAGTAGCACCATTTCGACAGCTTGCTCATTGGGCACGGGTAGTGTTCCGGGATGTGCCATACACACTGGGCAAATATTTGCGTTGGGTTCATTGTTGTGCGGTTCGTTTTTGCAGCCACAAAACATCTTACTTTTTGTGTTGAGCTCGGCGTGCACTTCGAGTCCGATGGTTGGGGTATATGACATATATATGTGTAAAATTATTACCGATTAAAGTGACACTATTGTACGTTTCTGCCGATAGTGTGACAAGTTTTATTTATTATAAAATGTGCCGTGGTGCTTTTTGCATCACGGCACGTTTTTCTGCTAGCTGTTTGCCAACTTACGGACAAACTATTATGTCGTTGCTTTTTGGTTGAGGTGTGTACTTAGCGCATCACTCACCTTTTTGTATGATTCTGCGTCATCTTGCGACACAATAAAGACACGTTTGTCAGTTTTGGCAAGGTCTTTGAGTACCTTATCAATAAAAGCTTGTTCTACAAGGTCCTTTTTGGTAAGTACAATCCATTCTTCCTTGTCGATAAGGTTTTCACCGTACTGGGATAGCTCTTGGCGAATGGTGTAATACTCTGCTAGGGGGTCTTCGTGCTCTAAAGAGACCAAGTGTAGAAGCATTTTGGTACGAGAGACGTGTCGCAAAAACTTGTGACCGAGACCTTTGCCGCTGGCTGCTCCAGCGATAAGGCCAGGAATGTCAGCAATGGTGTTGCCGTAGAGGTCGCCTAGGTGTGGCTCAAGCGTCGTAAATGGATAGGCACCAATACGAGACTTAGCATTGGTCACTGTGTTGAGCAGCGTCGACTTACCAGCGTTGGGTAGGCCGACTAATCCTACATCCACCACGAGGGACACCTCGATCAGGAAGTTTCCTTCTTCGCCTGGTTTGCCGTCGGTGGCTTGGTCTGGGGATTGGTTGGTTGATGATTTGAAATATTCGTTTCCAAGGCCACCACCGCCGCCTTTGAGAATGCGCTGGGTTTCTCCAGCTGTAGCCAGCTCGAATGTTCGGTTGCGATCGATGTCGGTTACGTGCGACCCAACGGGAATATCAATATATAAATCAGCACCGTTTTTGCCCGCCTTGCTTTCGCTTTCACCAACGCCGCCTAGCTCGGCCGAAAAGGAGTTATTACCCGTGTACTTGGATAGTCGGTTGAGGTCTTTGACCGCACGCACGTAAATATCCCCGCCGTTTCCGCCGTCGCCACCGGCTGGACCAGCTCTGGGTCGATACTTGTCATGACGCCAACGAACAACGCCTTTACCGCCGTCGCCCGCCTTGCCATAGATTTTTAGTTCATCAACAAACATATATGTGAGGAACAGTACCGTATATAACGATATTATGCAATCAGTCCCGCACTTCTTTGTACTCTACTTTTGGTTTTTTGGTCTCGTGGCTTATCCAACGGTTACCAAGGGCGCTAATGATACTCATCAGTAATGAGCCCAGTAATGCGTGCCAGAAGGTATCAACTGAGAATCCATCAATGAATGAAGCCGCAAAAAGAAACAAGGCCGCATTGACCACAAAAGCAAACAAGCCCAGCGTGATGATGGTGATAGGTAACGTCAGCACCAACAGAATAGGACGGATGATGGTATTGAGAATACCCAACACCACGGCAGCGATAATAGCTGGATACAGACCGGTCACGTTGATGCCGGCTACGAATTCGGCAATCAGGTACAAGCCCAGGGCGTTGAATAAAACTCTAAGAATTAATGTCATGGGTACATTGTAAACTCCTTGGCGTAAAAGTTCAAATAAAAAAAACCGCCGTGAGGCGATTTTTGTACACTGGTTGCTATTTATTTCTGCACGATACTCCAGCCAGCTTTGAGCAACTCCTGGGCTTTTTTGTATTTGAGTTCTTTAGTCTCGGTGCCGTCGGTGATGGTTACCAAATCATTTCGGCCGGGGGTATTCTCATTCACCACTGGACCGGATTTTTTCTTGACGCTTTCTTTGCTGGCTCCGGCCAACGCTTGGGCTGCTTCGGCTTCTTGCTTGCGTCGAGCATCTTCTTGAGCGATGGCTTGTGGTTGTACGCGTGGGAGTACTTCTGCTACTCGTACGAATACTGCTTCCTGCATTTCTTTAAAGAGTCGGTTTCCTTCTTTGCGGTATTCTACCAACGGGTCTCGTTGTCCGTATGAGCGCAAGCTCACGCTCGAACGCGTAAAGCCCATTACCTCCAAGTGTTCAACCCACAACATGTCTATCATTTGCAGCATCAAGCGACGGAAGATATTCATGAATACTTCGTCGCCATGTTCGGCCTGCTTGGCTTCTACAGCTTGCTGGGCGTCTGGGAAGGCTGCGTAGAGCTCTTGTAGTACGGCTTGTAGCTCTGCAGGGTCATCTGCCAAGAGTAGGCGTCTACGGGTGTAGATGGTCTTTCGTTGGGCGTTTAATACATCATCGTAAGCCAGAATCTGCTTTCGTGAATCGAAGTGAAAACCTTCGATTTTTGTCTGGGCTCCTTCCAATGTGTTGGAAATCATTTTCATTTCGATTGGCTGGTCTTCGGGCATATTGAATTTACCCATCAGACCCTGCACTCGGGCGCCTCCAAATACGCGCATCAATGAGTCGTCCATCGAGACGAAGAACTGGGTTTCACCGGTGTCTCCTTGTCGGCCGGCTCGTCCGCGAAGCTGGTTGTCGATACGACGAGCTTCGTGACGCTCAGTACCAAGGACGAATAATCCACCCAGTGACTTAATCTCTGTAGCCTGTGCTTCGGTGGCGTCAGGACCACCCAGCTTGATGTCGACTCCTCGACCAGCCATGTTGGTAGCCAAGGTTACTGCACCGGGTTTGCCAGCGGCCGCGATAATCTCTCCTTCTCGTTCGTGATTTTTGGCGTTGAGCATTTGGTGCACGATACCGGCGTTGGTAAGGGCAGTCGCCAGACGCTCGTTGGATTCGATTGAAGCGGTACCGATAAGCATTGGCTGCCCGGTGGCGTGTACTTGCTTTACCTTTTCGATAATCGCTTTAAACTTCCCTGATTCATTTTGGTAGATAAGGTCGTTTCTATCCAGGCGCTTTACTTCTTGGTTGGTCGGTACGGGAATAACTTCCAGGTCATACACCGTATAGAACTCTTCCTGAGAGGTAAGGGCGGTACCGGTCATACCAGAGAGCTTCTCGTACATACGGAAGTAGTTTTGGTAGGTAACCGATGCAAAGGTCTTGGATTCTTTTTGAATCGTCACTCCTTCCTTGGCTTCTACGGCTTGGTGCAGACCTTCAGACCAGCGTCGACCTGGTTGTAGTCGGCCGGTGAACTCGTCTACAATCACCACTTCACCTTCTCGCACCACGTACTCTTTGTCTTTGACAAATAGCGCTTTGGCTCGGACAGCAGTCTCGAGGTGATGCACGTAGCGAATGCCTTTTTCGGTGTAGATATTGTCGATACCAAGCATCTTTTCCGCTAGCTCGATGCCAGCGTCATTAAGGGTTGCGCTCTTTAGTTTTTCGTCGACGGCAAAGTGTTCTTCTTTGTTGAGCTTGGCGGCGATGCCAGCAAAGGTGGGATAGAGGTTTTCGGTGTCGGCGGCGGGAGCCGAAATAATGAGCGGTGTTCGAGCCTCGTCAATCAAGATGGAGTCGATCTCGTCGATAATGGCGTACGCGTGGTGTGGCTGACGCAGTCTGCTAGCTTCGTGCTCGATGTTGTCACGCAAGTAGTCGAACCCAAACTCACTGTTGGTACCGTAGGTAATATCTGCCGCGTACGCTTCTTGTCGAGTACAGGGTCGCAAGAATTCATAGACAACTTTGTACGATCCTTTTTCATCTCGCTCAGCGTCTTTGTCTTCGTGATTGGCATCGTAGAGGTATGATGCTTCGTGATTGACGATACCCAAAGACAAACCCAGCTTGGCATAAATCTGTCCCATCCATACCGCATCACGTCGGGCTAGATAATCGTTGACCGTCACCACGTGCACGCCGCGTCCGGTCAAGGCGTTGAGGGTTGCTGGTAGCGTGGCGACGAGTGTCTTTCCTTCTCCGGTACGCATTTCGGTAATCTTGCCGCGGTGCAAAATAACCCCACCGACAATCTGTACGTCGTAATGCCGCAAGTCGAGGGTTCGCTTGGCAGATTCACGCACCAAGGCAAACACGGGAGCCAACACCGAATCCATCGACGCTCCTTCGGTTACTTGGGCTTTGTACTCTGATAATTTAGTTGGTAATTCTTCATCTGATAATGCAGAAAATTCTTCCTCCAGCGCGTTTACCGCTGTAACGATGGGATTGATTCCCTTAAGTTCTTTCTCATATGGGGGCGCTAAAAATTTATCGAAAAATGACATAATGCGCCTAGTATACGCGCTTTTGGCTCAAACATAAAGCAAAATCGCCCAAACGGGCGATTATGCGATGAGCTTAACGCGAAGACGTCTTACCGTCTCCGCGGTGGCTACTTTTTTTTCTTTTTTGGGGCGGCTTTTTTTACGGTCTTCTTCACTGTTTTCTTCACTACCTTTTTTGCTGGCGCTTTTTTGGCAGTTTTCTTTACGGTCTTTTTTACCGTTTTCTTAACCACCTTTTTAGCTGGCTGCTTCTTGACTGTCTTTTTTACCGTTTTCTTCACTACCTTCTTAGCAACTTTTTTTACCACTTTTTTAGCTGGCTTTTTTGTTACTCGTTTTTTTGCTGTTGGCATAATTATGAGAAATTTGGGGTGAGTAATATTCGACCGCATCACCTTCTCATTTTCAAAGAACAGACAGAGGGAGAAGATTTTTGCTTACTCTTATTATTACTTTTTATATGCAGAAGTACAATTCATTTTGACACTTTTTTTTGGGGATAAAAATTTGCAAAAAAAATATAATCTAGCGATTATATTTTTCTAACTTCCCATTCTATTTTTATTTTTGTTTTTTCAAATACGGTTTGTGCCACTAAGTGCGCGAAGTCTTCTATTGCAGTGGCGTGTTGCGCGTTTTTATTTATCAGGACCAAGGCTTGGTGTTCGTACAGACACACCCCATCTTTACAAAATCCTTTGAGCTGGCAGATGTGTTCGAGTATCCAACCAAGCGACACCTTAGTCTGGCCGGCAGCAGCTGGATAGCCCGGTAGGTCCGGGTACTGGGCGTGGAGTGTCTGGTAGTGCTCGCTTGTGATAATCGGATTCTTAAAAAACGAACCGGCTGTCCCGACCTTGCGCCAGTCGGGGAATTTGGTCAGACGGATATCGGTCACGGCGGCGCGTATCGTCAGCGGAGAAATGTCCTCCATTGTCTGTAGTGCTTGCAGGCTGCCGTAGCCAAGCTGGGGGCAAGGTACGCTCGACAACGCAAACGAAACGTCAATCACAATCCATTCCTTACCGGCAGTCGTCTTAAAAAACGAATCCCGATACGCAAACCCGCAAGCCGTATTGTCGAAGACTTTTTTCTCTAGCGTCTGGGCATGAATGGCCGTCACGTGCGTAATCAGCTGCGACACCTCCACGCCATAGGCGCCGACATTTTGAATCGGGGTGGCACCGACGGTACCTGGAATGGCGCTGAGGTTTTCTAGTCCCCAGTATCCGCAAGACACTGCATCGGCTATCACCTCGTCGAGTATCAGGCCTGCACCGCAGGTCATCTGCACGACGTTGCCAGCCTCGGCATACTCCAGCCCAACGATCTGATTGCGTATCACCGCGCCCCGATAGCCAGCGTCACCGACCAACAGATTTGTCCCTTCACCAAACACCACGTGCGGCAGACCCTCGGCTTGCACAAAAGCCAACGCCTCGCGCAGCTCTTCCTCGGACCGCACCACGATAAAGTAATCAGCAACACCACCTACTTGTAAGGTGGTGTGTGCTCCTAGAGAAACGTTCTTCTCTATCTGCATACCCATATTAGAGACAGCCTTCTTGTGGCTCAATGCCGTTATTGATGTTCTCGGCAAAACAACTAGCGGTCGGCGCGAATTCAGGAATCACTGCTTGCGCTTGCTCTAGGGTTTCTAGTGCCTTGTCGTTGTTTTCGGTTTGGTAATACAAGAACGCGAGTGATGCCCAGGTCTGTGGAGTGGTGCGCCAATTTTGCGCACCGTCTGGCTCGGTCTGGGTTCTAGCTTCGTACAGTTCAATCACAAAATCCAATTGCCCAAATTGATTGGCAGTTCCAATCAGGAAGTCGCTGGCCGCAAATCGTCGGGTGACTGCTTCACTATCCATCAGCGCAATCGCTGCTTCTGCTTGGTCGACATAAAAGAGTGACCCGGCGTAGTACTCACGCGCTTCAAGGTTGCGGGTATCGAGCTCAAACGCCGTCTGGAAGAAGCCTCGAGCTTCTTCAACCGCGCCGGTAGACAGCGCAATGAATCCTTGTTGGATAATAATACTTTGCTTGTCTGGAGAAAACTGTCGGGCGAGGGCCATTTGTTCGGCTGCCTTTTGGCTTTGCCCTTGTGAGCGGTAGTAGCTGCCCACAAACACGTGCACCCGCGCGTCACCTGGTTTTTCTTCTAAGAGCTTATCGAGCTCGGCTTCGGCGGCCATGGCGTAGCGAGCCTTTACCTCCTCGGATACCTGGTCGCTACCCATGATACCCATGGCTTGCTGGGCCAACTGCTCAGTGATTTCTTGGTGGGCAAACGAATCGCGAGACAAGGCCAACTCAAAGGCATCCAGTCGCAGGTCGGCGTCTTGCTCCCGAAAGGCATCTATCACATCTCCCGCTGCTTGCATGGCAGGCACGTGGTACACGTAGATAGCTGCTCCTAGTAGCACCACAATAACCGGTGCCGCGAACTGAGTAATCAGCGCATTGTCTACCTTGAGGTTGGTCAGTCGCTTGGGTACCAGTCCAACTCTGAAGTTGATCAGTCCCAAAATAATCGCAAAGAAGATGTAACTGACGATATTATCGAACACCACGAAGTTGTGGGTGAAGTACCCAGCGAGCAAGCCGAGCAATACTCCTCGCTCCAACACGGTAAATGAATCGTCGTCCTTGCGGATGAGTGGTCGCACCAATAAATAGTACACACACCAAGCAAAGATACTCAGGTAAGCAAACAGTCCCAAGAACCCACCGGCAATGAGCCAATCCATAAAGATATTGTGCGCTCGGTCGAACCACTGTTCCTGCGCGTAGAGACGCGGATCGTAGTTGGCATTAAAGACGTAATTGAAGTTACTTTGACCGTAGCCTAGTAGTGGACGTTCTTGCACTCCTTCCCACGCCATACCCCAGATGATGCCACGAATCTCTAGGTCTTGGAGTGAGATATTGGCGATACGCGCCAGGTTGGGACTACTCTGAATTAACGCTGAGTCACGAGCGGCAACAAATGACGCCCCGAGGATGACCACCAACGCCAATGCTCCTAGCGCATACTTGCGATACTGCTTGAACTGCGCGCCAAAGAGGCCGATGTACGCCGTCATTACTGACACCCCTACCACTAGCCCTAGCGCTGTTCCTCGAGTACCCGTCTCGATAAGTACAAAAGCAAACATGGCCGCTATTACTCCATAGAGCACGCGCAGCTGCACGTTTTTGGTCTGAATAAACAACCAAAAGAGGATAAAGATATGGAAAAGCATGTAGACCGCCATGTACGCCGCGTTGCCCAGCCGACTGTCGATACGATTACTCCCATCGACCAGTCCGCCATACTGCGCCAACCCATAGAGAGCCACCGCCACCGCCACACCCACCGACACATTGAACAATCGGTTCCAGTGTTGCTTGGTCTGCAAGACACTACCGACCACCACCATATACATAAAGGTGTGCACGAGTGATACGTAGCCGTCCATCCGCTCAAAGTTACTCCAAAAACTAGACTCGGGATGCTTCCCAAACCAGTTGGCAAAGAACATAATGACGAGCAACGCCCCAAAGCTCCAGACAATGCCCGAAATTCTTGGTCGATACTTCACTTCATAGAGCGCCAGGATAATCCACGCCGCAAACACCACATCAACAATTATTCTAAACCAGAGGTTTTTACCAGTAATAAATGGAAAAAAATAATCGTTCTCTACGTAGAGTGTCAAAAACGGAATCGCGAAGATGCCCGCAAAGACTACTACTTTCATAATATCTTTCATATCGAGCAACTATAACACGATAAAAACCAAGCGAATCCCTAGACGACCCAAAAAATAGAAGGTATAGGTGGCAGACAAAAACAGGTACCAAAGGCACCTGTTTTGTCTAGCGAGCATCGTCCAACAGCTTATATCCATAAAAAAGCGCTTCGTACCCGAACGCGGTCATTGGAAGGTGGTTTTCCTTGAGCTGAGGTTCTTGCAAGCAGTTGTAATACGCCAGTCTTTTTTCTTTCCTGATTAATGCTGGATTTGATTAATCTGTAGGTTCATTCAACATTGCGACGTAATTTGAAAATAAGAAAATATTATTTATGTAACTCTTTGTGTCGACTTTGACCCACCCGTTTGGCAACAACCGATATAGCGTGTACCCAGGAAGCAGCTGAGCTATACCGTACAAAGTATTACTTTTTATAATATGGTGGTCAAACAATTCCGCGGAGCACTAGCCAGCCCGCACATCAATTTCTTTGATAAAAAACCTACGAACTCACAGCCCTGTTTGCTGGCTGGGATATTCAAGAAAAGAAGCCAAAAGAGTGACAGACGACAACCTGTACAAACCACTCATCTCGATAATGAACCCAGACACCAAGCTGGATTAAGTAACAAAATGACCAAAAAACCGGCCCAAACGGGCCGGTTTTTGTATTTTTGAGCATTCTTGTACCTACCCTAATCCCGCAGTTTCGCGGGGAAACTGCGGGATTAGCCCTCTTTTGGGGTATAAAAAGTGCCTCTACCGGCTCCTTGGCGCTCCAAGTCCCCTCTTTTGGTTAATTCGCTCAAATACACACTGGCGGTGCGGTCACTGATACAAAAGAGCTCTTCGGCACCGTCGTTGGTGATTCGGCCGTCCGCTTTCGCTTTGGCGAGTATTTTGGCCAGCCGTCGCTCCGTCCGAGCGCGCACCGCCTGCTTGGCGGCGGCAAACCGTGGATCATCCGACTCGTCTTCTTCTACAAACAAGCTCGGTCGAGCAGGACCAACAGTTCGCCCCACCACAATCCCTACGCCAAAACTAACCACCAACCCAATAACAAGAAATATAATATTCATACTTAACAGTATACCAGCCAGCAACTATCTACAGCCGAAACAAGTTACAATTCATACAATGCGCAGAATTTACGAATCTCTTATATCTTTCACTGAAAAGAAATTTAAAGTCGACGCACGATATTTTTTATCTGGTGGTTTTTGGCTAACAGCTGCCCAAGGAGCCACTGTCATCATGTCTTTAGTCTCGACAGTGTTTCTAACGCACTTTTTAACAGAAACTCAATTCGGAATATATCGCTACATTATTGGCCTAGCAATCTTTTTTTCTGCATTGTCTCTGACTGGAATTGGGCAAGCTATTTTTCAAGCTTCTGCAAAAAAATTAGCTGGCTTTTATGGGACAGCAACTAGACAAACATTTTTATACAGTGCACCGATGGTTATCGCCAGCTTAGCTGGTTCAGCTTATTACTATATAAACGATAACAACGTACTAGCTATTGGTGCACTGCTGATTGCGCTACTATTTCCTTGGTCTTTTTTATTCCAAAATATCCAAGCGCATATTTTCGGTCAACAAAATTTCAAACGCTCTACTTTAATGCAAACAACCAAAGCTTTCTTTGTTGCTGGTTCGACTATAGTGACTTTGTTTTTTACAACCAACATTTTATGGTTACTCTTGAGTTACTTTCTCAGTCAGGCCATTGCAGGATTATTTGCACACCTCTGGTACAAACCGAAAACTGAAACCATCGGCGACCAAGCTTTAAGCAATAAGTTAATGTCTTTTGCTAAGCACACCACCTTGCGGAACGTTATTGTAGGCATCTCTAGTCGCTTGGATACCATTGTTGTGTTTCAGTTGCTCGGTGCAAGCAGTTTGGCTGTTTTTACTATCGCCACTTTAATTCCTGACCAAATCAAAGGTAGTCTAAAAAGTCTAACTGTTTTGCTTATTCCAAAATTTTCCAAAAACGATTCTTTGGAAGAGACTAGAAAATATCTGCCCAGACGCAGCTTGCAGCTAGGACTTCTTTTAGTTGCGGTCACTGTAGTAGTTATTGTATTGACGCCATATGTCATCAATACTTTTTTTCCAAAATACACCGAAGCTATTATCTATGCCCAGCTACTGGCACTCTCTTTCCCTGCATATATATACCAAATACCTTTTGCTATAATGCAGGCACACACAAAAGAAAGGGCTTTATATAGTTATTCTATAAATACGGCCATCTCTCAAATTATTCTTACAGTTATTGGTATTTATTTCTTTGGCCTACTAGGAGCCATCCTTGCTCGTGTCTTTTCTAGATATATACAGCTTACTACAGCTTGGGTTGTTGTATATCGGAAATGGAAGTAAGTATTTATATGGATTGTTCTCAGATTTCTTATAGACACCTGCTGGACTGTGGTATACATTTATTATATACAGGTAATACTTTAAGTGCTTCCTGATTATAGCTTTAATCGCGTTTACATATAAATATTTATTAAAGTACAATTTAGAAAATGAGTAAAAAACAAAAAGTATCTTTGATAGGCATTGGTAGATGGGGGAAAAAAATTTTAGAAAAACTCTATCAACAGAGCGAGATTATGTACGTTGTCAGCAACACGTCTTTTTCCAATGCCACCTATATTCGTAAAATTTATCCAGATTTAAAATTAACCACCAATCTTGAAGAGGTCTTACAAAACCAAAATATCAAAACAGTATTTATAGCCACTCCAATTGACACACATTACAAAATAGCAACAAAAGCATTGTCGTATGGTAAAAATACTTTTGTCGAAAAACCACTAAGTACTAAGCTTTGCGAAGTAAAATCACTATACACTTTGGCAAAAAAAAATAAATGTAAGTTAAGTACAGGTTACCTACATTTACATGACCCAGCTATTCATTTACTAAAAAGACATGTTTTGAATGAATCAAAAATTAAATTACGTATGGTTTGGAACAAATACGGAACTTTTGATAGCTGTATCGTTACCAATCTGTTAGTGCATGATATTGCCGTTACCTTAGAGCTACTAGGTGAGATAAAAAACTACAAATTTAAAATAAATCAGAATGATGTATTACACGTCAAAATCTACTGTGAGCGTGGGGTGTCTGATATTTATATAAATAGAAAATCACGTACAAATAAAAAAGAGTTATTTTTAGAAACGGGATCAAATAAATTTACAGTCTTAGAAAATGGACTCGCGCGTAATGGTGAAATTATTTTAACGAAGTCTGGAGACTTGTTGGAGAAAGAACTTGGTAATTTTCTCCAGAATAAATCAAGTTGTAATACGCGTAAAATAGATTTTGCAATCGCTAGATTCCTACAAGACACAGCGCTATCTAATTGTTAACATCACTTAGTAGTCTCACCACATCTACTGCTGCTTTAACACTATTTCCTATTTTGCCTGAGTAGATAGTCACAGTACGACTATCTACTGAGTTTATGATTGTTGGCCTAGTATCGGTATCATCCACTCTTGGTAAAACAGTGCGTATTGTAAACATTGAACCTTCATGTTTTGCTTGTTTTAAAGCAGGCATAAAGTAAGAGCCTGTTTCTAGAAATTTATCTACATTTGTTATTGCCGGATTTTTAATTACTCCTCTATTCAAGAGAGGCAGTATGACATCTGGAATCTCTGCTTCGAGTCCATAGCTTCTTTTTATAATCGCATGGTCGACATGCCCCATCACCGCAGACCCTGTCTCTCCCAATGGATCAAAACTCATAAAAGGTCCATCCATTATTACTGTACTAATATTTTTCAATTGATCTGGTATAGTGATTACAATTTTTTCACAAACCTCAAACTGATACTCTCTTTGAGACTCGTGATGGGTTCCGAAAAATGAATTGAAAGACGCGTATGTCGCTACAACAACTTTGTCGTAATCAATCATATCGTCAACTTGTACTTCTCTGTTG
>Ga0306898_1000481_pt1 | contig 15568 bp, 16 predicted proteins | sample AntRauMFilla1564_FD_190424 | JGI IMG/M metagenome (GOLD analysis project Ga0306898, IMG submission 190424) | Saline lake microbial communities from Rauer Islands, Antarctica - Metagenome Filla 1 #564 (v2) (version 2) | ecosystem: Environmental > Aquatic > Non-marine Saline and Alkaline > Saline ...
ATGACACTCCGCCTAAGGCTGATACAACCGTCCAGAATAGTGTGTCGAGACTCACACTCAGGCCAAAGAAGCCGTAGACGAGCAATCCTAGGGCTGCAATCGTCAGTGCGATGGTAAAGGCGTCGGGAATAATGAAGTGATACAAGTCGTATACCGTGATAACCACCAAAATAGACATGACTAACCAGAGTAGTAACATCTCAATCAAGCTACTAGCAATCATTGCGCTCCCGACAAACAAAAGTCCGGTCGCAAGCTCCACTAAGAAATACCGAACGGGTATCTTGCAGCCACACGTACGGCACCGGCCGCGCAACACCAAGTAAGAGGCCAGCGGAAACAATTCATACCACTTGAGCAGTGTCGCACACGACAAACAGTGCGAACTACCCGCCAAAGACTTCCCGGTATGAAAGCGATAAATATAGACATTTAAGAAACTGCCAATAATCACCCCAAAGCCAAACACGATGGCGTAGAGTAGGCTCAGCGGTGTACCCAGAAATATCTCGGTGAGAAACATATGATAACAGTATAGCAAAAGTACCCGCTACTATTGGCACGAGTACTCAACTGCTCCTAGAGCAGTCGCACGCTCGATACGCAAACCGTCGCTGTCGACACACCAGTGTGTTGTACCATTTAGAGGAACCGACACGGCGTACCCGCCCACTCGGCTACGACAAGCCACCAAGCCGCCCGAAAAAATTTGAATGTCTGCAATCATATCGGCAATGACTGGTGACCGGGTAGACGCCTCCTGGCCACACACTATGTCGTAGGTAAGTGTTGACGATTCTTCTACTGCTGCTCGCTTACCGACTGCGACTAAGTCAGTTTTTATCTTAGTTTCAATCCCTTCATCGCGAGCGGTTTGTAGGCGTGGCAATACTACTGACACCAACACACCGATGATGGCGATGACAATCAATAATTCGACTACGGTAAATCCTTTTGTCTGACTTTGCATTGTTTCATTATAGTACATTGGGACTATGCTTATAGTAGATACAAACAAAAAACGCCCGAGGGCGCTTTTTGTTTGATTTCTTACGTCAGACTATTATGGACATTGTGTAATGCCATCTCCAGGCTTAGCTGCTTCTAGAACTTGTCCTGCATTTCCTGAGTTATCAACACACCAGTAGGCTAAGGGTTCGCCAGCTAAAGGTATTGTCACTTGGTAATTGCTTGAATCAGAAACACACTGAGCTTCTCGAGCAGTTGCATCAGTAGCGCTGTTTGTTGCCTCTTCAGCCCTTAATGTCTCTGTTGTCCTAGCTGAGAAAAGAGCACCATTGGTTACGTCAAGTGCACCTTGGATTAAGGCTGCAGTTTGTGCGTCCATACAAAAATCATCATATGAGAACGTGGCTGCTGCATTCGTATTATAGAACACTTCGGCTTGGGTTCGGATACTGGCTGCTGTCTGTTGGATAGAGGCATTTTGTCCACCACTTCTTGCGTCATTGAGTGAACCGATAACTACCGCCGCTAGGATACCAATGATGGCAATAACGACGAGGAGTTCGATGAGGGTAAATCCTCTTTGAAAAACTTGTTTCATAAAAATTATTTAATATGTGTAATGTGTGCTTCAGATATCAGCTGCGTATCTGAAACATCTAGCTACGTTGTACGAGGCTTGCATTTATTATACGACCTAACTGCTCTCTAGTAATAACGAGGTGGGGACAAACTAGAAGTTACTGGTCAGGTTGTAGATTGGCATCAGCACCGATGCGAGTAATACCCCTACTCCCAGACCAAGGGCTACGATCATGGCCGGCTCGATAAGACTAATCATGGTGTCCACGGCGTTGTTTACTTCTCGTCTGTAGAAGGTAGAAAGTGTGGTGAGAATCTGCGCCAGACTTCCCGTCTCTTCCCCCACCTTGGACATTTGCACCAACACCCCAGGGATTTCTGGATACTCACCAATGGCTTCGGCAAAAGACCGCCCACCTTTTACTTCTACTAGTGCTGCCTCGATGATTTCTTTGTAGACCATGTTGTCCACTACGTCGGCGGTTACTTCTAGGGCTTGTACGATAGAAATACCGCTACTAAGCATAGTAGACATGTTGTCGCAAATTCGGGTCAAAAGGAGCTTTTGTTGTAGGTCCCCCAGTACCGGCAAGGATATCAACATCTGGTCAAAAGCCCGTTGACCTACGTCGGTCTTAAGGAAACGCCACCCCGCAACTCCCGCTCCCGCTATAACAAAGAGAATCAGACCAATGTAGTTGACCAAAAAGTCAGAAATACCCACCACGATTTTGGTGTAAATTGGCAGCTCTTGTCCAGAGGCGGTCAAGATATTTGCGATGTTGGGAATCACCAAGGTAAGCATGAGTACCATCACAATTATGAAGACTCCGATAACGAAGGCTGGGTAGATAAGCGCGTTTTTGGCTTTGGATACAATTTCGTACTGTCTGTCTAGGTAGTCAGCCAAATAGTCGAATGATTTTTCTAGGGACCCTGATTCTTCACCGGCGCGCACTAGGTTGACGTAAAAAGAAGAGAATATAGCTGGGTGAGCTGCTAATGCTCGAGAAATAGAACTTCCTGCTTGCAAGTCTTCCACTATGGCATTAAGGGCGGATTGTAATTGTGGATTCTCTACTTCGGCCGAAAGCAACCGGAAAATTCGTAGTGGCGACACCTGCGCTTGAAAGAGCGTAGAAATCTGACGAGAAAGAATAACCACGTCTTTGTTGGATACACTTTGTAAAAAAGTAAACTCGATGTCCAACATGCTCGCTAAGCCTTCGCGTTTGCCAGCTTCGTCGATAGACACCAATGTATAGCCGCGTTTTTGGACTGCCGAAATTGCCGCGTCAACTGAAGAAGCCTCCACGGTTCCCTCTCGCTGGACGCTTGATGTGTCGATTGCTTTGTAGTTGAAGAGCATGGTGATGATGTAAATTAAATAATTCGTTCGAGTCCCTTTGGATTCACTGAATAGGTAAAGGCATTCTCTACGGTGATTTCTCCATTTTGGACCAATCGTGCCAATGAGCGGTTCATGTCTATCATACCTTGCTCAAGACCAGTTTCAATGACTGATGGTATTTCGTGAATGCGATTCTCACGGATAAGATTACTGACTGCCGCGTTGTTAATCAAGAGCTCATAGGCCGGCACCAACCCACCAGAAATCCGTGGTACCAATCTTTGGGAAAAGATAGCAATCAGCGAACTAGCAAGCTGCACTCGAATCTGGTCTTGTTGATTTCCAGGAAATGAATCCACGATACGATTAATGGTCTGAGCCGCGTCGTTGGTATGAAGAGTTGAGTAGACCAAGTGACCAGTCTCGGCTGCGGTAACAGCTGCGGCAATAGTTTCGGAGTTGCGCATTTCTCCCACCAAAATCACATCTACGTCCTGACGAAAAGCGGCGTTTAAAGCTGTTTCAAAACTCTTTGAGTCAATACCAATTTCCCGCTGGTCAATCAGTGCTTTTTCTTCTGTATACACGTATTCAACTGGGTCTTCAATGGTCACGATATGTTCTGAGCGAGTTTGGTTGATGAGGTTTACCATAGCAGCCAGAGTAGTCGACTTACCTTGGCCCACTGGTCCTACGCACAGGAAGAATCCTTGTGAACGTTGAGTGAAGTTTTCTAGGATAGGTGGCAGATTCAAATCACTAAATGTCCTAATGACATTCGGGATTAGACGAAGCGCAATCCCCATGTTGCCTCGTTGGTGGAAGGCATTACCTCGAAATCGAACCCCTTCGGTATTCTCGAAGGAAAAATCTACTTCGTTATACTGAATGTACCGAGCGTACTGATCTTCTCGCATCAAAATTTTGGCAAAGGCATTGACGTCTGCGTTGGTCAGTTGAGGTTTTTTGACGAGCGGAATGAGTGTACCTGACACGCGAATAAGTGGGTGTGATTCCACCGACAAGTGTAGGTCAGACGCTTCTTCCTGAATAATCAGACCAATAAGTACATTTAGTTCTCGTTTGTAATCAACTGACATAGTTTATTTTTTAGAATATGATTCAACTTTTTTAACAACTTCGCTCGGAATGGTTTCAGCTTTTATTATATACCCATCGGCTCCTGCTTCGGTTGCTTCCTTGATATCTTGTTCTTGTCCTTGGTTGGATAGGACGATACGTTTGGCTTTAAGTTTTGGAAATTCCTGCTGTATTTTTTGTAGTAACTCTACCCCACTCATCCCCGGCATTATCATATCAAGTAAGATGATATCCAAGTCCTTGTTTTCTTTTATTATTTGGAAGCCTGCAGCTGCGCTGTCTGCAGCGATAACTTGGTAACCATGTTCACCAAATTTTATAGCGTACATGTCGCGCAAAAAAGCATCGTCATCAATCAGTAGGAGTTTCATCATTCTTTATTATATCTTCTACTGCCTCGACTTGCTTCGGGTTATCGACAGGAGCAGCCACATCCTCCTCTGGGGGTTCAATACCAATTTGTGAACTAAAGGCATTCATTTCTTCATAAGGAATTTCGTGATTGAGTGCTTTGATGATGGCATCTTCTTGAATCGTTATGAAGCCGTTTTTTCTCGCCGATCGGAAGAATTCTTCTTCGGAGGCATTCTTCAAAATAAGCTCTTGCATCTCTTCATCAATTTCTAATACTTCGGTCACTGCCGTTCGTCCGCTATACCCCGTAGCACAACCAGGGGTAGGATCTGGATGTAAAACCGTCGTCTTGCTTGGTATACGATTGTGGAACTGTTTTGGGAGTGACTTAAAACTCTGGTCAATACGGACTCGAGTACTTTCACTGATTTCTTCTTCAGTCCCGGTTCCCTTACAAAGAGTTCTGGCTAGTCGTTGGGCGATAGCCATCTTGAGGGTTGGTGCAATGAGGTATGGATCAACTCCCATATCAATCAACCGTGGAATGACACCAATTGCGTTGTTAGTGTGAATGGTCGAAAGTACCAAGTGTCCAGTCAAGGCGGCTTGAATGGCCAGCTGAGCTGTTTCTTTATCTCGAATCTCTCCCACCATGATGATATCTGGGTCTTGACGCAACGCAGCCCGCAGACCTTTGGCGAACGTATATCCAATCTCGGGTCGCACCTGTGACTGACTAACGCCGTCCATATTGTACTCAACCGGATCCTCTAGCGACATTACGTTCATACTTAGGGTATCGACCTCCTGAATCATTCCCCGAAGCGTTGTCGACTTACCAGAGCCGGTCGGCCCTGATATCAAAATAATACCGTATGGTTCTTTGACGATACGCTTGATGATTTCCATATTAGAAGCAGAGATGCCACTTTCTACTAGCGAGCGCGCTGACTTGCTGGTATCGAGAATACGCATAACTACCTTCTCGCCGTGGTTGGTTGGTAGTACTGATACACGAAAATCGATCTTACGGTCGTCGAAGGTAGCAGAAAATCTGCCGTCTTGTGGTTTTCTGCGTTCATCCAGACGCATGGAAGACAAGATTTTCACTCGAGCCACCACTGCCATGTGTACGTTTTTGGGAAGTTCTAGACTCTTGGCTAACTCTCCGTCTACTCGGAATCGAACACTAACTCCAGCTGGGGCAGGTTCGATATGAATATCAGATGCGTTGCCGTCCACAGCATACCTAAGAATAGTCGCCACAATTTTTGTCACTGGAGCGTCTTCTTCAATGTGCTCCATGGCCTTTTTGGTGTCATCAGGTGATTCCTCGAGACTGGCCGCTATTTCGGCATCAAGATCGGTCTCTATCGACTCTAAGGCTTGACCGACATCGCCTTTGAGGTTGGCATAAAAGTCCTGTACTCGGGCGATGTCTTCATCGAGCATGTATACCATTTGGTACGGCAAATTATTTTTGCTACTGATGAAGTTGAGTGCGTCACGCAACTGCATATCATCGGGGTTATTGACCCCAATAATAAGCACCCCGTCTTCCACCTTTAGTGGTGCAATTCGGTAATACATTGCTGAATCCTCCGACAAGTACGCCAACACTTCTTGGGTAATAGTGAATCCGGCTGGAATAGAAAACAACGGCACCTGAAAGAAATCAGACATCAGCTTGCCGACGTCTGCCTTAGACATGCCCAATTCAAGAAAAGCCGCTTCGTATGACTTGCCTGTCTCGGCCACTAAACGTTCTGCTTTATCTATGAATGCCTGGTCAACGTTCCCCTCTTTTTTGAGTACTTGTAATGGATCCATATGGTTTAAAAGTTTGAGATCTGTTCTCTGCCGGGCACATCAGCAAATGGGTTCGGTCGGCCAATTGGTGAATCGGCAATCGGAGTAGAGAATGATTGTAAAGAAAGTAGTCGCTGATCTTCAAAAAAACTATAATCAAGTTTAATTCTATTAAGGGCCGAGGTGTTGCTGATATAATCTCGTGTTTGATTTAATACAGTTTGCTTATTGATTTGCGGATCTACTAGCGTTGAATTACGCTCGGTATAGAAATATACACCAGCAAAAGCAATGGTGATGACTCCAAGTATTATTGCGATGCTGGTAGCTGATTTGTCCATAAAAAGAATTATTAATTGCTATTTGACAACGATTGGTAAGAATATACGACGAGAGAAAAATCTGCGCTCAAGAAACCGCCTTCTGTCCGAGTAATGTCGAGGTTAACTATTTCTAGTAAATAGTGGTTTGTCTCCATGAGTCGGAGTAGATTTTTGATTTGCCCGTAGGTGCCTTCAACTGACAGGTCAAAGGTACTTTGTGACGGCAAGTCTTCTGACGCGATATTATCTACTGTCCCAGTATATGGAGAAGATATGTAGAGCACACCGGCTTCCTTTGCTATCAAAGAGAGGTCTCTTTGTACAGCTATCTCATCGACAGTATTAGGTAGATAAGTGAGTAACCTTCTTCGGTCGTCGGAAGTCACTCCTTCCAACTTCAACACAAACCCGGACAACTTAGTGCTAACCTCGGAGGCTTCTTTAAGTTCATTTTCGTATATAACGATATCATCTTGCATGACTGCTATGTCTGCAAAGGCTGGCTGGATATAGGTAATGATAATTGCAATCGAAATGACAATCATGCCCAGCTGTGTAAATAAACCTTGTGCACTCATATATTATTCTGATTATTGTTAGCTTGTTCTACAAAAGCTGCTGATTGAGTAGTGGAAACATCTTCGATAAACTGCTCAGTCTGAGGAGTAATCTCCATAACGGGTAGTGGTAACGACTGTGCCGAGAAACCTGCCACGTACGGAATATCTGACAATAATACATCAAACTCAGCCGTGAAAGATACCGTCGGAAGTCGTTGCTGACTACTGTCTGATTGCGGTATTGTGTCCGCATCTAAATTAAGTGCCTGGACGTCTTTTATTTCTACCGTGCCAATAGTTTGGTTTATATTATATATACTTCTTTGAAAAAGAGTTGCATCAAACGAATCAGTTTCTATCTGGGCTACAACTTGTAAGGATTCGTCACCTATCCGCTCTATAGACAACGCTTCTATTAGGACATTGTTGATAGTAGCTGCTTCTAGTGCCTCAAAGATTGTTACCGTAGAGACAGTGGTGTTCAGGCGGCCCGATGCTTGGATCAGTCTGCGATCAAACTCTTGCACTTGTTGCATCCCCACTTCGTCAAAATCTGCGGTCTCTTTGGAGAGCTCGGCCATTATGGCGGTTTCGTTCTTCTGTATATGGTCTTTATAAAAGAAAGAACCAGCTGAAGCGATGAGTGTTGCAAATAGAAACGAATAGCTGATGATGGTAAACACGTATACCTGCCGGGTACTGGTGCTACGTCTTTTATTTGTTGTCCCTCGCTTGGGGATAAACGAATTGTTTGAAGTACTGTCCATGTTGCTCATATTATAACTCTCTTCTTTGGATAAAAAATATCTGCACTGTGGACACTCTACTCATAGGCACGCATCGCCGCACCAACTGCCACCGAGAAAGACGGTCCGATTTCTTTCATAATATCTTCCATAAACGAAGGGTACGCTACTTTGGAGAACGGATCGGCGACAACTATCTCTCGACCAAAGGCTTCTTTCACGTGACTGATCATCCCCGGAAACAGACAGGCTCCACCAGTAAGATAGACTGTGCTGATATTAAGAGCTGTCTTCTTTTCGTATTCTCGCATCACCTGACCAAACTCACGCAGGGGTCGGTCGTAGCTGCTGTTGTGCGCTCGTTTGATATCGGCAAATGTATCAGCTGTAGAATCAGCTACTAGTTTCATTTCTTCTGCTTCCAAGAAATCGATATCCATCATGTCACTGATTTTTTTGGTTGCTATTTCTCCGCCTGCCCGAATCCGGTACATTCGCATAAGCAGACCTTTGTGTACTATATATAACTTGGCGGACGCCGCACCGATGTCTAGTATTGCTATGTCGGGTTCGTTATTTTTATAGAGGCCTCTGATGGTACTGAAACATTCAATTTCAGTTGGTGGCTTGGTGAAGCCGGCAAACTGCATTAATACTTTGAAGCGCTCGAGCGCAGTATTTTGGATTGCTGCAATGAGCACGTTATGATGGCCTGGTTGATGGGTACTCGATTCTTTTTCAGTTAGTTCGACCTCAGCCCAATCCAGAGTTACTTCACTTAGTGAAGCAGGGATTACTTTCCGAGCTTCCACCCGCACCATCGCGCTCATGTCGGTCTCTTCCCCAGAATCGATATCTACGTTAGTCACAAAACTCGACGATAGGGGCATTGCAAAGACGGCATCGCGCACTTTGACACCTGACTCTCTAATAACGTCAACCAGTGCTTCTTGCTCTTGCTTGGCCTGCAGAGCAACCGACTGACCAATCTGCTTGCCATCGTAGGGGCCCAACTGCACTTCTCCATAGGTAGAAAGCGTAATTACACCTTTGCGTTCAACCAGCTCAACCACCTTGATTGACGAAGAACCGATATCGATACCAACAACACCACCACTGCCAGAACTGGCACTAGACTTTATTGAGGCGAGCATGTTATTTAGAAAACTCATTTTGTTAGTTCATTCTATCACGAGTAATTCTGTATAATGAGTCACATGGGAAAGTTACTCACAGCTATCATCAACACTCTATTTCCGCCTCGGCCACAAGAAGCACTGCTACAAAATGTCTCTTTTGCTGATATAAATGCTCTGTATCGACCAGGGAAGTGTGGAGATATCACCTACTTGGCTCATTATGATAACCCAATAATCCAAGCTTGTGTTGTCGAAAATAAATTTCAACATAGCCGTCGAGCAGCCAAACTGTTAGGGAACCTATTGCAACAGTGGGCAGTGCAGGAAGACAAAAAGACTTTACTCATTCCGATTCCATTAGGAAAAGAACGAGAGCGCACCCGCCTGCACAATCAAAGCATGAGCATCATTAAACAAGCCGGACCAAACGTGCATATTTCTAATACAGTACTAAAAAGACAAAAAGAAACCCCACCGCAAACGCAACTTAATCGAGCCGAGCGAATAAAAAATATAAAAGGCGCTTTTATCTGTAATGACAAGGCCTTCGACTGGTCAGATTATGAGCAAGTAGTTATTGTTGATGACGTCGTCACCACTGGCGCCACCCTCAAGTCTGCTAAAGATGCCCTGTTGCCATACATCCCAACACATATTTTAATACGAACTTTAGCCATCGCTCATTAAATGGGTTTGAGATTTGGTATAAAAAAACGGCACCTAAAAATGTGCCGTTTATACCCCCAAGAACTAATTAAAATCACAACTCATTGGTCCCTATCGAAACCTGATCTCTTCCGTTGTTTTTCGCCACATACATAGCTTTATCGGCGCTGATAATCAATTTATTTAGATCGATTGGTTTATCTGTATGCGCAGCCCCAACACTAATAGTGACCTCCAGTTTACTAGTTTGGCCAGTGCTAAAGCTAGTAGCAGCGATTTTTTCACGAACTTTTTCGGCTGCTTGTTTCAACTCATCTGCAGATACATCTATTAGCGCGACTATGAATTCTTCTCCTCCATAGCGAGCAACGATGTCAGCGGCTCTGGCAAATGTCTCGGATATTATTACGGCTACTTGCTTCAATATCGCATCCCCAACATCATGCCCTTGATTATCGTTAATACGTTTAAAATTGTCTATATCAATCATAAGTATACCCATACTTTTGAGTGATAATGTCGGACTTTTTCGCCTATCGCCTTCAGCTGAAAATGAAAATGAAATATCATACTTCTTGATACTGTCATCAAATGCTCTTCTATTACCCAAACCAGTTAAAGGATCAGTTAATGAAAGCTTTCTCAACGTGACGATTGTTTTTTGCAGAACTTCGATTTCTGCGTCTTTTACTTCCAAACTTTTTGCCTGGGATTTGTTTAATCCACGTATATAATAGATTAAACAAAATATCACCAAGACCACAACAATTATTGTAATCGAACTCATCTCTTTCCCCTTGAACAAAATGTATCAACGAATACTATACCTGAAATAATATTTTTGTCAATGCATGCATCTAATGATTTTACCTAAAAAAACCAACTCTTTGTAGAGTTGGTTTTTTTGTATAACGTTAGACCTACCTGGATGTATCGGCTATATATTCGTCGTCATCGTATACATTATCGTCTTTTTTTCTGTCCTTAATGTTGGCTGCAATAACAGTAACGCTATAGTGGCCACTCTCTTTTCCAGATTGATTGATTACCCGGACACTGGTTTGAATCGTTCCACGGTAGCTTGGGACAGTAAACTCGACAGATGTGTCTGATGCACTGGTCACTTTCACGAATCTTGGTTCTATGTTTCCAAACTTAATAGTGAGCTCACCCTCAAGACCCGTGCCGCTTAGGTATGCGGTTTCGTTGGCATATAACTCCCCTGGCCTAGCAGCCTTGGCTTCAATTAGTCTAATAGTAGCTGCTGCTATCGATTGACTATAATTGTCCCTCGTAACTTTTTCTTTTTCTTTATCTTGAGCAGGAAGTGTGACTTTTTTCACTTCTGGTCTTTTTACTTCCATTTGTTCTCTGATGACGGCCACTTGTTCCATAATGTCTGCGATTCTTTCTATGTTTGAAAGTCTGCCTACATTTGTCTTGGGTTCAACTGGCTTTATAGTTCGTTCTTTCTTTGTCTCACTTTGATCAATCTTTTTTTCTTGTACTAGTTCTCCTTGAGTTGCTTGACGAGCAGTGATGATTGCTCGAATATCTTCGATAAATTCCAGCATAGCAGTCCGCTTTTCAGCTTCATCTAATCCAGCAAGTCCGGCCATGAAAGCAGTCTGGTCTACGGTACGCTCTGCTTTTTTTTCTACTTTCACTTCTTTTGGTACTTGTGTCGCTTCGGTTTTGGTTTTTAATTGGTGACGAGCAATCACTGCTTGTAATGATTCAATCTGTTTCACCATCGCTGCCCGTTTTTGTGTATCAGTCACTTCTTCGTTGGCCGTAGTAGACTCGATTTCTTCTGCCTGAACAATTGATAGGTTTGTGGTAAAAAATGCAACACACAGTGCAACACTCAACAATAATGCTGTGATGTGTTTTGCAGATACAATAGTCGTACTCATACTTTTATAATTGATTTAAATAATAAACTACTTTGTGCCAAAGCACGAAAGAGGTCGCCCTGGCGGGCGACCTCCTATTACATTTATTAAAGCACAGAATCGTTACTCTCTAGCCTTTGCTATGTGGATATACTCGTCTACGTTTTGCTTATTTGAAGTAGATTACACCTCCCCGTCTCCAGACAACCAAATAGCGATTGGTTTGGTCGTTGGAATATGAGCCATCACAATCATAATCACCACCGTCAGTGGGACCGACAAAAACATCCCCGGAATACCCCATAGCGCTCCCCAGGAAAACAAAGCAATCACTACCACGAGCGGACTGATATTCAGCTTCTTTCCCATTAGCTTTGGCTCAACGATATTCCCCACCATAAACTGAATCAGACCAACTGTCACCAAAATGATTAGTGCCTCAACGTAGCCACCAAACTGTAATACCGAAAATAGAACAGGTAAAGCTGTAGCAATTAAAGACCCGATACTCGGAATATAGTTAAAAATAAAAATCAGGAAGGCCCACAAGAAAGGCAGGTCTAAGCCGACCAACGCAAATATTACGTACGACAACACTGCAGTTGTAATAGAGAGCAGTGTCTTGGTACCAATATACTGCTTAATCATAACCACGATGTCGGTCACCACAGCCGCTACGTTTGAGTAGGCAGAACCGGTAGAAATTCGGAGTTTTTTGCTAAGAATTTTTTGCTCAGAGAAAATAAACACTACATATAATATGACCACAAAAATGACTCCCAGTGCATTAGAAATAAAGCCTGCTGCTTGCTGTGTAAAGGCTAGCAGATTTTCCGCTAGTTCTTCGTCAGTTGGCAATGGTACACCAATCGATTCTGATATTGCGGTACTGAGCATCGTGATGTTCTCTTGATACTTTGGATACTCAGACGCAATTTGTCCGATGTCTCCTGAAACCAGACCACCAACCAAAAACAGCAGCGCTATGAATGACACAAACGCCAAAGTGTTTTGGATAAATAACGGCACTGCTTTCCCAAAGGAGATTAACCGCACAATTAAGTCTCGCCAGGCCACGATGACAAACCACAACAACACTGCAAACACTAAAGGGATAAGTACGTCTTTACCAAACCAAAAGATAGTCACCACAATCAAAAACAGTGCGGCGGCTGAGGTGATGGATAATCGAGGTAGTTTTGCTTGCGCCATATAGGTAGTTATTATAGTAAGTTATTTTTTTCTGGTCAGGACCCGCACTGGGCATGGTTCAGTAATTATAGATGATTACATTACTTTTCGTCTGATGTACAACCCGATTGTCGTCACCATGAGCACACCACCTAGCACCGCAAACACCATGCTACCACCGTTGAGATTGGCAAACACCACTCCGGCTCCTGCCCAAACCATGACTCCCCCGTACCACGCACTGTACTTGGTTTTTCTAAAGTAATACAGCGTAAATACTGCAATACAAGCGAACAAAATTCCGTTAGTAATTAAATTGGTGGTTTCATTGGTGATAATCATCTGATCATTGAGTAACGCTTGAACATTGAGCCAACTAGCGATACCCGTCCAGGCTGCGTACGGAAACAATATTTGTTTGGACAGAAGCGTCTGCATCTTGTCTTGGGTATCCGGTGCATTGATAACAAACACAAATGAGATGGCCATCAAGAACAATACCGGAATCGATAGCCAAATCAGGCCGCTTGTCATGCCCGCAAGATACAGCCAAGCAATCGAACCGATAAAACCAACTAGCGCTGGTAGACGAGTTTTGTGTAACAGTGGATTATCGTATTTGGGAATAATCTGGTACACCGCATAAACAAATGAAAGTAGATAAATGAGACCCCAAATACTAAACGCCCACCCGGCCGGCTGAATGAATACTGATAATGCATTTTCAGTATTTTCAAACATGCCCATGCTAGAAAATCCAGCAGCGACAACTTGTAGTATTGCTACTACCAAAATAGAAATCTTTAAAATCATAGAATTGTGAAAATTAAGTACGATTAATACTTTTAGTATACTACAAATTACGTAGGGGCGAGATAGCGTTTGCCTACGTCTTTTTTCTTTCCTGCAGCGTGGTTGCGAAGCGACGCATGAGTAAAGGACTTAATAACACAGTAATCACGCTAAGTATCACTAAAGATGTCAGTAGTGTCTGATCAATCAACTCGAGATTGAATGCCACGAACGCGGTGGCTAGCGTGGTTGAGAGCTGGGGCAATGATGTAGATGCAAAGAAATTTGATTCGGTTGTGTCAAATCCTACGGCCCGGGCGGCCACGTAGCCACTAATATATTTTGAAGTAATTAGCGCACCCACAATCAAAACAACGGTCCAAAGTACGGTCCGTAGATCGCTAAAGACCGATAGGTCGGTTTGTAGACCAACTACTATAAAAAAGGTGGGGATAAATATTCCGTAACTAATCGTTTTTATTTTATCTTTAAGCACCTTACTTTTGATCGAATCAGCCAACACTAGACCGGAGAAAAATCCAGCGACAATTGGATGTAGGCCCAAAAGTTCAAAAGCAATCACTGTTCCGATTAACATCAAAAAGGTCGACCGAAATTCCAATTGGAATAAATCAGGCGAACCGGCTGTCACTTTAATGACCCAATCTCTCAACTTTGGAATGAGAAGACGTAGCCCAATTAGCACTCCTAGTAAGACTGGATAAAATACGTACAGCGGTACCTCCGTCACTGGGCTCACCAATTGCAATAACAATGAGAGTAGTACCAGACTGGTGATGTCTTGTAGAACCGTGGTAATGACGACTGACTGTCCGAGCTTCGTCTTGAGCATACCCGAGACTTCAAGTGTAGGAATTACTACTGCGACAGACGAAGAAATGAAAATGATTCCGACGATTAGTGCCGTAATGAGTGGATAACCTAAAAACAATATCACCCCAAACCCCGCCAAAAACGGAATAAAGCCATTTATAAAGGCCAACAACGAGAGCTTAGTTTGAAACTCTTTAAACTGTGACAGTTTGGTTTCTAGTCCAGCCATAAACATCAAAAACACCAGGCCAATCTGGCCCATAAAATCGATGGTTGGATCTACCTCCATGATTTCCAGCAACCCTGGACCGAGCACCACTCCCCCAATAATAAGCATTACAGCCCAAGGGATATTTGTTCGTATAGACAGCATCGAGAAAAAGACGCCAGCGAAAACGATAAGAAAGAAGGGGTAGAAGTTTTCCATAATGGATTTAAGTATAACAGCTCAACGGGAATGGTTGGAGTTATCTACCGCAAAAACCAACTATCGAGCATCGGTATATCTGAATCAATAATCAAACCATTCACCTGGTACGGGAACCAAAAGTACGAACCTAGGTTTTGGACTGGCATATAGGTACCGTCAGCTGTAAACAACGAACCAATTGAAAGTGTGCTACTAGAGTAGCTCGCTAGCAGATACACCGCTCCGTCAGCTCCGGCGATACTCGGCAAACAATCAGACTCTCTAGTAGAAACTTGACGCTCGACTCGGACGGGAGCGCATACAACCTCCCCCGATAAAGGCAATCGTGGTGACGCCGTAAACGCGGTAGGAATTGGTTCACGATTTATGGTGTCATCATTTAGAAATTGTATTACCGCATCAGAAATTCCCTTGGCTGAACGCTCTGGTTGGTCGACAATAATCGCTCGGTCAATGGCACTAGTAAGAAACCCTGCCTCCACAATAATAGCGGGAGTAAATGGATGAATTGCATATTCATATCGTGGCCAATTGAATGCGTAATACGAGGTCATTCTGCGAGTTATCGATGAGTCAATGCGCAGCCCGGTTGCCGCTTGATACGTGTCGTACATTATGTCGACTAGTGCTTGTGAGGTACCAGCATAATCTCGTCGCGGTGCCGAAAATTTAAAACCGTTGATGCTTTGATTAGCGTTACCGTCGGCGTGGATGGATAGAAAAACATCAGCTACGTATCCGGGTGGCACAGCAGCAGGTAACAGTTCTGCCTGAATGCCAGCCGTTTCTAGCTGTTCTTTTATTAATCGACTGATTACCAACACGACCG
>Ga0306898_1000482_pt1 | contig 15540 bp, 14 predicted proteins | sample AntRauMFilla1564_FD_190424 | JGI IMG/M metagenome (GOLD analysis project Ga0306898, IMG submission 190424) | Saline lake microbial communities from Rauer Islands, Antarctica - Metagenome Filla 1 #564 (v2) (version 2) | ecosystem: Environmental > Aquatic > Non-marine Saline and Alkaline > Saline ...
TTTCAGTTCGTCAAATTCTTCGCCAACATTGCCAGCACACCGGGCCACGTCGAGACACTGCGCGGCTTACGCGACGGCTCAGTCACACTGCCCGGGGTCGAGATCGACACCGATCTCGAGTGGGAGTTGCTCGAGAGTTTGGCCCTCAATGGGGCAGCATCCCGCAGCGAAGTCGAAGCAGCGCTGGCTCGCGACAACACGTCAAACGGCCAGCAGGCGGCGGCTCGCAGTGCTGCGGCATTGCCCAGCTCCGACGATAAGCGGGCCGCGTTCGATTCGCTGGTGGCCAGTGACGAACTGCCCAACGTCGTCGTGCGCATGACGACCATGGGCTACACGCACGTCAACGACCCGGCCTCACTCGAACACCTGGTCGCACGCTACTTTGACGCCCTCACCGAAGTGTGGTCAAGCCGCACGCACGCCATTTCTGAGTACATTGTGCTGGGCTTGTATCCGGCACCATTGGCCTCACAAGAGCTCGTCGATGCCACGCGCGCCTGGCTTGACGCTAATCACGACGCGGCCTCGGCGCTGCGGCGACTTGTTGGCGAGAATCTCGCCGGCGTCGAACGTGCCCTGGCAGCTCAAGCGCGCGACCGGGTCTAGCGGATGGTGCGCACACGATCGCGGCACGGTCGAACGCTGCAGCCGATGACGGCAATGGTTTACATTGATGGTTCGCAGTCATGGTTCACAGCCCTGGTTGACAGTGGTGGTGGCCAGTAATGGTTGACGACGGGGCTCTCAGCGCGGCCGAACTGTGGGCGAACATTGTCAGCTTTCTGACCACCTATCAGGCGCCGATTCGCATCGTCGGCGTGATCGTCGGCGCCGTCATTTTGCGCTGGGCACTGGTCGTCACGATTCACCGAGTTGTTGATCGCGTCGTCTCGGGCGTGAAGAAAGCCCAAAACGTCGAGCACACAGTCGAGATCAGCACATCGCCGCTACACGCAGTGCGTGTGGTGCAACGCACCCGCACGATGGGCACAGTGCTGAACAATCTTGTGACGTGGGCAATTGTTTCCGTGGCGATCGTTCTGATACTGGGCGAACTCAGCTTTTCGGTGACGGCCCTGATCGCTTCCGCCGGCATCCTCGGTGCCGCGCTGGGCTTTGGAGCGCAAAACGTGGTCAAAGATATGCTCAATGGCTTATTCATGGTGTTTGAAGACCAACTCGGAGTCGGCGACATCGTCGAACTGCAGTCGACTCAGGGATCCATCAGCGGAGTCGTCGAAACCGTGGGGGTGCGCGTCACCCAAATACGCGACGTCGGCGGAGTGCTCTGGTACGTGCGCAACGGCGAAATCATCAACGTGGGCAACAGGTCGCAGGGTTGGGCGCGCGTCATTATCGACCTGCCCGCGCCGTACACCTCAAACGTCGAAGAGGTGCAAGAGGTCATGCTTGCCACGGCGAACGCCCTCGCCAGCGAGCCCGAATACCGCAGAAAAGTGCTCGAGCCGCCCGAGATTTGGGGCATCGAGTCAATCTCGGCAGAAGCCCTCGTCATTCGCCTGGTGATGAAAGTGCGCACGGCTGACCAGTTCGATCTGGCTCGCATACTGCGCCTGCGTCTCAAACTTGCTCTCGACCAGTTGGGTGTCGCAGTGCCCTCGCTGAACCGAATCGTCATGGACGGCATTGATGCCAGCGACGCCATACGCGGAAGCCGCCGACCCACGACTCCCCCCGAAGGCAGTGACCTATGACTCAGGCCACTGGCGAACCGCCAAGCTTTTACGAACAGGTCGGCGGACACGAGACGTTCGACCTACTGGCGCACCGCTTTTACGAGGGTGTCGCAACCGACCCGGTGCTCTCCGCCATGTACCCCGAAGACGACATGCCCGGGGCCATCTGGCGCCTCACCGCGTTTCTCGAACAGTACTGGGGCGGGCCGACCACGTACAGCGAGAAGCGCGGCCACCCGCGACTGCGCATGCGCCACAACCCGTTTCACATCAATCCGGATGCCCGCGACCGCTGGCTCACCCACATGCGCGCCGCCGTCGACAGTCTCGCCCTGCCTCCCCTGCAAGAGGCAACCCTGTGGGACTATTTCGATCGCGCCGCCCTGTCGATGGTCAACACCTTCGACGACACGCCGCAAGCCGGCAACGCGCCGTAAGCCGGCAACGCGCCCTAAACGCCGAGCGACCAGGCGCTCTGCTTGACGAGAACATGACCGCGCGCAGTCGTGAGACGCATCCACGGGCCGGTCGCAAACTGCTGCACGGGGTCGTCATCGAGAAAGCCCAGACTCTCTAGCGCGAACGCGGTACCAGTGGGCAAATGTGCGGCCTCCGGCAGGGGCCGCCCCCACACTTCGCCGCGCACGCGGTGCACGATCAGCTCGCCGACTCCCGCCGGAATAGCTGACGCCACCTCGTCGATGCCCGCGCGGGCCGCAGAGGCAAAGCCCGACGCGGCAAGTGGCGCCATGCGCTGCCAGCCACCCCGCGGAGGCGAAATGCCAGCCCACACGATGGTGCTGACCACGCTGGGCACGCTAATCGTGACCGTCTCCGTTGAATCTGTCGCCGGTGAAGCTGCCGCCGGTGAAGCTACCGCGAGCGCGGCATCCACTGTCGTCTGCAGCGCGCGAATCGACACCACCACATCGAAGGTACCGTCGGTGATGGCGAGCGTTCGCAAGCCGAGCACGGTTGCCCCACGGTCGAGCAGACCCTTCGGGGTGAGAACCGCCACGTAGACAGCGAGCACACCATCGCCTGCGGTCAAGCGCACGGCACCAGCATCATCAAGACGAAGGGCACGCCCGAGCAGCACCGACAGGTCGTGTGCGGCGGGCGGGGCGGCGAAGGTGAACGAGAAGCTCATCACTCTTAGACTACGCGTGTGACAGATGCTGCCAGCGACCCCGTAGCCACCATGTTGACCGCCCTCACCCTGACCGCCCTGGAACCCGCTGCAGGTTCGCACCAGGGCGAAGATCTTTTTACTGCCCCCAGCCTGTGGACTCCGCAGCGTCGCGTCTTCGGCGGTCAGGTTGCGGCGCAGGCAATCCTGGCGGCGATGCGAACCGTCGACGCTGACCGGTTCATTCACTCAATGCACGGTTACTTTCTGCGGCCCGGCGACGACGAGCAAGAGATCACCTTCTCGGTCGACCGTATTCATGACGGGCGGTCGTTTTCGACTCGACGTACGCAGGCGTACCAAAACGGCACCCCCATCCTGTCAATGATCGCCAGCTTTCAAAACGTCAATCCGGGCCTCGAACACCAGATCGAGATGCCCACCGACATTCCCCCGCCCGAAGATTTGCCGACAGCTCGAGACCTCCTGGGGCCCATCGACCATCCGGCTGCACAGTATTGGGCGAACAGCCGCCCCTTCGACCTGCGACACGTGGATGCCCCGGTCTACCTCACCCCTGATCCCCAACCGTCGGCCCGCCAGGCCGTCTGGTTTCGCAGCATCTCGCCGATGCCCGATGACGAGAATGTGCACCGCGCGGCCCTGGCCTACGCCAGCGACTACACCGTTCTTGAGCCGATTCTGCGTCGGCACGGGGCAACCTGGGCGACACCGGGCTTAAAAATGGCCAGCCTTGACCATGCGATGTGGTGGCACCGTTTCGCGCGGGTCGATGACTGGCTGCTCTACGTGCAAGATTCACCGTCGGCGACCGGCGGCCGTGGGCTCGCTCAGGGGCACATCTTCACCCGCGACGGAATGCTCGTGGCAACCGTGGCGCAAGAGGGCATGGTGCGCATTCCATAGCGCACTGCGCTCCGTGAGGCACACCGCGCGCCATCACGCGGCTCTAACTCACGGCTGAAAGGTGCTCGTGTACAGCCAGCCACTGGCCGTCACGCCGGGCGAACACGATCGATTCCCGTTCGGTCACGTCAGAGACCGAGCCAGCCAGCTCCACGCTGGAGTGAACGGAGTGCGTGAACACGGCGGTCTCGCCAAACAGTTGCACGCGTCGATCACTCGAGCTACAGCCGTGCACACGAAACCCGTCGTCACGTTCCCACGTCGCCCATAAGCGCTCGTACTCAGCCCGACTTTCAAGACGCGAAGCAGCGGTGTGAAAAACAAAAGTCGCGTCGGGGGCGAAGCCAGAGAAGTAGGCCGCTGTGCGATGGTGACCGAAGTCGGCAATGATGGCGTCAGCCGCAGCGAGCACTTCTGCTGAGAGCACACCTGCGTTGGACGCGTCGGCCTCGGGCGCGCCGGCCTTCAGCGCGTCCTCCCGCCCGCTCACTTCGCGCTCCGGGCGAGCGCCAGCACTGACAGAAGTTCGTAGGCCGCGTGTGAGGCGGCGATGCCGGTGATCTGTGCGTGATCGTAGGCCGGTGCAACTTCGACGATGTCGGCGCCGACCAGGTTGACCCCGGCAAGACCACGAATGATCGCTAACAGTTCACGGCTGGTGAATCCCCCGGCTTCGGGGGTTCCGGTACCCGGCGCAAAGGCCGGATCGAGCACGTCGATGTCGATCGACACATACACAGGCCGGTCGCCAACCCGAGCTTGCATCCGGTCAATGACGCCCTGCGCACCCAGGGCATCCATCTCAATCGCGTGCACGATCTCGAACCCTAGGTCGCCGTCGTCAGACAGATCGCTCGCCGAGTACAGCGGGCCGCGAATGCCAACGTGCAAGCACGAGTCTGGGGCAAGTAGTCCCTCTTCTGATGCACGACGAAACGGAGTGCCGTGGGTGTAGTCGGCTCCGAAATAGGAGTCCCAGGTGTCAAGGTGCGCGTCAAAGTGCACGACCGCGATCGGCCCGTGCTGTGCGTGCATGGCGCGCAGCAGCGGTAGCGCGATCGTGTGGTCACCGCCGAGGGTGAGCAAAGCGGCGCCAGTGTCGAGCACCGCTGTGGCGTGGCGCTGGATGCTCTCGAGAGCCTCCTCGATCGAGAAGGGATTCGCGGCAACGTCACCCCCGTCGACTACCTGCAGTTGAGCGAACGGTGAGACATCCTGCGCCGGGTTGTAGGGCCGCAGTAGTCGCGACGATTCACGAATGTGCGACGGCCCAAAGCGTGCGCCCGGCCGGTAACTGACCCCCGTATCGAAAGGCACCCCGAGCACAACGACGTCAGCGCGGTCGACTTGATCCCAACGCGGTAGCCGGGCGAAGGTCGGAGCGCCGCCGTATCTGGGCACGATGGTGGCGTCGACCTGGCCGAGGTTGCCGTTCTCCGTCAGGCGCGGGGTCAGCTCATCCACGGTAGCTAGGTTCCTGGTCGTCGGCAGCAGTGTTGTTGTCGGTAGCAGTGTGGTTACCGGCATCAGCGGCCCTGCGTTCGCGGCGATCGCGGCGAACAGCAGCCTTCGCTGCCGCCGTGTCCGGGTCGAGCACGATGGGCTGCAGGGCGGCGTCACGTTCCCCGACGATGCGAGGGCCTTCAGCCGAGAAGACGTGCTTTGGCTCAGGAAAGATCAGAAGCGCGCCGACGTACAGCACGGCGGCTGACACGATGGCAACGACGAGGCTGAGGTCGACACCACCGGCAACAGCGTTGAACGGGCCAACGATCACCGGTGGGTAGAAGGCGAAGCTCAGGCCGAGACCGGCCCCGCCGATCCAGGCGACCATGGCACGCCAGTTGACTCCGGCGGTAAACCAGTAACGCCCACCGGTCTCACCGCGGTTGAAGACCTGCAGGTCAGAGCGCGAGAATTTTCCACGGCGCACGAAGTAGCCAATCGCCATGATCACCAGCCAGGGCGTGGTCGTGACGATGATCGCGCCGACAAAGGCGTTGACGGCACCGAGCAAGTCGAAGAAGATTCGGCCGGTCAGAATGAAGATGAAGGCGACTACTCCGATGACGATGGTGGCTTGCACGCGGGTGAACCGCGGAAAGACCGAAGAAAAGTCGAGGCCAGTGCCGTAGAGCGAGGTCGAGCCGGTTGACAGGCCACCAATGAAGGCAACGGCCATAAGCAGCACTGCGTACCAGAGCGGCGAGACCTGAATGAGCTCGAAGACGTAGTCAGCTTCACCAGCCACCAGAGTCGCGGTGACGACACCGAACATGAACGGGATAAGCGTGAGGGTCTGGCCGAGAAAAGTTGCTCCCATGATCTTTCGGGCGGGAGTGTTTGCCGGAATGTAGCGCGACCAGTCACCCAGAAAAGCACCGAACGAGATGGGGTTGCTGGCCACGATAAGTGCGGAAAGCACGAAGGTCGGCAAGAAGGCGCCGAGTGCGTATGCGTCGGGGCCTGGGTCATATCCAGCGTCAAAGGTGCCCGCAAAAGCAAAAACAGCGACCAGGATTAACACGCTGTTGGCGATGACCGCGGTCTTGTTGACGAGCAACATGAACTGGTAACCGAAGACGACAACGACGATCACAATCAGTCCGATGAGTCCGTAAAGCACGGTGCGCAAAGCGATGGAGTCGGGTACGCCGAAGAGTCGGTTGAGTGCGCCGACAAGAGCATCGCCACCGACCCACACTGAGATTGAGTAAAACGCGACAGCCGTCAGGAGGGAGAGGAAGGAGCCGACGACGCGCCCCCGCACTCCGAAGAACGCACCCGATGAGACTGCGTTGTTCGTGCCGGTTTTTGGGCCGAACAGCCCCATGGGCATGAGAAAGATGATGCCGACGAACAGCCCGAGCACAACGGCTGCCACAGCCTGCCAAAAAGACAGACCCAGCAAGATCGGAAACGTACCCAGAAGTACGGTGGCGAAGGTGTTGGCACCGCCGAATTGAATGCGCATGAGGTCAACCCAGCTCGACGTGCGATCGGCGTCAGGCACCGTGTCAATGCCGCGCTGCTCTACTTCGGTGGCCTTGGGCCGAGGGTTTAGCGAGATATCCGCATCAGCGGAGACAACGACTCTGTTGTCAGTCATGGAGATTCCTTAGGTGATCGAATGAGGCGATGAGTGTGCCCCACGGCTATGAGAGGGTCGTCGCGAATATAGACCGAAGTATGACCGTTGTGCAAGAATCCTTGCTCATGAAGATAAGTCGAGTCATCGATCTCTCGGTCCCACTGACCAGTGCGACCCAGGTATACCCGGGTGACCCCACCGTCGCATTCGCGCCACACAGCACCATTGCCGCCGACGGTTTCAACCTGCTGGCCGTCACCATGGGCTCGCAGAGCGGCACCCACGTCGACGCCCCCTATCACTTCGACGAGAACACCCCCCGCATCGATGAGGTTGCCCTCGAGCGCTTCATCGGAACAGGCGTCGTGGTGGATGCCCGCAGTGCTGGCGCCCGCGGACGGATTACTACGGCCCATCTTGCGCCGGTACGCGACCGCCTGAAGCCCGGCGTCATCGTGCTCCTTCACACCGGCTGGAGCACGCACTACGGCACACCCTCATACTTCGATCACCCGTACCTCGACCACGAAGCCTGCACCCTGCTCCTCGAGCGAGGCGTGCGCACCATCGGCATCGACGCGATCAACCTCGACGAGACCCCTGACGACGAGCACCCAGGTGAAGGTTTTCCGAGCCATCACCTCATCGCCGAGGCGGGGGGCATCATCATCGAGAACCTCACCAATCTGTCGCAGATCACCGTCGAAAACACTCTTATCTCGGTCTTCCCTCTCGCGTTCGTCGGAGCCGACGGCGCCCCCGTGCGCGCCGTCGCCATCGAAACGGAGTAGTGGAGTAACGATCATCGGTGGCCCGCAACCAGAGAAAATAGACCCATGACCAGCGATGTAAAAATTGGAGCCCGTCTGCGCGCTGCGCGGCTTGCTCGTGGGCTCACACTCGAAGCTGTCGGCGCGAGTGCCGGCATCAGTCAGGGTTTTGTAAGCAAACTGGAACGCGATCAGGTGTCACCCTCGGTCGCCTCGCTCGTTGCTATTTGTCAGGCCGTGGGACTGAAAGTGGGCGAGCTATTCGAGCCCCCGCCCTCGCAAATCGTGCGAGCTGGCCTCGGTGCGCCGATCAACTTTGGCGGCGACGGGGCCCATGAACTGCTGCTCACCCCGGGCACGCAATCCGCCCTAGAAGTCATTCACTCCACGATCGAGCCCGGCGGCTCAGCCGGATCTGCCCTTTACAGCCTCGACTGCGATATCGAGGTTGTGTTTGTACTGCACGGAACCATCACCGTCACACTCGCCGACGATCATCACGAACTCGCCGCGGGCGACGCGATGACCTTTCGCGGTCGAGACCCCCACACGTGGCGCAACGCCTCGGCCAATGTCGAGTGCCGAGTGTTGTGGGTGCTTGCCCCAGCGCCCTAGACGGCAAACTTCGCCGGCGTCGTGCAGGCGGGAGCAATGCGTTTCCGGAAGCGGTGACGAGGGCGCGGCTTTGGTGATAACCCGCAAAGAACGCGGCGTGATGCAAACTCACATTCTCGTAGCGTATAGTGGAGGCTCCCGATAGGCCGCGGGTCTCACCCTCGCTTGAGCAGGGTGAGTCGACGTATGGTTCATTGGCGGGATTGGCCGGAAGATCCGGCCAATCCGCGACGATCGTCCGCCGAAATATGAAGCGGAAACGGTGTGTCGCCCCCGTCAGTAACCCGGACCGCAACCCTCAGACGACCGCTCCACCCGATGATGGTGGCGTCTGCCAGGAGACCGTGACCGATTCCATTGCCGTCAAGGTAGAACATGTCTACAAGGTGTTTGGCCGCCGAGCGGCCGAGGTCGTCACCCGACTCGAGCGGGGCGCAACACGCGACGAAGTAAACGCCATGGGCACCGCAGCTGTGATCGATGCAAGCTTCTCAGTGCGCGCCGGAGAAATTTTCGTCGTGATGGGGCTATCAGGTTCGGGCAAATCGACCCTCATCCGCATGCTCAACGGGCTGCTACCAGCGACCAGCGGAACAGTAACTATCGGTGATGATCTCATTACCGATATCAGTCCCGCGCGACTGCGTGAAGTGCGGCGGCGGCGCGTGTCAATGGTTTTTCAACACTTCGCTTTGCTACCCCACCGCTCAGTGCTTGACAACGTCGCCTACGGGCTAGAGATTCAAGGAGTCGCACGCGCCGAGCGGATTGAGCGGGCTCGCGAAACCGTAGCGCTCGTGGGTCTGGACGGCTGGGAGGACAAGCTTCCCGACGAGCTTTCCGGCGGAATGAAGCAGCGAGTGGGGCTCGCCCGCGCGCTCGCAACCGACACCGACGTGTTGCTCATGGACGAGGCGTTCAGCGCGCTCGACCCCCTGATCCGTCGCGAGATGCAAGAGCAACTGATCCGCCTTCAAAGCTCGCTGGGCAAAACGATCATCTTCATCACGCACGACCTGAACGAGGCCATGTTTCTCGGTGACCGCATCGCTGTTATGCGCGACGGCCGCATCGTTCAAGTTGGCACGCCCGAAGAAATTCTTACTGACCCCGCCAACGACTATGTCGAGCAATTCGTGCATGACGTCGACCGGGCCCGAGTGCTCACCGCCGCGAGCGTCATGGAGCCCGCGCGAGCCATCGTGGGCCCGGCATCCGGCCCTCGCGCCGCACTGCGACTCATGCGCGACCAGCAAACCTCTGCCGCCTTCATGACCGCGCGCGACCGCACCCTCCTGGGCGCAATACGCGACTGGGACGCACTCACTCTGGCCCGCAACGGAGGCCGCGACCTCGAGTCAATCCTTGACAGAGACGTGACACCGGTGCGCTCTGACACTGCCCTTTCCGATCTCTTCGTACCCGCCGTCGAGAGCGCGCTTCCGCTGCCCGTTGTCGACGAGAACGGTCGCCTCGTAGGCGTCATTCCGCGGGTGACACTACTCGCAGCTCTTGGCAACGTAATGCCGACCGAAGAGCTCGCCGTCATTGAACAACCACCATCAGTAGTCGCCGACGCAATCACTGATTTTCTCGAACAGCCGACATCGAGCGCCGAGGAGGTGGCAGTGTGATGATCACCACATTTCGCTTGCCAATCGGTGACGCCGTCGAGTCTGGTATCGAGGCGCTCACGGAAACTTTCGGGTGGTTCTTCTCGTTTATCCGCATTCTCTTTCAGGGCATGTACGACTCTGTCGAGTTCGTCCTCCTCACGCCGTCGTTTTGGATCATCATCATTGTCGCGGCCCTACTCGGCGCGCTGGCGCGGGGCCCCCTCTTCGGGCTCGGCACGGCCGTCGGATTCACACTCATCGTCGGTGTCGATCAGTGGGACGCGTCAATGGAGACGCTGGCGCTCGTACTCGTGGCTGCAGCAATCGCCATTCTGCTGAGCGTACCCATTGGCATTTTGGCCGCGAAGTCTCGCATTGCGTCGACCGTGATTAAGCCCATCCTCGACGTCATGCAAACGATGCCTGCATTTGTGTATCTCATACCCGCTCTCATCTTGTTTCGGGTCGGCGTTGTGCCCGGCATCGTCGCCACAATCATTTTCGCGATGGCTCCCGGCGTGCGGTTGACCGAGCTGGGAATTCGTCGAGTTGACCACGAGATTGTCGAGGCCGGGCAAGCGTTCGGCTCGACTCCTGGTCGGATACTGCGCCAGATTCAGTTGCCGCTAGCCCTTCCCACGATCATGGCTGGCATCAACCAGGTCATCATGTTGTCGCTCTCGATGGTGGTCATCGCCGGCCTCGTCGGCGCGCAGGGGCTTGGCGGCCAAGTGGTAGCGAGTCTCGGCCGTATCGATATAGCGCTGGGCTTCGAGGCCGGGCTTGCTGTCGTCATCATCGCCATTTTTCTCGATCGCGTTACCGCGTCGTTCGGCAGTGGCAAGGGCCTCTTCATCATCATCCGCCGCCGCTGGGCTGCATCTGCAGCTTCGGCACCCACAGATGTTGTGCCCGTCAAACCCTAAAACTCATGACCGAATCCTTCGGTCATGTCATCGCGCCCTGCCCTTTGGGGCGCACCGTCAACCCCCGCGCGCCATCACCGGCGCTCAGAAAGGACGACTCGCATGAGAATGCGCCATTCCGCGGCTATTGCCGCAGCAGCAATCACCACCCTCGCGCTCGCTGGCTGTGCCACCGACGCCAACGAGGCTTCGCCCACGACAAACGGGGCAGACCAGAAGAACCTCACCATCGCTGTCTTCAACGGCTGGGATGAAGGTATCGCCGCTTCTGAGCTGTGGAAAGCAGTTCTTGAACGCGAGGGCTACGACGTCACTCTCCAGTATGCCGATGTCGCCGTGGTCTACGAGGGCCTCACGACTGACGACTACGACGTAGTTCTCGACACTTGGCTGCCGATCACACACCAGGACTACATGGAAGAGTACGGCGACGAACTCGTCGACCTCGGCGCCTGGAACACTGAAGCGCAGTTGACGATCGCCGTCAACGAGGATGCCCCCATCACCTCACTCGAAGAACTCGCCGACAACGCCGGTGCGTTCAACAACCGACTGATCGGCATCGAAGAGGGCTCGGGACTAAACCGCATTACTTCCGAGGCAGTCATTCCTGGTTACGGTCTTCAAAATATTGATTACTTGACCTCGTCTACCCCCGCGATGCTTGCTGAACTTACGGCCGCAACCGAGGCTGGCGAGAACGTCGTCGTCACGCTGTGGCGGCCGCACTGGGCATATGACGCCTTCCCAATCCGCGACCTGGAAGACCCGCAGGGTCTGTTGGGCGAGGCCGAGGGAATCCACTCAATCGGCGGCGCAAGCTTCGAGCAAAACTTTCCGACCCTTGCCGGGTGGCTCCGTGACTTCGAAATGAGCTCAGAACTGCTCTACTCGCTCTCGAACGCCATGTTCAACGAGTACGACGGTGATGACTACGCTCCTATCGTCGAGCAGTGGATCAGCGAGAACCAAGAATATGTCGACAGCTTGACCGCCGGCTAACACTCAGTACGTTGTGACGGGCTGGTCTCCTTTGACGGGGGCCAGCCCGTCGCTCGTAAGGGGTCAGTGGCTTCGATACGAGGCAGCCTAGTCGTCGACCGAGATGCCGACGGCGAGTGCCTACCCGCACACCTGGCCCGACAGAGAATCAGTCTCGCGTCAGCTTGCGGTAAGCCGAACGGTGCGGTTTGGCGGCCTCTGGCCCTAAGCGCTCGATCTTGTTCGCTTCATACGATTCGAAATTGCCCTCAAACCAGTGCCAATAGCTGGGGTTCGCATCCGTGCCCTCATAAGACAAAATGTGTGTTGCGATGCGGTCAAGAAACCATCGATCGTGGGTGATGACCACGGCGCAACCCGGGTATTCGAGCAGCGCGTTTTCGAGACTGCCGAGGGTTTCAACGTCGAGATCGTTGGTCGGTTCGTCGAGCAGCAACAGGTTGCCACCCTGCTTCAAAGTCAGAGCCAGGTTGAGACGGTTGCGCTCACCACCGGAGAGCACACCGGCTTTCTTCTGCTGGTCGGGGCCTTTGAAGCCGAACTGCGAAACATATGCTCGCGACGGAATCTCGGTTTTACCGACCTGAATGTAGTCGAGGCCATCACTGACGACCTCCCACAGGGTCTTCGTAGGGTCAAGGCCACCACGACTCTGGTCAACATACGAAATGTCGACCGTTTCGCCAATTTTCAGAGTGCCCGAATCGAGCGGTTCAAGGCCGACGATGGTCTTAAACAGTGTGGTCTTGCCAACGCCGTTCGGGCCGATGATGCCGACAATGCCGTTGCGCGGAAGGGTGAAAGAGAGCCCGTCAATGAGTACGCGCTCACCGAAGCCCTTCTTCACCTTTGCGGCTTCAATGACTTGGGCGCCCAGACGCGGCCCCACCGGAATCACGATCTCTTCAAAGTCGAGCTTGCGCGTCTTCTCGGCCTCGGTGGCCATCTCTTCATAGCGCGCCAGACGCGCCTTCGACTTGGCCTGTCGACCTTTAGCGTTGGAGCGAACCCAGTCGAGCTCCCCCGCCAAACGCTTAGCCAACTTGGCGTCTTTTTTGCCCTGGATGTTGAGGCGTTCAGACTTCTTCTCGAGGTATGTCGAATAGTTGCCCTCGTACGGGTACAGCCGACCGCGGTCGACTTCGGCGATCCACTGTGCGACGTGATCGAGAAAGTACCGGTCGTGGGTGATGGCGATGACGGCGCCGGGATACTTCTGCAGGTGCTGTTCGAGCCACAGCACACTCTCGGCGTCAAGGTGGTTAGTGGGCTCGTCGAGCAGCAGCAGGTCGGGCTTCTCGAGCAGCAGCTTGCACAGTGCCACGCGACGCTTCTCTCCACCCGAAAGGTGGGTGACCATTTCGTCGGCGGGCGGGCACCGCAGCGCATCCATCGCCTGTTCCAGTTGACTATCGAGATCCCACCCGTTCTGAGCGTCGATGTCTTCTTGCAGCGAACCCATTTCTGCCAAAAGGGTGTCGAAGTCAGCGTCGGGCTCGGCCATGGCCAAAGAAATCTCGTTGAAACGGGTCAGCTTGTCGGCCAGTTCACGCACACCGTCTTGCACGTTTTCGAGCACCGTTTTGGTCTCGTCAAGTTCGGGCTCTTGCATCAGGATGCCTACCGAGTAGCCAGCGCTCAGTTTCGCCTCACCATTGGAGGGGGTGTCGAGGCCGGCCATGATTTTGATGATCGTGGATTTTCCGGCACCGTTCGGGCCGACCATGCCGATCTTCGCGCCCGGAAAGAACGACATCGTCACATCATCGAGAATGAGCTTGTCGCCAACCGCTTTGCGTGCACGGACCATGGTGTAGATAAATTCGGCCATGCCACTCAGTCTAGAGAGAGCGTGCGACCCACCAAACATTTGCCGGTGCCCAGAAGGTCAGCCAACTCTGTGGTGACCTCTTCGTCGGCGATCTGCCCCAACAAGCACTGCCCGCTGACGATGACGGCGACCAAAATGGAGTCAGCCGGATCACCCACACGGGTTTTCTCTGGCGTGACCGCCATAGCGGCGCGCTCGAAACCTGCTGCCACCAGAGTCTCGACGATCTCGAGGCTGGCCGGCTGCGGCGACGCCTCAACCAGCGTCGAGAGCACAAAAGCGAAGTAGGGGCGATTTTGGCCGGCGGTGCCTCCGGGGACGAGCTCCGGGTCAGCGGTCGGGGTTGGGGTGGGTGTCGGCGTCGGGGTCGGCGTGCCAGTCGCGGTTTGGGTCGGCGCCGGGCTGCTATCAACCGGTGCACACGCCACAAGCGTCAGCGCGGTCACCAGCAGTGCGCTTGCTGCGCCGATCAAGCGAACTCGTGCCGTGTGTCGCACCGCAGGTTGTGTCCCGCGTCGTGCCTTCATCACTGTGATGCTCCTTCTCGCGCCGCTCGATATGAGCCAGCCCAATAGTACGGCCCCGCGTATCCGGCGATGAAGACCCGGTCAGGACGGCACAAAATGCGGGCTGTTCGAAATGCGAACACGGTCAAAGTGCGATGCTTGCGCTCCTGAAGAGGCTGAGCATAATTGGAACAAGAAACGCTGCGAGCGGTGGTCGGGGGATCACCAACAACTCGCCGAAACACTGTGATTCACACTCGTTCGGGTCGAGTGGTCACATGTGAGATTCGCGGTCGTTCCTGGCCTCTTCGGGTGAGACCAGGAACGACCGAACTCGTTAAGTCTCGAAGGTGCTCGGCCGCGTCAACACGCCACGTCTTCGATGTGCCACGCCGACGATAGGCCACACTAGGGACACAATCCCCAAGGCTTACCGCACGGCTCACCCCCAAGTTGACCCAGCGGGCTCAGCCGCTCCGCACAGGCGAAGGCAGATTCCCGATGACTATTCGCGAAGCGCTGGGAAGCTCAGCGTCGCCGCGGTGGATCGTCTTTTTCGCTCTGATCCCGGCCGTTACCTTGCTAGTGATTCTGCAAGAAGCCGCTACCCCCTTCCCCTCCTGGTGGTGGCCGCTTCTGTCTGCCCTCGCCCAACACCTGGTCGCTGGCCTAGTAGTCGCGATCGGCGATGGCATCGCCCGCCGGCGCCACGCTGTCGTTCCCGTCATCACGGTGCTTTTGATCTGGATGCTCGCCGCAGCGTGCCGTGGCATTGTCGGCGGGGCGGTGGCTGAGTCGGTCGCAGGGGTGAACCCTGATTACGTGTTGCGCATAGCGGTGTGGGTTCTCATCAGTGCGGTCTGGCTGGCTCCGATGGTGTTCGCTGTGGCGCAGTTTCAACGCCGCCGTTCGCTCATCGCCGCTCTGGATTCAGCACACTACGAACAGACTCAAGAACAGCTGCTTTCGGACGTGTCCGGCGCTGAGATGCAGCGTCAGCTGCGAAAAGCCATTGCCGAGTCCCTGAATCCGGCGCTGCGTCAGCTTCAGGCCAGTCTTATCGCGTCACGTCAGGGCCTCGGGCCCGGTGCGGTGGCTGAGCTCAGCCTGCGCATCTCTCAACTCGATGACGACGCGGCTGACCTTTCAGAGTCAGCTCGCGCGCCTCTGGCCGCATCGCCGCCCGCACGCGCTCGCCTGTCTCGCATCGTCGATGTTGCCCCCCGTCAACCGGGCCTCAGCGCAGTGTTCGTCTGGTTCGCCACGATCGCTCTGCTGCTGGTCGACACTTGGCGCATCTTCGGCCCCCTCGCCGCCCTCGAGGTTGTCGTGTCAACGTCGGCTGCTGCCGCCGTTCTTGCCGTGCTTCCGGCCGCGGTGAGAGCGCTGCGGCCGGTCACATTCGCCCGACGGGCTCAGCTGGTCAG
>Ga0306898_1000484_pt1 | contig 15514 bp, 12 predicted proteins | sample AntRauMFilla1564_FD_190424 | JGI IMG/M metagenome (GOLD analysis project Ga0306898, IMG submission 190424) | Saline lake microbial communities from Rauer Islands, Antarctica - Metagenome Filla 1 #564 (v2) (version 2) | ecosystem: Environmental > Aquatic > Non-marine Saline and Alkaline > Saline ...
CCCCTACCAATTTGCCGTCTCTTCTACCTTCTATAAAAATAGGTGATTGCCAATGGCAGTGGACAAAACTGCGATACTGCTCATAAGAAGGAGGGAACATTGCACCATCTTTATGGGCAATATTAATATATTTTTCATACAGTGAATAATAATCGTCACGTTCACCCTCGAGAACTTTTATTACTACATTTTTGTTTTTGTTTACCACACGTTTTTGGCTTCTACTGGCCGTAAAATCTGCTACTGGTACTCTTAGCGATTCGCACGCAGTGCATGTTTTGCAGTTGGGTCTATATAACTGCTCGCCACTGCGCCTGAACCCAGCTTGTATCAGCAGCGGATAATTGTTGTAAAGATCGGTGGGATCTTCCATATAAACAAGCAGTTGTTCTTGTCTATTGGCAATATAACTGCATTCAAAAGATTGGGTTACGCCAAACTTCATAGTAATAACTTCACCGTTAGAAACTCACTTTATATATGTATTTTGTGCTGATTACGATCGCCACTATCATAACCTTAAGGATTGAACTTGCCAACAGTCTACAGTTTGTTGATGCTGGCTTAATAAATCTATAAATTCACTGCGGTCAATAGCGACACAGCCAAGCTTTTCTAAATGCGGATTAACTAATTGGCAGTCTATTATAAGTAAATTATGTATCTTCATATGCGTACAAAGCGCTAAAAAAGCTGCTTTGCTAGCATCTGTTTGCAAATGAAACATTGACTCACCGCAAAAAATACCGCTTACCACTACACCATATAATCCGCCTACCAGCTCACCGCTGCCGTTTGTTATTTCAACAGAATGGGCATAACCCTTTTGATGCAGTGCTTTGTAGGCATTTAGCATGTCTGGGCTTATCCAGGTGTTGCTTGAAATAGAATTTTCAGACGCTTGAATATTATTAAGATCGTGGCGCTGTACGCTTGAGCAATGCTCAATAACGTCATTAAAGCGCGTGTTTAAACTCGCGGTATAGCCATGTTTACGTATGCTTTTACGTAAGCTTTTATTGGCTTTAAAATGTTCTGTTCGAATAATTGCGCGGGGTGAAGGCGACCACCATAAAATCGGCTCATGTGCATTATACCAAGGAAATATTCCTCGTTTGTATGCTGCAATTAACCTAGCCGGCGATAAGTCACCACCAAAGGCAAGCAGACCGTTGGGCTCATCAAGCGCAAACTCTAACGCCGGAAAAGAAAGCGTATGGTTGAGTTTAAATAACGCTATCATACGCTTAATTTCAAAGCACTTGCGCCGTGTGGTTTATTTTTCAAGCGCGTCCAAGTATTTCTCAGCGTCAAGCGCGGCCATACAGCCTGTACCAGCGGACGTTATGGCCTGCCGGTATATATGATCACTCACATCACCTGCGGCAAATACGCCGGGTACGCTGGTTTGTGTTGCGTTACCGTGTAAACCACTGTTAACAATTATGTAGCCGCCTTTCATGTCTAATTCGCCTGTAAAAATGTCGGTGTTAGGTGAATGCCCAATGGCTATAAACACGCCCATTGCGTCAATATTGGTCACATCGTTGTTTTGTGTATCTTTAATGATAACGCCAGTTACACCGGCATTATCACCCACAATTTCTTCTAAAGTTTTATTCAAATGTAAGGTTACGTTGCCGTTTTTTACTTTTTCGAGTAAGCGCGCTATGAGTATTTTTTCACTGCGGAAGGTCTCGCGTCTGTGAATGACGTGTACTTCACTGGCTATATTGGATAGATACAAGGCTTCTTCAACCGCCGTATTACCGCCGCCTACCACCACGACCTTTTGATTGCGATAGAAAAAGCCGTCGCAGGTTGCACAAGCACTTACGCCACGACCCATGAAAGCTTCTTCGCTGGGCAAACCTAAATATTTTGCTGATGCACCTGTACAAATAATAAGTGCATCGCAGGTATACTCGGCGTTTTCGCCAATAAGCCTGTATGGACGCTTGCTCAAGTCTGTTTTAACGATGTGATCGTAAATAAATTCGGTATCAAATTTTTCGGCGTGTTTTTGCATACGTATCATTAAATCGGGACCGGTTAAATCGTCAGGGTCTCCTGGCCAGTTTTCTACCTCGGTGGTGGTGGTTAACTGTCCGCCTTGCTGACTGCCGGTGATTAATACGGGTTTAAGGTTAGCGCGCGCTGCGTAAACCGCAGCGGTGTATCCGGCTGGACCTGAGCCCAAAATAAGTAGGGGCACGTGTCTGATTATAGCCATTTATCTCTCCAATGTGTGTCATTCTAATACGAGCTTTTATATGCGGGCGATGACGATTATTTCAATGCGGTTTGTTATTCCTAATTCTACTATATTACGCAATTAATGTGTTTTTTAATTGAGCTGTTTGCAATCAATCGCTACGTTTCTGGATGAGTAAGGCCCCACACATATGACAGTGTCAATGATAGATTGCAGCGTTAAATAAAGGTCTAGTCTGTCAAATAGTATTATTTACACATTAGCAAGCATTAATTTTTTTTGTTTATCGTAATGCCTTGCTTTTATGCTAATATTAATCCCGTGGATCACCAACAATATTGACTTTTTAACGATGAAAAAAATGGTTACATATTTAAAATCGGGCCAAGAGTACATGCGTATTTGGCCTATGCAGAAACAGCTTTATGCGCTCTTCCCTGACTGCAGAATTATTGCCGCGACCAAGTTTGGTATGAAGGTGATGCCAGCAATTGCGGTTATTGTTGTCGCCATGCAGCTTCAATACTTGGGCTTAGAGGCCTTGGTACAGGCGATCACTTTGGGTATTTTCTTTTTGAGCTTACCTCTTCAAGGTATTTTGTGGTTAGGCCACAGAAGCGAGCAGGTTTTACCTCCTCAAATAAGCAATTGGTACAAAGATCTTTATGCCAAAATGCAGCAGCAGGGCTGTCAACTTCAGCGTCAAAGCGCAAAGCCTACGTTCAAAGAACTCGCCGTGTTGCTTCGCACCGCGTTTAAAGAGCTTGATAAGGCTTTCACTAAAAACTTGTTCTAGTGTAATGGTGTTAAAACGGTTTTGCACTTTCTGCACACATATGATTGTTTTCCTCTTACTACTTTGTTGTGCCTAATAAGCGATAGCGGTATTACTTGACATGTACATTTATAGACTACTTCGCGCATAGCCACTGCGCTTACATCTAGTGTATGCGTCACTTTAGGCGGCACGTTAAATATCTCCAGCATGATTTTTTGCCACTGTAGACCGTGAGGTTTTGCGGTTAATCCGTATAGCTGATAAACCATAATATGGGCTAACTCGTGCGCAATAGTATGCGATATAAAATAGTCTGTGTTTTGCGCGTAGAGAATTGGATTGATTTTTATAATATTTTTTTGAAGGAGGGCACTTGCTGCTATTTTACCTCTTTGCGTAAACATCAAGCTTGGCTGTGTAAATAAGTCTGCAGTATGGCGCACAGCGATTTTCTTTACAGCAATATAAAATAGCTCGTTTAGTCTAGCCTGTGCGGTGTGTTGTAAGGTAATTGCTAGCATTTTTTAGATAACAGACTTTAGGTAAAAAAGAATAGTCAGTACTTATTAAAAAAAGAGCCTGTAAAATAGGCTCTTTTCAAGTTTTATTTAGAGGCGTATTTATTCAAGCATCGTACATTCGATACAAATCGCATATGCAGCCATCGGGTCGTTTAATTTGCTCATAAACGCAGTTTGCGCATCGACTTGTTTGGCTAACTGCATCAGTGGACTTGGCTTATAATTAATCTTTAAACCCGACATAAGAGAGCTGGCATTATTCAGCAAATTAGCCCACATTTTTTCGTCATCGCTTAGCTCGCGCTGAATATAAATTTGTGTAAAGTCTTCCAGTTCAGCCAGTTGAGCAGCATATGCTACGGCTTCTTCAAGACCGCCAAGCTCATCAACCAGGCCAAGCTCGAGTGCTTGAGTGCCTAACCATACGCGGCCTTGCGCAACATTGTCGACTTCTTCAATGGTCATACCGCGTTCTTGTGCTACGAGTGTAATAAAGCGCTCATATCCACGCTCTATATTCATTTGTAGTAATGCTTTATAACCTTCAGCCAAGGGACGGTTAACCGACATGCCAACAAGTTCGTTAGTTGAGACCCCATCGCTATTCACGCCTAAGTAGTTGAAGGAGTTTTCAAATGTGGCGAGTAGTCCAAAAATGCCAATTGAGCCCGTAATCGTGCTAGGTTCGGCAAATATTCTATTTGCACTTACTGAAATCCAGTATCCGCCTGATGCAGCCACGCTGCTCATAGAGGCTACAACTGGTTTACCGGCGGCTTTCAATAACTCAACTTCTTGGCGAATTACCTCAGATGCAAAAGCGCTACCACCGCCCGAGTCTACCTGCAGTACAACGGCTTTAACACTGTCGTTGTTGCGCGCTTTACGCAGCAACTCTGCTGTGCTGTCACCGCCTATGGCACCAGGGTCTTGTTTGCCGTCCATAATATTGCCTTTTGCAACAATTACTGCAACTTTCTCACCGCCGCCGTGATTAGACCTTGGAAAAGCAGGTTTAAGTAGCTTTGAATATGCCTTATAGCTCACTTGATTAAACGTTTCGCCCTCTTTAGCTGCGCCTAATAACTCGACTAACTCACTGCGAAACTGTGCCCGTGTTCTCAAGCCATCGACCCAATTGTTAGCCAGTGCATATTGCGCAAAGTCACCGTTGACAGCGCTGAATTTGCTCAGTAATTCATCAAATGTTTCATCAAAGTTTTGCTCGTCAAAGCCGCGTGAGGCCGCAACATCTGCCTTGAACATGCTCCACATTTCATTTAGCCATGCCTCGTTTGCAAGCTTTGCTTCAGGCGACATAGTGTTGCGCAAATAAGGTTCAACCGCAGACTTGAATTTACCTACTTTAAAAACGTGAGTCGACACTTTAAGTTTTTCTAAAGCTTCAGCGAAGTAGGTTCCGTAACGTGTATAGCCTTCCATTAGCAAAGCTCCCATTGGGTGCACGTATACATTGTCTGCATGACTAGCTAAATAATACTGCGCCCGTCCAAAGTAGTCACCAATGGCATAAATAGGTTTGCCTGAGGTTTTAAAAGCCTGCAAAGCCTCACCTACTTGCTTAAGCTTGTCCATGCCGCCGCCGCCAAAACCATCAAGATCTAACACAATAGCGCCAATACGTTCATCTTTAGCTGCATTTTCAATCACGTTGATAAGGTCTCGAAGTAGAATCTCTTGCTCGTCTTGACCTTGTCCCGTTATTTGTGAAATGAACAATTCAGCTGGATCTACCCATGTTTTTTGAATCACTAGATTGCCAGAAAGATTCAACATAAGCGCACTATTTTTGGCGACCACCGGTTTTTGTGAACCGGAGGTAGAAATACCCACTACTATCGCAATAATGATAATTAAAAACAAAATATTCAACAGCAAGCGGCGGCCGAAGTTAAGTCCATTCCAAATCCCTACAAACAACGACTTGGTGAAACTACTTTTTCCTGACATTAACGTTACCTTTTATTTTCTTTAGATGTGTAGTCTACTAAAAACAGTGAATAGATACACAATGTTAATTTGTAATAAGTTGTTATTACTTGTATGAATTAGATGCCATTGCACCTAATTTTTATGTTGCTAGTATTTTTTATTTTTTTAAACTCAAGGGTGCTTTATCATTGGGACTTGTGTTCATGGGATGGAGCCACACTTTTAAGACATATGCTATTATACTATGATCGTTGTTAGCCAAAGTCATCAACAAAGCCGTTTTAAGCTCAGAATACCGCACTTTAGGCCGGTGTTTTCGCATTATATTTTGCAACGCTCGTGCCATTGTATACCCACACTTTTTTCTGTACTGATCATGGCTTATCGGGATTCAATGTAAAGTTTGTTGTCATGTTTTACTTTGACTGATGTCCTGATCGTAGAATCTATTATAAAGAAATTTTCGTATAGGTTTTACTGCTGTTGTATTAAATATACAATCAAACGATAATATTAGCGTTGAATGTCTATTGTTAGCGTTTTACGCTTACAACGACAGCAACGATCATCCTTCTAGATTTTCAAGGACAGCTTATGCAAGCACTAGAACTGTTACTTAACAGAACTTCACAGCCTCGACTTCAAGCACCCGCACCAAGCGGTGAAGCCCTTAATAATATTTTACAAGCAGGGCTGTGTGCGCCTGATCACAAATTATTGTCGCCATGGCGCTTTATTGTGTGCGCTGACGAAGGCTTGCGTAAATTGGGCAGTATTTTTGAACAAGCGGCGATAAAGAAAAATTCAAGCCCCGAGTCCATCGAGCGCGCACCTGCTTTGCCGATGCGTGCGCCCATGGTAATCGTGGCAATTTGCAACTATACGCAAGATGAAAGCGTGCCAAGAGTAGAGCAGATTGCCTCCACTGCTTGCGCTGTTCAAGCGATGCAGATGGCTGCTATAGCGCAAGGCTTTCAGGGTATTTGGCGTACAGGTTGGTACGCACAAAACCACGATGTTAAAGTCGCAATGAATTGCAAACAAGAAGATGAAATTTTAGGCTTCTTATATTTAGGCACTACACCGTTAAAAGCAATGCCGCGTAAACCACGAGACACGGCTAAGTTTGTTGAGACATGGACTTAGATTAGTCGTCGTTCTATTCCCGGGCTTTGAAACAATATAGGTGTTTAAGCATTCTCAATTTTAAAAACCAGCCCAGCATATTTTTCTAGGCGTTCGATTAGCGCATTTCCTAGTGCAGGGGCGCTGGTGTAGAAGCCTCCTGCTAGGCCGTCTTGAAGTTGCCCAAGGCAAATTGCGCTTTCGCTAATCATGCGTGAGGTTGAGCCATATCCAGGATCCAAATAACCAGCAACGCTTGCGCTGTAAGTTTCACCATTTTCATGGTCACCTATAAATAAAATATCATAGAAGCCATTTTCTCGCTCATCGGCGCTTGGTCCTTCACCTGGTTTAGGACCATCTTTACCGCCTAGTGATTTATCATTTGCAACATGATTAGCAATCGCTTCACCTTTATCACCGGGTCCTGTTAGTATCATTTCATCGTACTTAAACATTTTACCATAGGCATAGTCGAGTAAATAGTTTGAGCGATGCACGTTTTTGGTGTTAATAGCGGCCATAATAAAAGGCGCTGCCCATGACTGCAGTGACTCATCAAAATAAGGTTTATCGCCGCGCGGCTGCTCTACTAATACTTCAGACGTGGCTAAAGAGTAGGGATTAATCAGCGCCTGCATTATGCTTTTATCTTGCTTAGCGGCCACAATAGTAGCTTTTAAACTTGCTGCTGTGCCGCCCGAAAATGTCCCCTGCATTTTTCTAACGCGGCCTTTGACGTAGTTTAAGGTGCTGCCGGCAACTTGTTTTACATGGCCTTGAAGGTGGTACACGCCCAAATCAAATGGGACTGAATCGAAGCCACAAGAAAACACAATAACAGCGCCTGTTTCTTTTGCAGCGCTTTGATATTTAGCAATCATCTGATGCATCCAAGCAGGTTCGCCGCACAAATCGACGTAGCCGGTGCCGGCATCTACACATGCTTTTAATAGTTTTTCACCATATATTTGATAAGGTCCAACGGTGGTTAAAACGACTTTCGTTCGTTTAACCAAAGACTGCATGCTTTGTTCATTATTGCTGTCTGCGATAATGAGGTCTATGTCTTTGCTTATGTGCATTTCGTCTCGCACACTTTCAAGTTTTTCTTGGCTGCGCCCCGCCATTGCCCACTTTATTTCATTGTTTTTATTTATGCTGTAGGTCTTTTGCAAATATTGTGCGACTAAGCGCCCGGTAAAGCCGGTGCTGCCAAAAACAATTATGTCGTATTGAGGATGTTCATTCATTGTATTTTCCTTAAGGTAATGTGTAAATTAAGCGCTACATAAAAGGTACATGAACACACTATAAAAAAGATAATTATTTTATTTGATATATGCCTATCAACCATTGATAGGCATTCGTGGCTAAGGCATATTTTGAATGTTTCAATCCTTTTTAGCCTGTAACGATGGCTATGACTTTACGATACAGTGACTATTTTACACACGTTAGTTGCACCAACGGTTTCCATTTGATCGCCATAGGTCAAAATAAACTTATCGCCTACATTTAAAATATTATTTTCTCTCAAGACTTCCACCACTTCGCGGGTTAAAAAACCTGGTAGGCAGTCTGTAGAATCAAAATAAATCGGCGTGACGCCGCGATATAAAGACATCACATTTAGGATGCGAATATGACGAGACATGGCAATAATGGGTAGGCCTGTGGTAAGTCTGGACATGAGCTTTGGCGTAGTGCCGCTTTCGGTTAAGCAAACAATGGCTTTAATACTAGGCAAGTGGTTTGCCGCATACACTGCCGACATTGCCATTGTTTCACTTACATCTTGAAAATTTTCAGCCATTCTGTGCTTTGATATTTTCACGCTTGAGTGAGTTTCAGCGCCTAGACACACTCGTGCCATGGCGGCAACGGTTTCTACGGGGAATTTACCTGCGGCGGTTTCAGCCGATAGCATTACCGCATCGGTGCCATCTAAAACGGCATTTGCTACGTCCATAACCTCAGCTCTTGTGGGCATTGGGCTTTCAATCATCGACTCCATCATTTGTGTCGCGGTAATCACTATTTTATTAAGCTGACGAGAACGTGAAATTAGTTTTTTCTGTACCCCAACTAGCTCAGCGTCACCAATTTCGACGCCTAAGTCACCGCGAGCAACCATCACCGCGTCTGAAGCGCTGATGATATCGTCAATCGCTTCGTCGGACGCAACTGTTTCAGCCCGCTCAACCTTTGCGCATATTTTAGCAAAGCAGCCAGCAGCTTCTGCCAAGCTTCGAGCGTAGTCAAGGTCTGCGCCTGAGCGTGGAAATGAAATCGCTAAATAGTCGACATCCATCAACGCTGCGGTTTTTATATCTTCTTTGTCTTTTTCGGTAAGCGCTTGCGCTGACAGTCCGCCGCCGAGTCTGTTGATACCTTTGTTATTTGACAGCTTGCCGGGCACTGTAACTTCGGTGTGGACTTTTCGACCATCAATCGAGATGACTTTAAGCTGAATACGGCCGTCGTCGAGCAATAAGATATCGTCTTTTTTTACATCATCAGGAAGGGCCTTATAATCTATACCAACGGAGGTTTCGGTGCCGTCAAATTTGCCGAGTTCAGCATCTAATACAAATTTTTGGCCCATCATCAATACCACGGAGTCATTTATAAAGCGTGACACGCGTATTTTGGGACCTTGTAAATCACCTAATATTCCCACATAAACGCCTAATTTTTTAGCTACCTCGCGAACCCGCTTCGCGCGCTCTATATGATCTTGCGCGCTGCCGTGAGAAAAGTTCATGCGCACAACGTTAGCCCCCGCTTTTACTATGGCTTCTATCATTTGACTTGAGTCGGTTGCCGGTCCTAACGTAGCCAATATTTTTGTTCTTCTAGACATTGCTTTTGCTCTTCTAGACATTGCTTTTGCTCTCTTTTAATATGATTTAATGTGATTTAATGGGGACAAATTGTATTACGTATCTTTTATAGCACTTTGCAGCTTGCCTTTTCTACAGGTTATCTTTCACGTATCTAGAACTTCGTAAAGTGTCTTTTAGGCGTTTCAGATTTTCTCTAAATTTATTGCCTCTGCGCAAAGTAAACCCTGTGGCTAGCACGTCAATTAGCGTCAACTGTGCTATTCGCGAGGCCATCGGCATATACAGATCAGTGTCTTCGGGCACTTCTAAAGATAAAACATAGTTACATTCTTTGGCTAAGGGCGTGTCGGCGCTGGTAATACCGATAACCATGGCGTCGTTTGCGCGCGCTATTTGCGCTACATCGACCAAACTTTTTGTGCGCCCGGTGTGTGAAATAAAAATTACTACGTCGCCTTCTGTACTATTCATACAGCTCATTCGCTGCATTAGAATGTCTTCAAAATAAACAACTGGCACATTGAAGCGAAAAAACTTATTGACGGCGTCATGGGCAACCGAAGATGATGCGCCGAGCCCGAAAAAAGAAATCTTTTTGGCTTGGGTGAGCAAATCAACCACCCGGTTTACCATGGCAATATCTATTGACTGGCGCGCTACTTCAAGCGATGCCATAGTAGATTCAAAAATTTTATTGGTGTATTCCGCAGGGCCGTCAAATTCGTCTACGTGCCTATTTACATAAGGTGTGCCGTTTGCCAGACTTTGCGCTAAGTGCAGTTTAAAGTCGGGATAGCCCTTGGTATCTAAGCGTCTGCAAAAGCGATTCACGGTAGGCTCACTTACATTGGACAGCTTCGCTAAAGTCGCAATGCTAGAATGAATAGCCGACTGTGGGTTAGCTAAAATAACTTCTGCTACTTTTTTCTCAGACTTACTGAACTCAGACATATCACTTGATATTTTTTCTAGTACATTCATCATTTTGCTACATGTAATAAATGGATAATGAGCGCTATGATAAAGCTAATTTTTGCTTTTGTCATATTTGTTGTAATTTTTTGACGAAAATACTGAAAGTTTACAGAAGTGCTAACATCAAGTTAGGTTGTTATCTGGCTAGTTAACACTATTTAAAAATCCTGCGTAAAATCTTCAAAATATTGATAAACATGAGTTTTATTTCTTTTTTGTTGTGGGTTTTTGCCTGTTTTATGCGGCGGTATAGGCAAATGTCATTGACGCCTAAATAACGAAATTAATTTGTAATTTTACTACATTTGTAGTTTACTACTCCTACAATTACTAATTATGATGGCGTTGTTACATCTTTCACAGCGCTTACCTTATTTGAGGCGAACAATGGTTGTAGAAAAAAAGTACGAACCGATAGACTTTGTCTTGTTTGGTACGCTAGGCGACCTAGCGAGGCGCAAGCTTCTGCCTTCTTTATATCAATTAGACAAAGCAAACTTACTGCATGCAGGCACCACCATAACGGGCGTGGCTAGGCAGACATTGTCTAACACAAAGTTTGTTAAAACAGTGCGTGAAAACATCGTCAAATTTTTAGGCGAAGAAATATGCGAAGACACGTGGAAGCGTTTTGCAAAAAGGCTAGACTTCGCCATGATTAATATGGTGAATCACGAAGATTATAAAAAATTGTGCGAGCACGTCGATTCGCAAAGATTGATGGTATGTTATTTTGCTACGCCACCGTCTTTGTTTGGTGATATTTGTAAAGGAATGGATGCAGCCGGTATTATCGATGAAACGGTACGCGTGGTGCTGGAAAAACCCATTGGACATGACTTTAAATCGTCTGAGGTTATCAATGATCAAGTGGCTGAGTTTTTCAAAGAGCGTCAAATTTATCGAATTGATCATTACCTAGGCAAAGAAACCGTTCTTAATCTAATTGCACTGCGATTTGCTAACTCTATTTTCGCCACGAACTGGGATCATAACTGTATCGATCATGTTCAAATTAGTGTCTCAGAGTCGGTCGGAATTGAAGGCCGTTGGGGTTACTTTGACAGCGCGGGTCAAATGCGCGATATGGTGCAAAACCATTTACTACAAATCCTGTCGCTTATTGCGATGGAGCCACCTACCACCCTAGACGCAGACAGTATTCGTGACGAAAAACTAAAAGTATTGAAAGCGCTGCGCACAATAGATGCAAGTAACGTTGCTCAAAAAACCGTACGCGGTCAGTACGGCTTGGGCTTTGTTGCTGGTAAAGAAGTGCCAGGGTATTTAGAAGAGCCCGATGCCGTTGAAACAAGTAAAACCGAAACGTTCGTGGCCATTAAGGCTGAAATAGACAACTGGCGCTGGTCCGGTGTGCCGTTCTATTTACGCACCGGTAAACGTCTGCCGGCCAAAGTAAGCGAAATCGTCATTTATTTTAAGCGTCAGCCGCATAATTTATTCAGCGATAGTTTTGCCTCATTACCTGCCAATAAACTGGTAATTAGGCTGCAGCCTGAAGAAGGCGTTGAGGTCACGGTGATGAATAAAGTGCCGGGCTTAACCAGTTCAGGATCGATGGACTTGCAAAAAAGCAAGCTTGATTTGAGTTTTTCAGAAGAGTTTGGCGATCGCAGAATTGCCGACGCCTACGAAAAGCTTTTGCTCGAGGTAATGATAGGCAATCAAGCATTATTTGTAAGACGCGATGAAGTAGAGCAGGCATGGAAATGGGTCGACTCTATTATGACAGCTTGGAACAAGACCAATGAACCGCCAGAACCATATCAGGCTGGAACGTGGGGGCCTGTTTCTTCTATCGCTTTACTAGCGCGTGAAGAACGTAACTGGTATGAAAGTAAAATTAAGAGAAAGAAGTAAGACTATTTATGGCACTGATATTAAATGAATTTGACTCAGCACATGATTTAACGAAAGCATTTGCTAAAAGAATCATTGAGGCGCTAGCTAAGGCCATTGTTGAAAAAGGCAGAGCTTCGCTTGTGGTAAGTGGCGGAACAACACCTAAACCACTATTTATGGTGCTGTCGCAGATAGACCTAGCCTGGGACAAGGTAGTGATCACCCTTGCTGATGAACGTTGGGTAAGTGCGAGTCATCCCGACAGCAATGAGAAATTAGTGCGTGAAAACTTATTGCTAAATAAAGCTTCGATAGCTACTTTTGTTAGCTTGACAACCTCGCACAAAGATCCAAAAGACGCAGAACGTGAGGTAAGTGCACGTGTAGATGCTATCGATGAGTCTTTCGATGTTCTTATTTTAGGCATGGGCGAAGACGGTCATACCGCCTCGCTTTTCCCCTGTAGTGAGCAAATAAGTGAAGGCTTGAATTTGTCGCGTAGCTTAAGTGTTATTGCGACAACACCCGCTACCGCGCCGCACCAGCGGATGTCTATGTCGTTGGCAAAAATTGTAAGTGCAAAGCAGGTTTTTCTGCATTTAACAGGCACAAAGAAGAAAGCCATATTAGATGATGCCTTAGCTAACTTTTCCGAGTTAGAGAAGCCCATAATAGCCGTATGCCAGCGCGCTAATGTTAATTTAATGTGGACACCATGAGGAATTTATATGAATACTATGATACAAGAAGTAACCGACCGAATTATAGCACGCAGCCAAGTGTCAAGAGCTGCTTACCTAGCCAAAATTGAACGTGCGCGCAAGCAGGGCCCCTTAAGAGGTGAGCTGTCGTGTGGCAATTTGGCCCATGGCTTTGCTGCGTGTGGCAAAGAAGACAAAGTTGACTTGCGCAACATGATCAAAGCAAACATTGCTATTGTGTCTTCATACAACGACATGCTAAGCGCGCATCAACCTTATGAAGATTATCCGCAAAAACTCAAGAAAGCGATTTCTGAAGTAGGCAGCGTTGCACAGTTTGCTGGCGGTGTGCCGGCTATGTGCGATGGCGTTACACAAGGTAATCCCGGTATGGAATTGAGCTTAATGAGCCGCGACAATATTGCAATGGCCGCCGCTATTGGCCTTTCTCACAATATGTTTGACGGTGCGCTTATGCTGGGCATTTGCGACAAAATAGTGCCTGGTTTACTCTTAGCCGGCCTAAGTTTTGGCCATTTACCGACTATCTTTGTGCCTGCAGGGCCGATGCCATCAGGCTTACCTAACAAAGAAAAAGCGCGCATTAGGCAAGAATTTGCGCAAGGCAAAGTAGGTCGCGAGGAGCTGCTTGACGCGGAGTCACAGTCATATCATTCAGCAGGAACATGCACTTTTTATGGTACCGCAAACAGTAACCAATTAGTGGTTGAAATGATGGGTCTACACTTACCGGGCTCATCTTTTGTGAATCCTGGTACTGAACTACGAGAAGCCCTAACCGGCGCCGCCGCTAGACAAGTAACACGATTAACCGACTTGGGCGATAACTACATGCCTATTGGTCATATAGTCGATGCTAAAGCGATGGTTAACGGTCTTGTTGGCTTATTAGCCACAGGGGGTTCAACTAATCATACGATGCATTTGGTGGCTGTCGCTCGGGCAGCCGGTTTGATTGTAAACTGGGACGATTTTGCTGATTTATCAAGCGCTATTCCTTTAATTACGCGTATCTATCCTAACGGCTCAGCCGATATTAATCACTTTACCGCCGCGGGTGGCATGTCTTTATTGTTTAAACAACTGCTAGACAAAGGGCTATTGCATAACGATGTAAACACAATCTGTGGTTACGGTCTTGAGCGATATACCCAAGAACCGCGCATTGTAGATGGAGAGCTTACGTGGGTTGAAGGGGTTGCAGAATCTTTCGACAAGGAGGTGGTTGCTGACATCAACTATCCATTCAAACCAGATGGCGGTTTGTCGGTGCTTACGGGTAATTTAGGGCGTGCGGTAATGAAAACATCGGCGCTGCGTGAACCGCATTGTAAAATCAAAGCACCCGCGGTTGTATTTGAAGATCAGTATTCTTTTGACGCAGCGTTCAAGTCAGGTGAGCTTGATAAAGACTGTGTGGTTGTGGTGCGTTTTCAAGGACCTGCGGCAATAGGCATGCCCGAATTACATCGTTTAACGCCGCCCTTGGGCGTACAGCAAGACAAGGGCTTTAAAGTCGCCTTGGTAACTGATGGCAGAATGTCGGGCGCATCAGGCAAAGTGCCAGCCGCCATACATTTAACACCAGAGGCATTTAAAGGCGGTCTTATTGGTAAAATTAACACCGGCGACTTAATTGAAATTGACACCTCAACGGGTAAGTTGACCCTGCACGTTAGTGAAGTCGATTTAGCCGCTCGCACCCAAGCAAGCCTAGATTTAACAGCCAGTCATCAAGGTATGGGCCGAGAGCTTTTTGCGGGTATGCGTTCAACCTTAACGGGTGCAGAACAGGGTGCCTGTTCTTTATTTATTGAGCAAGACAAACTAGATTCAGGATTGCTTTGAGATGTCGCACCGCTTTGTAGCTGACGTAGGCGGCACTAATATTAGGTTAGCGCTTATAGAAAATGGCAGGATAGCTAAAATAGAGAAATACTTATGCGCTGATTTTGGCAGCATCGGTGAAGCTATTTTGCAGTTTCAGGAAAATACCACTAGCGATCATTTTAGTGCAGGTTGTATTGCCATTGCGTGCCCTGTTAGTAATGACCTTGTGAAAATGACTAATCATTCATGGGCGTTTTCACAAACTAAGCTCAAAGCCCAACTGGCACTAGATAACTTGTATGTTATCAACGACTTTACTGCGGTTGCTCACTCACTGCCTACGCTAATTCATAATCAGGTGATTCAGCTTGGCCAAGGCAGTGCGAAAGAGCACGGCAACATTGCGGTTTTTGGCCCTGGAACGGGCTTAGGTGTTGAGCATTTAACGTGGACGTCTAGCGGCTGGAAAACGTTAGACGGTGAGGGTGGTCACGTTGATTTTGCGCCTACCGACGAAATCGACATAGTAATATGGCAGTACCTGCAGAAAAAGTACGGTCGCGCGTCTGCTGAAGAAGTACTCTCTGGGCGGGGGATTGTAAACATCTACAGCGCGCTTTGCCTACACTATGGTCATGAAATTAGGCTTAAAAACCCTTCCAGTGTTACCGCCTCTGGATTAG
>Ga0306898_1000486_pt1 | contig 15464 bp, 15 predicted proteins | sample AntRauMFilla1564_FD_190424 | JGI IMG/M metagenome (GOLD analysis project Ga0306898, IMG submission 190424) | Saline lake microbial communities from Rauer Islands, Antarctica - Metagenome Filla 1 #564 (v2) (version 2) | ecosystem: Environmental > Aquatic > Non-marine Saline and Alkaline > Saline ...
ATGATGTTATAGATACAACCCCACGATCAAAAGAAGAACTAGAAGGAGCCACCTTCAATCTATCCGGTGGCGGGGGTGGCGGTGGACTATCCATCGCTCAACAAAAAGCGCAGCTTCAGGCTAGATTTAAAGAAGCTCGAGACAATCGTAATGCCATGATGGAGGGGGGACGGTTGGCTTCAGATAACCTTCGAGCATCTAACATTGATACCGTCGGCGGGGATAGAGTAACTGACGGAGCTCAGTCTTCTGGAGGAGGCGACGTTGACCAAACCAAGCGAACTGGAGCTGGTACAGTCGACAGTCCTTTAACAGATATTCAAATTCAAGACCTTGCTGACCAAGGAATCTTCGAGGGAGACAACATGCCTGGACGAGGAATCCTAACCCCGATGGGTACGTTTCGTAGTCAAGCGGATGTTATGGCCGAACAAGTTGAAACGCTTTCAGCTCAAGACACAACCCCCACCGATGGCATAACCTCATCTGACACGTCAGCGGTAGAAGAAGAAACCGCAGCCGTTGAGTCAATTAATGAGGCGGCTAAAGTCGTGCGTGACCTCACCTACCTTGATGAAGAAATCAAAAACATTCAAGCGGAACTGAAGAACGAAATGGAGATAATAAACTCTCAGGCAAAACTAGATGCTGAGGCAATGAAAAACACCCAAGCGGGAGAAACTGGTCAAACGGCCGTTGGTATCGCGAACGCGGGAGGGTTCCTTGGCTTCTCAGGATCAGGGACTGGCGTCATGCTTACCCTCGCTAAGAGTCATCGGACCGAACTACAGTCACTTGACGCTAGAAGGAAACAGGCTATTTTCCAAGCGCAGCAAGCTGCCCGAGAAAATCGGTTTGATTTAGTAAAACTGAAAGCACAAGAGCTTGAAGACATTGAGCAAGAGACATACAACCGAGAACAGGACTACCTAAATCGAGTGCGAGTACAAACAGAAAAGACTCAAGCGAAGCAAGAAAGAGCTCAAACAGAAACAAGTATATTTGAGGCGATTCAGGGTGGAGCTACAACAGTAGCTGGTATTTTTGCTCAATTAGGTGGATCAGTTGACATTGCAACTATCAGTAAGTTCCTCGAAAATATCACTCCAGAAGGTCGAGAAGGTCTAAAATTCTCAGCCACACAAAACGCAGCGTTACTCGGGTCAGGAATGAACTTTGATGATATTGCAGCGCTTAGTGAATATGTTGGAGCAAATGGGTATGACGATACAATTAAAGGAATGCTAACCCCGGGACAAAGAGCCGCTGCAGATAAAATCTTTAGTACTGGTGCAATAGGCACAGGCACAGGGGCAAACTTTTCTCCAGATAAACGAAATCGTCTTGAGCAAGCAGGTCTACTTGATGCTCCACGACAGGAGCAGCTAGACTTCCTTTATGGTGGAAAAGAATCAACAGAGGATCCTTTTGAGTCTGTTTACACTAGCCAAGTAATGGACGGTCTAATTACTGTTGATAGCCTACCAGCGGCTAGCCAAGAAGATACTCGTAATGAGCTACTTGACCTTGGGTTTGGAAGTCCTGTAGTTCCTCAGTGGTATAAAGATGGATTGGAAAATCAACCTAGAATAGAGTACACATCCCCATATGGTGCATTTATGTCACTTAATGTTACATCTGGTCCAATGTCAAAAAAAGCAACTGAAATTAGTTGGGAGAAATATCGAAACACCGCGCTAGGAGAGCTATTCTAATTATGTCATTTTCACAATTCGTTCCCAAAAAAGAAGAAGGAAGAGTTTCTCCTTTTAGTGAATCAATTCGTCTTCACAAAAAGGCTGGAACACTCAACCGCTCTGCACAAGGGTTTGTTGATAGTAGTGAAATTCAAAAAACACCAGGAAACATTGACTTTAAAAGAAGGTTGTCACAACGAATCGAGGTACCCAAACCAGCGGAAAGATCTTTTTTTGACCGTACTGCAGAAAATGTTAGAGAAGTATCATTCAATGAGTTTATAAAGCAAGTACCTAAAACAGCAACTCGTCAGGCTATTACTGTGGCAGATACAATTATCCCAGCGATAGCAAACTTTGTTGATACTACTGGAAGTATTTTTGGAGAAGGTTTAGCTTACGCATTTGATAAAAACGTCCGTGAGCAATACGCTGCTGGAAATCTTGATATACTTCCAACTATTACAGAAACAACTATTCCAAAACTAGCCAAGTATACCCTTGCTGCAGGTATTGAAACGGCTATCTTTCGAAGCCTACCAAATTTGGTCAAAATGAAGCTCGCACCACTAGCAGGAGTTGGAGCTCTTGAAGGTGTAGGATTTGCTGTTTCTGAAGGGATGGCACAAGATTTAACTCCAGAAGAAATAATTAGAAACATGCCTCTGTATGGTTTGACTGGTGCTGGAGCGGCAGTTTTGTCTCCATACTTGCTACCTCTACTCAAGAGTGAAATTAGATTTATGCCAGAGCAATTTGCAAATATTATTAAGGGTCTTAATGAAAAACCAGCAACCAGACAGCTTGGTGTAGAGTCTTTAGCTAGAGAAGCAACTCCAATCCCAATTAGTACAAAGAACACAAGGTATCTAGAATGGTTAAGGAATAACGGGTACGAACCATACACACCAACCAAAGATCTGCCTGTAATTGACGCTGGCGCAGGTCGAGTCGCACGAACTGCAGATGACGACTTACCAACAATCCAGTTTGACGATGCTTCTGGAGCAAGAGATTTACCACCGCCAGTAGGCACAAGACTTGTGCCTGATGAACCAGCTCCAGCTCCCGCAGCAGAGTTACCAACGCCAAGAAGAGAGGCTCCTACCCCAACCCCAGTGGTACCGACACCGACTCCAACCCCCACCCCCACACCCGTAGCACAAGCAGCAGTAGCGGTCCCAAGCCGGAACCTTCCTGTTGGTGACGGTGTAACTCGAAACAGCCGACTTGAAGAACGTATAGTCAAGAGTAATGCCGATCCAGCAATTGGTAAGCATTTAGAAGGAGAGCGACTTGCGACCTACCAACAAGTAACAAAAGCTGACCAAACTAAACGTGCCGCTAAGTTTGTGGAAGATAGATACGATGATGCCTTGGCTGTCGTTCGAGGTCAGATGGAAGCTCCTGACGGACTGCTTGATAACGCTGTAGCGCTCGCCTTAGCAAAACAGGCAGAACTTACTGGAGATGCTGCCCTAGCAATCAGACTAGCCTCACTACGCTCAACAAGAGCGGGACAAGAAATCAGTATGCTTACAGAAGCTGACCCTCTTAGTGTTGTGTCATCAATTGAAAGTATTATTAAAGCTCGTCAAGGAAAAATGGCCCGAGCAAGTGGTGGAGGAATACAGAAAAACTCAGCCGCTTCAGCAAACAAAGCTGCAGCAGAAACTAAGAAAGATGTTACTGATAGAGTTATGGCGGCTGAAATGAAAATAGAGGATGCTGAGAAGCTACTTAATGATATACTTTGCTAATATATGGTACGAATTTGCCTTCCAAAATCTGAGCGTGACAAACTAGCTGATGCGCTTAGAAATAAATCCCTTACTATCCGTGATCTTTACGGCTTAAAAACTGTTGACCGCAGGAAACTTCTTGAAAAATATGTTGGAAAGGACTTTGCTCAAGTGGTGAACGCTAAGTTTGAAGCAGCTATGGTCAGTAAACAGAAGACATCAATTACTCGATGGATTGAGGATGTCACCTCAGCTAAAGACCCCATTCGACGAGACATGATTAAGAAAGTCGAGCGAGTAAAAGAAGTGCTTACTCCCAATGAACAAGGAGATTTTCTTAGCGACTTAGCTGAATCAAAATTAGGTTTAGGAGTTACTGAAGAGGAAGCCGGAACTATACTTAGAATGAAGAACCAGATGGACGAGCTGAAAGAAAAGATTCCAAAAGGTTCAACCGAAGTAACTGATGAGTCAATGGCATTTGGTATGGCTGTAGATGACTTTAAAGAATATGTCGGTCAACTAAAACTAGCTGCAGACACAATGACTCTTGCAGATAGAGCGAGACTAAAAAACCTTGGACAAAATATTATTGATGTGGCAGGAACAACAAAATCTCTTGTAGCAACACTAGACAATAGTTTTATTGGACGTCAAGGTATTAAAGCTCTCCTTCGTGGTGACTATAAGATTTGGACAGAAACACTTCTACAATCTTTTCAATCAATGGGAAAAGAAATGATGCAAAAGTCTCCAGGTTTGTTTAAAGAACGAGACGACGCTGTTATGAAAGCTATTAGAGCTCGAGTCTTTGCAGACCCGAACTACATCAATGGGAAATATAGTGCAGCTAAAAATGGCTACGGACTAGGAGTTGATCATGAGGAGGCCTTCCCTACTTCATTGCCAAGTCGAATCCCGTTCCTTGGACGAGTGTTTAAAGCCTCTGAAACAGCCTTTACAGGAAGTGCTATTACTATGCGTATGAAATTAGCCAACTCAGTAATCGCTGCCGCAGAAGAAAACGGGGTTGACATGTTGGACGAAGTTCAGGCAACAGCGTTTGGAAACCTTGTGTCATCTCTTACTGGACGTGGAGAACTTACAACATTTGCCGCATCTGGTGAAGTGCTTAACGCAACATTCTTTGCCCCCAGGTTTCTTAAAGCTAACTTTAATACACTGACAGGACACTTACTTGACAGTAAAATGGCAGGAAGCCCTCAGGCTCGCCGAATGGCAGCCCAAAGTACTCTTAAAATTGCAGCGAGTTTAGGAACCATAATGACTGTGGCAAAAATGATTGACCCAGACAGTGTTGACTTTGATCCTCGAGGTACAAATTTTGGAAAAATCAAAATTGGTAATCGTAAGTATGATATTACTGGCGGTATGTCAGGGCTCGCTGTTTTTGCGTCCAGAATAGTGCCAACCTTCCATAACGGTGAATTTGGGTTTTGGACAAAGAGTGCCTCTACTGGCAAGTATACAAAAATGACTGGTGATAACTTTGGTGAACAAACAGCTCTTGACGTAGTTGAAAACTTCTTTCAAGGAAAGCTATCTCCAGCTGCTGGTGTAATTCGAGACGTACTCAGAGGCTCTACATTTGGTGGTGAAAAGCCAAGTGTCTTGAGTACAGCCGTTGCACTTACTGTACCCATCTCAGCCCAAATCCTTGAAGAAGAACTCAAAAAAGGTAATGATGATATTTTAGTAATGATGATTGCTGAGTCGCTAGGGTTCTCCTCAACAGATAGTACCTTTGGTGTATACGGTAAAAGATGGCAAGAAATGCAAGAAAAAGTTGGACCTGAAAAAACCAACGAAATGTTGAAGGGTATTACAGAGCGGTACAACAAGCGTTCTGAAGCACTAAAGAACTCTGCCAGTTGGGAAAAAATGACTAACGAAGAACAGGGTGATGCTTTGACCAAAATTAAAAGAGAAGAAAATGAAAGGGTACTAAAATCTCAAGGAATATAATATGAGCTTACGAGAAAAACTATTTGGAGAACCAGAAAGCCTACGCAATAAAATTGCTGGTGGAGCGGCTAGATTAGCATCAAGAATTAATCCAGTAACTGCGGTCGCATCCGCCATCACTGCTGTTGGGGTTAGGGATAAAAAGAAACCAGAAATTAGTGACGAACAAAAAGAGAATGAGCGAGTGGGTCAGACTGACATGAATCGACGTATGGGCTTTAGGACTGATGAGAATAGTAATATCACCGGAACGATGTCAGAGTTCGAGTTTCGGGAAGAGTTTGGACAGGATGCTGAGTTACCTCGATCAATCGTCATGGGTGGAGATGAGGGTAGAGAGGCTCGTATTGTAACTACTAGTGACGAGGAACCGGCACCACAAAACGAAGAGGTTAGCGAAGATGTGATTACAAAAATACTTGAGGGCGAAGGTTTGAACTCAACTCCAGACCAGCTTGCTGCGGCATTTGAACGCGAAGGAGCAGTTGGTCCAGGTCAACATCGACAGATTTTCTTTGATCAGTACAATCCTAAATTTAAAGAAATATACGGACGTGATTATGATCGTGAAAACTTGGAAGATGTAAGAAAGGTTACATCAATAGCAATCAAAGGCTACATGGATAGGTTCGGAGGGTCACTTGACGCAGCCCTTATAGCCTATAATAAAGGGCCATCAGTTGCTCAATCGTACATAGATGACCCAAACTACGATTTCGCTGACGACCCATACGTTCAAGGGTTCCGAGGCAGGTAACGAAAAAAGACACCCGCTGCAGTGGGTGTCTTTTTTTTATCGTACAACGTAGAACACAAAAAATGTTGTAGAGGGATAACCACAAACCTCTACATATTTATTATGCCTTAACCTTCTTTAGGTTACAAGTAATGAACGGAGCTCCTTCTACCGCAATGGCGATACCCATTTGCTCCTCCTCTTTCTTTTTAGCCTTCAGCTCAGTGTCAACAATAGTTGTTTCCTCACTGTACTTCCAACTACTCTTTCCTTTTGATAATTCAATCACCGCTGTGCCGACATCATACTTTTCGTCTGGCTGTATCAGCTCTTTAATCTGTGGCTGTAGCACCTTAACCTCTTCTTCAGCTTCCTTGATAGCCAGCTTTAGGGCGGCGTATCGTTCGAGTAGTTCTTTCATAAGACGATTACTTTTTTAGTTTTTAACATCTTAACCGGTTCCTGATTGTCTCTCATGTGTTTCCATAGGGCTGTGGCATGTAGAAATGCTTTAGCATAATCATTTACATTCTCTACTACACCAATATTGTAGGCTGGCCTAGTTTTGTTTAGTTGTAGAATCCAGTGTAGCTTTGGTTTAATCCCACACATCTCTGTGAGGATCTTGGAGTAGGCGGACACTTGGTATGCGTACTCAACTGAGGTGATTTGGTTTGAAGTCTTGAGGTCAATCAGAATGAGAGTCAAGGACTCCTGCCGTCCACACTTACTACAGGTAATATTTGCTCTCTTAACCTTCTGATTCCATTGGTGGTTACAGTTCTTGCGCCCTTCCCTGCCCTTGTACACCTCCCCTATCAACCATAGGCTGTCTAGAGTACCTCCTAATTGATGTTTTTTAGACAATATCTTCTCTTCCGAGAGGATAGGGAATAGCGTGTAATCGTCAAAGAACTTACAGGCGCCCAAGGCTGCACACTTACCCTCAAGGCTAATGTCGGCATCAGCGAGCTCAAGGATGTCGTAGGGAGGACGGTAGCCCAGCTTAATCCAGTCTTGGACGTACATATCAACCACGTTGTGGCCGTCGTTACCCCATAATGCTGCCGTATCAAGGACTGTTTTATGAGCGGTTTTACTTCTTTCAAGGACCTCATACATGTCTAGTTTGTTGATGGCTGGCATATTTTTCATCCAATCCATTACGTACTCGACCCCCCGGTTCACAGCCCATTGCTTGAGGTGCGGTTTATTAATTGCACTGAGCATGGTGGTCACTGATGGGTAGATAGCCTGGTCGGTTGTGTCTTTATAGAAGTGTTCGTACTTCGTGTGGACAGGAACGACCCGGCCCTTAAAAAAGACAGAGCCAATCTTTTCCCGTAACTCAACCTGCAGTGGCAGTCCACCCAAAGACTTTGCTTCAAATTTTGGGTGTAACATGACTAAGCTTGTTGAGTCCAATCCTCTTCCTCCTCCGCTGGAGCTTCCCTCAAATCTTCACCTGCTGAGTCTGCAATTTCTTCGGATAAACTAACTGCCACGATTGGTGCTCCTTGCTGCACAATCGTTCCTGTCCCAGCCGCTGCTGCGGTTTTAATAATTCCTTTTTTGGTTAGGTCTGTAATAAGGAACTTTCGAACGGTAATAAAGTACACTTTCCAATCATCAGTGTTGAAGTGTTTTGTGTCTCCTTCTGGATTGGGCATACCATTAATGTTCCGCTTGGCTTCAGCATCCCGGTAGTAATTAGCTGCCTTCTCTCCTGAGTTTGGGACGTTAACATCAAACCCTTGTCGAACATCCATTCCTCGAACCTCTTTCCCATTGTCTCCTACGAACGAAAACGGTGCTAATAGAACTGGCTCGGCTAAGTTAATATTTGGCAGTTTTTTCATAAAGTCTTCACCAAAGTTTGAGCTCGTTGCAAGCGCCAAGGTGTACACTTCTCCGCTATCTTGGTCAGTAATTGGGACCATAATCTGATCCCCAAATTTCCCTGGTTTTACCGTAATTTCCCCTAGCATTCCGTCGATTGCGTTGAATACCAGCTCAATCTTAAACTGCTTGTTCCCATCCTTGTCCTCGTACTCTCGTCGAACAGATCCTTCGGTCCCTTCAGGCACCTGCATCCGGATTGACCCGTCAGCAATCACCTGTAGATAAGTTCTTGACTCTCGTCTTTGTAATCCCATATTTTTAGATTAAATATTTTAATAGTCCTGCCTTTCCTCTGCATCGATAACGCGAGATACCGTAGACTCACTAGTGTTCATAATCATGGAAATAGCCAGGTTGGTTAATCCATATCGAGACAAATAGCAAATAAGGTAATTTCGAGCTTCTCTCTCCAAAGGGGTAAGTTTTGTTTTTCTTGGCATTAGGGTTATACTACATTATGCAAGAATAATTGCAACAAATTTATGGACACTAGCAAAAAATGGTTTCACTACCTACACACAACCAGACGACTTTCAGTAGGCTCTATAAGTGAGGCGCGTTTAAAGGCCACGGGAAACAAGCTTGAGATTCCCATCATAAATGAAGCGGGTGAGCACATTTTTTCTAAATACCGCAAAGAGCCCTGGGATGATTCTGACACACCGAAGTACACCTATGAAACAGGCTCACACATCGCTCTTTACGGAAGACACTGCAAGAGTCAGAGTGTTCGATTATTTGTTACAGAAGGGGAGTTGGACCAAATGGCCTTGAGAACAATCGGGTATGACGCGTACTCATCAACCGGTGGAGCCGTCTCATGGCAAGCTGACTGGGAGTTGGACCGCATTCCAACCGTCCTCTACGACAATGATGAAGCTGGAATTAATGGCTCAATCAAAACTATCATGTTGCTCGGTAAGGCTATCTACTCTTGGATTCCACCAGGGTTTGGATCAGACATCGGGGAGGTACTACAGAAGCATGGCAAAGAGTTCTGCCAGAAGTTACTCGAGGATCCAGTACGACAGATTAGAATCAACCTACGAGACCTTGACACCAAGGCATCTATCAGTCGAAAAAAGAGGGAGCTTACTGCTATGGCCAAAATGATGGAAGAGTCAATTGGTAAAAAATTTATGTTAGGATTGATTAAGAAGCTGATTGAACTGGAGAAATCCCTCACTCCTAAAAAGAGGAAAGACATGCCGGTAGACTCCACAATAAAAGACAAAGCAAAAGCGTACCCGATACAAAACCTAATCAAAGTACACACCAACGGTATCTACAGAAATAAAGCTCTCTGCCCATTCCATTCCGAAAACAGTCCCTCGTACCACGTCTACAAAGACAATACTGGGTACTGCCACGGATCGTGCGGAAAGACTTACGACGTAATAGACATTTATATGAAGCAGGAGAATCTCTTTGGAAAAGAGGGATTTAAAAAAGCCATTGAGGAACTCAGCCAAAAAACATGACACACGTAACCTTCAAACAAATACAAGAAACATATGAAAAATTCTTACTCCTCGAAGACAAAGATTTTATCCGACTCACCTACGCCACCATCATCGGGAACCAAATGCCGGGGCAAAGACCCATCTGGCTTATGCTTGTCGGACCTTCTTCCTCTGGAAAAACTACCGCTCTTAACGCATTCAATGCGTTGGAACTTGTTAACCAAATTAGCGGTGAAAAAGTTTCCCCCACACACAATATCTCGGACCTCACGGAAAACTCCTTTGCCTCTGGAATGAACCGAGGGGACAAGCAAACCTCCCTGCTGCACAAAATCCCCTATGGTGGGGTGATGATATTCAAAGACTTCACCTCGATGATTTCTAAGAACGAACAGTCCCGCATGACAATCATGGGGCAGCTTCGTGAAATCTATGATGGAGCTTACGTGAAGCGGACAGGTAACGGTGAGGACGTACTGTGGACTGGGAAGATAGGAGCGATTGCGGGAGTAACTGAGACCATCTTTCAACACATGGAAAGCATGTCAGCTATGGGAGACCGGTTCGTATTGTACCAAGTGAAGCAGCCTGATCGAGTAGAGGTGACAAAGTTTAAGATTAACAAAATGATGGAGGGAACCACCGAGTTTGACATCATGCCGCAATTGAAAACCATGACCAGACAGTATCTGCAGCGAGCGTTTGACAACATGAGTAAGTCGGGCGCGTTAAAGCTAGACCTGTCTGAAGAGGAGATTGATGAAATTGTGTCTGTGGCTGACTTCTGTACGATGGTACGCTCTGGAATGATTACTGACAAATACCGTAACCACATCAGTTTTGTACCTACGCCCGAAATGCCAATGCGTATGTTTGAACAGATGCACGCTCTAGCGATTTCTTTTTTATACATGAGAAAGATGGACAACCCCAAGTGTGACCACAAGATTGCTCCTGATGACTTCAGGGTTATCTACAAAATTGCCTTCGACTCCATCCCTATTGTTCGTCGGATTGCGTTGCAGTACCTAACTAAATACAGTCTGGGTGTGACTACAGCCAATCTTGCTCGTAAGATTAATTACGAGTCGGAAGTGGTGTCTGGATGGCTGACACAACTCAACTCTCTTGGTGTGGTGCGTCGAGAGAAGGCTTCTGGTGGAGGAAACTTGTGGGTACTAGAGCCTAGATTTAGAAAGGTAATGGAAAAACTAAGTAAAACCAAGTCGCTTAATGAATCGCTCAGTGAGGATGAGGTATCAACTGGAGAAGACAGTGTGGAGCACCACTGGGATGAGGCTAGAAAGGCGGAGGGAGGGATCGACGACCAAGCAACGAAGGAAGCATTAGCAAATGATGATTGGTAAAAATATGAAAACTAAAGTAAAAATTGTAAGAGGAGTAAGACATGCGTGTGTAATGGGGAAGACTATTTATCCTGGAATAGTGAAGTGCTACGGGTGTGAGAAAATTGTAAAAGTAAAATGCTAACTCTCCGCAACCCCGCCTACCTCCAGATGATTAAGCTGGGGAAGTCTGTCCGGTGGACTAAACCCACCATCCAAATCCCTATCCTGACGTCAGAACCACTCCAGGCTCCACAAAACACGTCCATATCCCTATACCCTGATCAACAGATAGTGTTTGATGCTGCTAAAAACTACACAACAGGTTTAATGGAAGCGCAAACAGGAGCAGGGAAAACAGTTATGGGTATTGCCCTCCACCAAGCTTGGGGTGGTCGAACCTTAGTTGTCTGCCACTCCCTAGTTATGGCCAAGCAGTTCGCTGGAGAGTTCGAAAAGTTTATCGATGTCACCCCGACGATGTTCTGTGGGGGTAAGCATGATCAGTCGGGCGAGGTAGTTGTGACAACCCTTACCACCTTTAGGAAAGACTACGCAGCGTTTACTGGCTTCCACAACTTGATTGTAGATGAGGCTGATCTTGGCATGACCGACAAAATGATGACTGCGATTAGTGCATTTGTTTGTGTGCGCAAGCACGCGTTTACTGGAACGATTCGAACGGTGTATGATGAGTTTAATAAGGACTACTCACCGGTCCTAGGTACCTTCTGGGGTCGGCATGTAGTCCACAAATCCAACAAAGAAATTCCTTTGAAGGGAGTGTTTGCAAACATTTACAAACATGTGTACCCGGGGGTGTTTCCTTCGAAAGATTGGCAGAAATTTAGAGCGGTGCTTGATGATGATGTGGAGCGCAAGAAAGCACAACTCAAGTTTATTCTTGATAACACTGATGCAAATGCTTTTACCCTCTGCCTTTGGGACCGGGTGGCTGATGTTGAGGCGTTCTACCGGGCGTTTAAGAACCGTGGATACACGGTGTACATGTCAACCGGAGAGATGAAGAAAGCCGAGCGTGATGAGCACCTAGCGGGCTTTAAGCAGACCGGAGGCTATTTGCTTGGAGTAAGCAGTACCTTGAATCGTGGATATGACAACGTACAGCTTACAAAAGCCTTCATTATGCACCCAATTAAGGGTGAGAACCCCTTGAGACAGAGTATTGGGCGTATCATGCGTTACCTGACAGGGAAGGAGAGCTACCTCTACTTATGGTCTGATTCCATGCTAGAATTTCAATTGAAATGGCAAGAAAAGATAATCAAGAAGTACTTTAACCTGTCTGTATGCAAGAGGCAGACTTCGGGGCAAAGTTCCAAACCTGGTGGGCGACCAACAAGCCCTGTCCTGTTGCGGCACTTGAATATAAAGTCACAAAAACAAACACCTTCAACCTAACGCAGTGGCATAAAAAACAACCGCAACAATATGTTGAGTTGGTAAAGGCCACAACCAGTGAAGGGGTGATGTGGAAAATCAGTGACCTTGATCCTCGAACCAAACCGTTTGACGCTTTTTTTATAAGTGAGTCTCCAGCATTTTTAGTGGTTTGGTATCACCGGCAGCGTCGATTTTTTATCATCCCCGTCCATGAGATTCCTGACCAAACCTCCATCTCTTACCTGTACTGCTTAGAGCGTTGGACAGAACACGAACTGCTACCAGAAATTAGGAAACAGTACACCTTTTAAAAACCGCCCTAATGAAAGGACGGCTGTAGTTTATGCGTCGATACCGATTGGCTCGACGGTGCGCTCGTAGATGTATTCATACGGCGCTTGCGTGAACGACCTGATGAGCATGATTTCACCAGGGCTATCCCAGAAGACTGTCCACATGAGTCCCTCCGAATCCATAAAGACTCGACATTGACCCTGCACGCCTGGCACGGTATCAATCGAGCAGTCGAAGATTGGTGTGACAGCCAACCAGTCACTTGGTCTGGGAGGCGGTTCAGCCTGGGCCGGGTTTGAAGGGAACAACAATAGCAAGGCAAGGCTTAGGGCGATTAAGGTTCTCATCGTCGATTCCTTTCTGTTTCAATAGATGAGGAAGACCACAAAAGTAGTGGTCATTGTATTCGAGCATCTTATCCTCGAACTCGATGTCCCCGCATATCCAGCAGGGTTTGACTCTAAAACTCACGGTAGAGCACTCCCGGTCGCATCGTGTCGCGCCACGTATTCCGACAATCAAACGAGCAGAAATGCCCTTGGTGTGTGATTGTACCGACTTGGATGCAACCAATAACGGATTGCGATTGCTTGACCATTGCAGTACAACCAGAGCTGCCGCACGTAGTTCGACCGGACAAGTCATCGTCACTCAAAGGCAGGTCGATTGGTAGCTTTTTCATTTCACGCTCCTTTCTGAGCTGTTGCAGTATCCATACAGACACCTTTTTTGCAGGTTTTGCCGATATACTTCAACACCTCAGCTTGGCAGTCAGTGCAGTATACTCGGGTACGCTTAGTTTTTGGTTTTTTCCGCTTGCGGGGAACTGCCACCAAATAGAACCGTGGGTCGATGAGATATTCAGACAACATTTTGGCAACTTCTTTTGCGTTCATGTTGCCGACGACCTTGTGCCATGCCCGGTGGATATCCTGTTCGATATTTACAGTATTCCCCAATGGGTTAGTATCCGTTCCCCCACGGCTTCGTGGGAGGCGGTGGTGTCGTTCAATTATACGTTTACTCCGTGCCATCAAGTTTTTCCTTTTTCCGAGCTACTAGTTCCCAGTCAGTTGGGAGCCAAGTCTTGTTGAGGATTGCGGCAACTTGCTCGGGAGTCTTAGTCCCAAATAATTTGTGGAAACACCTATGGTCGATGACATCCACCTCAATCATGTTGCCAGAACTGATACGACCAGAACCTCCATTAACTTTAGCGAGTCGGTGATGATAGTTTCTTCCTTCATCCGCCTTTGGCTTTTTTCGCTTGGCCATGCCTTCTCCTTTGCAGTAGGTAGTTCAGACGAACATGCTCACGTTGAGAATGTATCACCCGAAACACTAGGTTGATGAGTATCTCTAGGGCGAGCCAGAAGCCGCCCCAGAGTCTTGCGTTTATGTAGACACGATAGCAAAACAGTTCGTTTTCACCGCCAGTCAATCGGTTTATCCGACAACTAACGGCAATCTTATTCACTGTCCTCTCCTGTTGTCAGGTAGCGGTAGTGTGCCCGTCGGTTGATTTCCTCATCCGACATCCACAGGTTGAACAGTATTTCAGCATCTTTACATGACTGTGAACAGACGGCTTTGTGTTGTAGCTCGTCGTAGGTATCAGACACCTTAACAAAGGTGTCGCACCATATACACACTGTGGTCTTCATGGTAGTCTCCTTCCTTTGTCAAAGGGCTTCTAACATAAATTATAGCAGACAACCTTCATAATAAATTCATGTGATGGGGTAAAACCAAAAGGCCACACGTTATGTGTGGCTTTTTGGTTAATGACAGCTTTCACTCTGTCGTAGGATTTTGTTTTGGAGGTAGATACTCTTGTGTTTTGTTTAAAGAACTCCTAGCTCGTGTGGCGCGTTAGCATACCACTACTTGGTTATTACTAGTATACACCTATCCTTCACAACCTATACATGTGCTGTCAACAGCTTTATGGATAACTATTGCTTTTTTAAAAGAGTACCCCCGCTCCTGCATATCGTGGTAATGTGTAACATCTTTAGGGGAGAGAATAGAAACCTCTTTCTCTGTACCATCAGGGAGTACACAGATTACGTCTGATAATTCTTGGTCCTGAAACCAATCAAGGGTTTGTTTTTGCATCACCTATTATAGCATCGAGCTGCTGGTACAAGCCAATTAAGTCGCCCTTTTCTACTTCAACGGTGTAGTCAGCTTCTATTTGGTCCATCTCTGTCTCTGACAAGTGTCCTTTGGTTGATGTGATGTCTGATCGGATGATGCGGATGATAATACCGTCGAAAGACTTTACTCCCTTAACCTCATTCAGAAAACGAATATCATCGGTTACTACATTATCTAATTGATTTACTTTGTAGAACCATTTCTGTGTCCAATAGTCGGGATTATCTCCTCGCCGTACCTCGGTCCCGTAGTTCTGCATTAAGGCTCGCATTAGGGGTGGTTTCTCTCTAAACAAACCTTCAATTCCATGCTCATCTGGGTTGTAGAGGTAAGATAACTCTTCCAACAAATCAGGAAAGTTCTCCTTCATCTCCTCCACCAGTGCATCTTTAAAGTTAATCCTGACTGCTCCGGTTTTTTCTGCTACGTACTTTGCGGCAGTGCTCTTACCTGATCCTTTCTTCCCGGTGAATGCGTATAGTGTTGTCATAGTTCACATGTTATCACTTCCATTGGTAATAGCTCTGGCGGTACACAGTTACTTATCATGTAGTTGTGTAGGGTACATAGGACGACTAGGGATACTGTTGCTGTCATAGTTATTTATTCTCTAGGGCTAATAAGGCTTCTTCGATGGTTAGTCCGTCTGCTAGGTGGTCAAAGAACCCAATGTATTTTGCTCTCCACCACTCCATTACATTACTAAATGTATCATCATTGTCAGGCCACCCCCT
>Ga0306898_1000491_pt1 | contig 15390 bp, 28 predicted proteins | sample AntRauMFilla1564_FD_190424 | JGI IMG/M metagenome (GOLD analysis project Ga0306898, IMG submission 190424) | Saline lake microbial communities from Rauer Islands, Antarctica - Metagenome Filla 1 #564 (v2) (version 2) | ecosystem: Environmental > Aquatic > Non-marine Saline and Alkaline > Saline ...
TAAACAACCATGTAACCTGCATCTGTCAATACGAAGTCATGAGTACTGATGAAGTCAAAAAGGTCTTCACGAACCCTAATATCGGGATTCAACATCAATAGCTTCCAGAAGTTAATGATTGCATCCATTGGATAGTTGTTCTCATTATACTCTTTGATGATTTCAACGAGCTTCATTGGAACAGGAGTATTGAAACCTGCGAGATAAACTTCGCCAGTATCAGGGTCGGCTTCCAGACCTGCTTCCATAGCGATTCTGGTCTTCTCATTCAGGTGACAACGAACAGCTTTAATGTTTTCGTCAGTTGGGTTGTCTTTGGCTTTCAATGCCAAACGGAATAGTTCATCGGCTTCCTTTGCGTTTCCACAAACTTTCTTATGGAGTTTACCATCGATGCTGATATGAACCAGATTTCCTTGCTTAATTGTGTTAATGTTTTTCATTTTGATTGATTTAAATTAATGTTTCTCTATGCAATTATACGAATAATATTTTAAAAGGTTACAATTTTTAGAAGAAAGTTTGGCTAAAGTGCCAAACTAACTTCCATAATCATTGCTTGTTCTGCTGTAAAGTTCTCTACGTTATAAGGTATGTTGAAGAAATTCAAAGTTTCTCTGTTCTTGTTCTGTAATCCAATTACTGCATCAAGTGCCTTGGCGATTTTAACATGCTCTGGTGTTGGCTTAAGTTCTGATAACTCAAATACACGCTCCAAGATGTGTTTGTTATACCTGATGTCGCTGTTTCTTGCCTCACTTGGAATGTTGTCGATGTAGTTCTTAATCTCAGCAATTTCATTACCCCAATTCTCGCTGACCTTGTTAATGAAACCCTCGGTATAGAAGTTATTGAGGTCATTAAATTTCTCAATGATTTCATTGGTTAAGAAGTACTGACGTACATTGCTCTCTTTACGATGTAGCATTCTCCATTTGAATTCTGAAACATGATATGCAGACTTACAATGCGCCATGTGTTTAACATTTCCTTTGGCAATTTGAATAAAGGCTATGCTATCTTTAGCATTAACTTCGGTCTCGATACCGTTTACCATGACCTTCTTTTTTCTGTTTCCTCTACCAGTTACCAAATCATTATTATAAGTACAATGACTTACAACTGATTTTGAATCAAATAATAGGTCGAAAAGATTCTTAGCTTCTTGGAGTTTACTATCATCATCTGTATCACCGTAGAAGATAGGCATGTTGTAATCGAATAACACACTTAATTTAACTCTGTCCTTTGAGTACCCACCGATAAACTTTACAGGTATGGTTTGCTTACGTAACTCAGGAGTAATACCTGAACCTCTTTTGCGACTTGCAACAAAGTTTTCGGGAATTTCCAGAGTATCGTAGTTACAGGTATTGGCGGTAACAAGTGCCCAGAATTCGTCTTGCATATCAATTAAAGACTGGATAAAAGTAACTGGCTTTCCATTTACATCTGCAACATCATCAACATGTACATTGAATAAGTCTGCTATCTCTGAGCGCATGAATTGACTATCAACTTTACGTTTTGAAATCATGTACCATGTCTCATGTGTTTCTTTTAACCATGCTTGTTTTACGATTTTGCGTTTCCATTCGTCTTCGTTATAATACAGGTTGGTGTTAGACTTTAAGCTGTCATATCCACCTTCGAAACTACTTGAACCACTGTATCTTGATTTACGTGGCTTCTTACCCATCATTTTGGCTTCGAAGAAAAATCTAAATAGCTTCTTGTCGTTAGGCATTTTCATGAAACTATACTTGAAGTTAGAAAAGTCAACATCGCTTTGCTTTACCAAGTCTCCAACGTACAATGATGCGCCATTAGGAAACTCTAATTTACCGAAGTCATTTTTGACTGTGAAATACTGTTCCAAAGTATTGATATTTTTATATTGCTTACTGATTAAAGCAATTATTTCTGCTTTGGCTTCTTCGAGTTTGGTCTTCAATAATTTGATGGTTTTCTCGCTGTAATCCAGTTGTTCTCTTGATACAGTTACACCGATGTCACCTACTTCAAGTTTTAGTGCAATTGGCAGGTAGTAATCGCTTGAATTTAAACCAAGTACACCATAGTCAATTGGGTACGCAACTCTACCTAAACAAACATGGATGTTACTGTTATATTTTCCACCTCTGAATAGAAAAGACTTGCCTCTGATAATCTGATAATCATTGGACATTGTGGATGTGGTTACATCGTTATAGTCTGTGGTTTCAAAGCCTTCAAAAACGATGTTCTCGAAGTAGTATAATTGCTTAGTCATTTCGTCCTCAAACTTATTTAAGTCACGTTCCAACACAGGTATTTGAATCTCAGTACCATTGTTTTCAGTTGTTGGTTCTTCATGGAGTTTGTGAATAACAGGACATTCAGCACCTTCTGAGATACAGTAGTAATACTTTACCTTATCAAAGACTGTGATAACGTAGAAACTGTTGTCGTATTCGCCTTCACCACTACCCATTGACCTTTTATATGCCAAAGGAGTTTTGCCACCTATTCCGAAGCCACCGATTTGTTGATTATCAACACGTTTGGTTGACTCGAAATACACTCCATAGATGTTGTTTACTCTGTCAGGACTCATGCCAACACCATAGTCGATAAAGCTAATGTATTGTGTGCCTGTTTGCTCGTCTTTATGCTTTTTAATTAAAACTGGTGCAGTTATACCTGCTTCGGTATGACTGTCAAAGCAATTAGATGTAATCTCACGTACTACCGTACCAATGGGATTACTATATACGTTTTTGGTAAACAGTTGAAACACCATTGAAGATGCGTCTTCGCTCAACCTCATTTTTGTTGAAGTTGTACTGCTTTCAATTGCTTGGTCGCTTAAGTTTTTTAGATTGATTTTCATTGTTCCTGTTTTAAGTTATTAATGTATGTTTGATTGATACTTATTATACGAAAACTATTTGAAAAGGTTACAATTAATTTGTTTTAATTTTAATTAAAATCTCTTGATGTTTTGATTATTATACGATATTAATTAAAAAAGGTTACAACAAAGATACAAAAACTATTTGATATAAACAAGAAAACCCCGCAATCATTTGATTACGAGGTTCTTACTCTTTCGACAATATTTTAATCGTGATTATATAAACGGTTCAATTCGTCCATAGTCACACCATGTTTTTTAACCATTTTCTTCATCCAGATATTGCGTTTAGAATCAAAAATTCTGTTACTTCTGGCAATACTATCACCACAACCATCCCAAGGAATGGTATCAAGAAATGCTGTCCATTCCTTATTGAGTTCATCTAATTTATTGATGTCGATTTCCATTGTTACTTGTTTTTAATTAAAAACGTCTTGAATCCTTCAAGTGCTTCATCATAGTCATTGAAGATTAGTCCATCATTAACTGGTTCACCATTCAAAGTGATAGCGAAGAACTTATCAACATAGATGTCAACGATTACTTCGGCTTCGAGGTCAACATCATGTACGTCTTCCTGTCCTAACTTTGGTGTCTCAGCACCCACGAAATTCTTTTCTTCAAATCCAATCTCTCCATCCTGATAGGTTTCGAGTTTGTATTCACCAGAAACTGCTATTACTCCGTGATAAAACATTGCGTCTTTTTGAGTCTCGGAAACTGGTTTTTGTAATGTTTTCATTTTGTTTATGTGTTAGTGATAGTTATTATACGAAGTTTAATTAAAAAGGTTACAGTTATCCAAAGGTTATTTCACCAAAGATAGCATATTGAACGATAACATCTGCTGTTTCAGCATCGTGTCCATCCATGAGTTCTTCAACTGTGGCGAAGTTACCCCAATCCATGCCTAAACTAATGCCCTTAAGCATCTTCTCTCTGTTAAGCCAATATATTTCGTCAGGGTCTTCGGCATCATGTAATGCAATTGTTCCACCTTTGGGAACTATATCTGAGGCAAGCATATTACTGAAATCATCTTCTGGCTTGGTCTTTTCAGGAAATGCTGTGATTTCGATTTTACCACACCAGTAGTTTATTCCACCTTCAAATGCACATACTAATAAGTCTGCCATTTGTTCTTCGCTGATTTCTAATTTTTTTATAATTTCCATTGTGTTTGTATTTAGTGATTATTAATGGTTACAATTCTTATACGAAATTCAGGTTAAAAGGTTACAAATAATCATTAATCTGGGAAACTATCCCATTCTTCCTGAGTCCTGTTATCATAAATCTCTTGTGCTTCATCAATAAGATTCATCATAAGAATCAAATTATGTTTATCCAGAGTAACATAAGACATGTCACCCATATCAATATGCACACATTCATCATAATGAAACTTACATATGAACCCATCCATTTCAGCGTCAACAATAATTGCCGATAACTCGCCTTTTTCATCTACCTGTAATTCTCCGTGTTTAGGATAAACTCTTTCAAGATACTCCCCTAAATGATTTTTTTCTGCCATGATTAATGGTTTTAAATTAATGTTATATGTTTTGATTATAATTCTTATACGAATAAGAGTGAAAAAGGTTACAAAAAAATCCTACTCTCAATATTGTTATGAAGATGTTTTATTATTATATCAAATAGTTACCAACAATTAATTTAAACTCACACAAAGTTTTTGTCGGTAAGTTACAAGTCCTGCGTATTTATATTGCAAAATGCATTCAGGTGGAAATTCATTCAGTTGCATTTCATTTGTTTTCGTGTACCAAATTGTAGTTATAGTCTTTTTATTAATAGAATGCACCGTCATTAGGTGTTCTGGATTTGATTTAAGAAAAACTTTTTCTCCACACACGAAGAAATTAACATCAGTATGCCTTATAGTATATTGCCAATCACATAATCCTAAATCGTCTTGTTTAAATATTCCGTCCATGTTTAAATAAAAAGTTGGTAACAATGTGTATAAAAAATACCCTAATTAAGTTTTGTAATAATTCCGAACGTCAGTGTATGGACTACTTTTCATACACTCAGCGTTATAACCAATACCACATTATATGTTCTAATTAGCATTTTGTTGCAATTAATGATTTAATTGGTTAGGTTTAATCTTTCCATTCAATACATCTTTTTGCACTTTTGGTATGTAATCTTTATTTAATTGTTTTCCAGTTATATTCCATCCAATTTCAGGTAATGAATAATCTTCAAAATATGTATATCTTATCATTCCACAAAGGTTTTCACCAGCATCTTTTATTTCATTGTTTTCCATCTTTACTTGAAAATTTCCATTACCAAGATGTGTTACCAAATAATCTTCTATTTCTCTCATAGTTTTATCTTTATATATAAATATGTTAAAAACTTGAAAAGGTTACAGTAATACTAAACTAATTGCGAGTACCTGAAATCCCAGAAATAGTTACGCATAGGTAATACTGCTTTAACGTAATCAGCATCTATGTTGTTTTTAATTAGAAACAGTAGCAATTCATTATCACTGCTGTTCTCGTCATTAATCAAGACCTGATTAATTAATTCATGATTATTTTCTTCATAATTATCCTGAATACCAGTAATCCATTCTTGGAATTCGGCACTGGACATCTCAGGATATGGCTTGGTTGTCATAGGTAATATATTTAAGTTAATACCTTGGTTATAATTGTTATACGAAAAAGACTGGAAAAGGTTACAATTATACGTCTGGGGTTTCAAAATATTCGCCACAGTCAGGACAAATATAGCCCCAATCTTTAGTCTCTAAATCTGGGTCACCATAATTCATTTTCCAACCACAATGCGGGCAATTATAATCTGATTCACTATACATATCAAATGTTATTGGTTACAATTCTTATACGTAAACCTTGCGTAAAGGTTACGTTATGCCTGTTATTTAGAACCGTTCTAAACTCAGGATATCAGGTAGGTGTGGATTACCGCACTGAGGGTTTATGCTCCGTTGTTGTGTTATACTTATTATACGAATATTAATTAAAAAAGGTTACACTTCTTTCTTGATTTCTACAAGTTCTTTAACCCATTCAAGATAATCATCAAATTCTTCATCTGTGTATCGCCAAACCATTTCAATATATAGTCCAGACATAATACCATTAACACCGAATTGCTGATTGCCACAATCTGTCATACCCATGTCTCGGAGTTCAATTAATCTGGCTCTGGTACGCTCTGTGTTTTCAGGTTTGTCGTATTCGTAATAGTCTTGGTTGTCGATGTCGATATCACACATAGTTACGGTTTTTAATTAAGATTGAAAAATCCAGTACCATGCCTGAAAGCATAGACTGAAATAAAAGATAATGGTTTGTAACCAATGTAAGAACGGATATATCTTATCATCGCCATCAAGAGGTAAGATTGCATCAAAGATGCCAACCACTCTTAAATCAAATAATTTGGTTAGTGTGAGTAATCTCAGAACTCCAAATACAAATGTAAATGTTAATAGAAATGTCATAATATCTGTTTTTAATTAATGTTTATAGTAGTTATACGAAAACAAATCTAAATGGTTACACTTTATTCCTAATATATTGTTTACTGAAATCATCGGCTTCATGTTCTCCCATGTGGTCACTATACTTTCCACATTCAGTACAGATAAGTGCTTCATAACCCAACATACCATCATAGTGTCTGGCTTTCTTAGGGTCTTGGTTTCCACATTGGCATTCGAATTTCGTTATCATGATTAAAGTTATTAAATTTGATGTCCTTCAAGTCCTTTAGCATATTGATTTTTTACATCTTTACGTGGAATAACAAAAATAACTTCTTTTTCACAGACATAAGTAGTCTCAATAATTTTTGTCGGATAAAACATAACTACTTCCACATCTTTTTCTTTTAAAACAGCTTTTTTTGCAATATCCATTTCGATTTCAGTATCGGTAATGAGTGTTCTTCTAAGCGAATTACCGTTATTAAGAAATATGTTTGCTAAACATTCCCAATTTGTTACTTTATTTGCCATTGTATATATTTATTGGTTATAATACTTATACGAATTCAGATTAAAAAGGTTACAGTTAATTCAAAATTTCTATCTGATGTCTGGTTCTCATAACTGATATAAAAACCTTGGCAATATCTAAATCCTGTTTGAGTGCAAATAGTTTCACCTCCGTAGGACTTAGTTGCTGACTACAAATGTCAGTCATGGTTTCAATATCTGATGTGGTTAAGATTTCCATTTCTACATTAGGTTATAGTTATTATACGAAATCTATTGTAAAAGGTTACGGTTTATCGTAAGTTAAACAAAACTCATTTAGATAATATTCAAATCCCTTAATGGCATCATCATAATTATCAAAAACAATTACTTCACCAGTTTCATCGTCTTCCCTGAATATATGTTTGACAGTAGTCTGCTTTGCTCTGCATATAACAAACCATCTTGTAGATTGGTCTTCGGGTTCAATTCTCAGCACATAGGCTTTGCCATCAATACCTTTGCCATAAGCAATTATACCTTTATAATACATTGCTTCATCGCAACCAGTGATTTTAGGGATTAGTATTTCCATTTTTATACGGTTGTTGTGGAATTCTAATGATTATTCTTCACATATACATTCCCCATTTAAATTATAATGATATATTTCATTTAGTTCAATTACCGCATTATTTAATATTGGGTTTTTAAATTGATAATGTACATTAACTCTAAAATATTCTGGTGTTTCTGGATTAGTCATTATAATCTCAATATTTTCCATTTCATTAATAGGAATTGATTTTATTTTAGACCTACCCCAAAAATGATTTTTTCTGTTTGTAAACCAAAGAAATACCTCAACCCTTTGAGCGATTCTCGATTCGTTAATTCCATTTTCTTGTATTAATAATCCTTTTGTCATTATATTAAGATATTCATCAACGAATTTGCTTTCACCTTTATGTTTTTGTGCGAAACTATAATAATCTTTCATTCTTTTTAAATCATTTTCCTGTATTAGAAAATCACTCAATAGTTCTGCTGTTAGTTGTTCACTAATAAGAACCATTTCGTTCCAAGAATCTTTTACTTTATCTTGATTTGTAATGGTATCAATTATTTGTAAATCAAGAACCTTAAAATTAATTCTAATTCCTTCGGTTTGTGTGTTTCTGTACGTGATGAAACTTTCCTCTAATTCATTATTATCACATGATATTAAAAGAATAGGGATTAAGATTAAACATAATAGCATTAATTTTTTCATGTTTTAATTTTTAAGTTATTATTAGTTATTGATTATACGAAAAAGAATAGAAAAGGTTACAGAAATATCAATTAAAAATAATCATAACCTAAAATCTGTTTCCTTGCCAATTCAGTATCGGTTTCAGGGTCAGATTTTAATCTTAATGATATACTTTCACCATAACAAGTACAACTTAGATTTCCGTTTCTATCAACACCAAAACTTATAAATCCTGCACTAATAGGATTAAACTTGCTAAATTCATCATGTGTATGATAATTACTGAATACAATAATTTGTTTACAATCAGTCTTAATGTATTTAACTTTTACCATAAGATTGTTTTTAATTAAAAAGGTTACAATTAAATGATTTAAATGTGTTGGGAGTAACGGAAATCCCAGAAATACTGACGCATTGGCAATAATTCATTAATATAATCAGGATTACATTTGTTACGTGTAACCAAATCAATTAACATATCGGTATCACTATTGTTTTCATCGTTGATAAGTACAGAGGTGATAAACTTATGCTTTTCGCCTTTAAACTTGTTTTGGACTTCTTCTACCCATAACAGGAAATCTTCTATTGTCATCTGTGGATAAGGTTTGGTTGTCATCATGTCTTGTAGTTATTAGTTATTGATTAATAGTAGTTATACGAAAAATAATAATAAAGGTTACAAATAATCATATATTTTTATATTGCTAAGATGTTGATTAATAATCAGTTGTGAAAGTCTTTAGCGTTTAAGTGTACCATAACTATGGTTTAATGGGGTATTAACTACTGATTTTTATAGTTTATTGTACTATTTACTACTTCATAGGGAGCGTTGAGTATCAAGTAGTTAGACGGTGACAGATGATGAATGAAGATTATTGGTGGGAGAAAATGGGAGATAGTGGGGTAAAATGGCTTAAATGTTGCCCCTACACACGCAACGCTCAAGTCTAAATTTTTTTTGTGAAAGTTGTTTTTATAAAAAATTATAAATGGCAATCAATAATACTCAACGCTATCAATAATGATTCTAAATAGTCATACTCAACGCTAATGGCAATAATTTAGAATGGCTATCAATAATACTCAACGCTAAAGAATATAATTAATAGGAGGGCAGGGAGAAATGATAGGAGCGTAATTAAGATAGTAAGGTAAGTACTACAATGCTTTAGCGTACAATAGCAGACGTTAAGGAATATTAATAATAGGAGCGTTGCGTACAATAGGTTAAAGGTTTTAGCGTACAATGCTAAGTGGACAATCTGGACTGTCCAGATATGGACAATGCTTAAGGGTCTGGTACAGTACCAGACATTAAGGTAGAGTGGAGTCTACTCGGTCTCAGGTTATGTTCCTGTTACAACTGGACAATGATTATTTATTATCGGGAATCATTATAGATAAGCGTACATTGCTGTTCTTAATTAAAAATCTCTAAGGGGTTTTTGAGAATGAACTAAGGTTTTAGTTCATGATATAACTTACTGAGAGCAGAGGAAATTATCTTTGGCTCAAAGATAATCAATTTTAGTTTATCATGCAAATCTAAAGTGATGCTTTAGATATGGTCAATAGTTTCAACCATAAAAAAACCCCAAGGGTCACAACTCCCTTGGGGCACTAATCACAAACACACTTGCGAAGGTCACAACTCCCTCTGGTTCGAAGGTCACAACTCCTTCTGATGCCTGTCGATGCTCTATGTAGATGAGTAGGAATGACAGGACTTTGAAGATTATTTAAATCCGAATTTCTTTGGTATCTGTATTGATAGTTCGTAACCATTTGTTACTGCACCTATTCTAAAGGTTACACATTTGTACTCTTCCATTCTTAATACTGATTTCGTTGCTACGAATTTCAGGGGATAAGCCAGCGCATTCAATACATGTACCAGCACAGGTATTCTGGGTTGCTTGTCATCAGCCTTAAGTAACTGGACTGCCCAGACTTTTCTTTTGAATCTACTTATCGTATAGATGCTGTTTTTGACCTTAATAGGGTGTTGACAGTCTTCGTTATTTATCTTAATGAGCTTTGCACGCTGTCCTGCTGCCAATGCGCTTCTGAGGTCATTGAGTGCTGCTATCATATTTCTTTTTGGTTGTGTCCAGTTTGTGTTTATCATAGTGTTATTGTGTATGTGTTTGTTATAATAGTTATACGAATTCCAGTGTGAAAGGTTACAGTTAGTATTACAATAAGTCCAGATTTTGACAGAAGGTATTGATATAATATTTACAGTCTGCAATACTGTCTGTTGACATCGCATCACCGTTTTCAATCATAATGTCTCTGGTAAAGTCTATGAACTGTTGTTCTGTTTCACAGGTAGTGATTTTGTCATCACATAAATTGTGTCTAATTTGTATCATCGGTTATTAGTGTTATTAATTAATATGTTTATAATAGTTATACGATTATTAATTAAAAAGGTTACGTACAATCTGTTATTTAGAATCGTTATAGATAAGCGGACAATGGTGAGTGTACAATCTCTTAGTTAACTTGTTATACGAATATTAATTAAAAAGGTTACAGTTGTACAATGATATTTATGATTAGATACAAATAAAAAACCCCCTGCATTTCTGCAAGGGGTCATGTACATTACGTACAATCTATTTTTAATTAAAGTTTAGCTTCAAGTTCATCATTACTCAGGGTCTCCAGATACGCTCTGTTGCTGTCGTAGTATTTCAGGTCGTCTGTACTATAACATTTATTCATTACTCTATCAATAAGTTTGTTGCGTAGACCTTCTGGGTTAAACTCTTCCCACCTGTCTTCTGGTAGACTACCTTTAAGTATCTCCCAAGGCAATCTGGTAAGGAGTTCAGTTATTACGGTTTCGTCACCGTGATAGTAGTCTTGCATCAGGTTCTGGATGACGGCATCAACAAGTTCTGATTTATCTCTGGTATCTGGTTTGGAATTCATTTCCTGTACAATCTGAACTTCATTCACAACTTTACCATTGGTTAATTCAATGCCGTCAATGACATCGAGGTGCATGGGATAGTGGTCGATTTCGTCACCAGAGTCCAAGTCGATTGTAACCAGAGTCAACAGGTCTTCGTCACATAGTTCGGACATTGCTTCTCTGAGGTCTCCAACTGTCTTAAGACTATTGCCGTACATTCCGTCTAAGCCATCGGTACAAACGAAGTCTTCGGCTATCTTAACGAAGTCATCAGCACTTACTGGTATCAGAATATCACCATCTTGTACATTGCTGTCTTGTACATTCTCATAGTCAGGTGTTGCTTTGCTTTCAATCCAACGTCTGAATGCTATTGCTACGTCTCCTGAGTGCCAGTCTTCGGGGTCTGCGGTTTCATTGACATCATCAAAACAGAAGTCTGTTATCTCTTCGATGTTGTTCGGACAATCCATGCCCATGTTACTGAACATCAAAATAAGTAAGTTCAGGATTGCGTGTCTTTTTTCTTTTACTTGTGCCATTGTGTTTGTGTATTACTGTACATTATTATACGAACATTCTCAAAAAAGGTTACAACTACTTCTTACATTGTTTCCTAAAACTGGTTGATTTCACATGAACAATCTTAGTTCCACCTGATTTGGTTTTGACCTTACGGCTTGTTGCTTTACGTACTACTGATTTTCTTGGCATGACTTTTTATTTTAGTGTACATTCTTATACGAATATTATTAGAAACCTAATCCCTGTAATTTATGCGGTGATTAGGTTTCTATTCGCCTTACTTTATGCGGTGATTAGACTTGAATGCCTAATGCCGTGAGGTTTGTGTTCAGGATTGCTTCACCTGTTTTGAGACCGTCTTTGATACGTTGGACATTCATTAGTAGCTGTGTCTTAGGTATGGCAGACAATGGTTGTTTGAAGTTGTAATACCTGTACATTGATGCATCGGGTTTACCAACCAGTACACAGGTCTGCATTCGCTTCTCCATTTTCTTGCGTTCCTTGGCGACTGTCCAGTCTTCAAACAACTTGTCGATAACCTCTTCCAAACTGCTTTTTACCTTAAACGTGCCGTAGTCGATATCGGGCAAGGTCTTACAATATGCTTCTGCCTCTGCAATCAATGGTCTTAATTCAGGACTGTAAGCATTGTAGTCTGTGCAACTACCTTGACCAGTATTTTTACAGTAACCCGCTTTCTTACCATTGATAAATAAGTCGGCTGTAAATGCATTTGTTTCCTCGGACATTGCTTCACTGAACCTGACATTTTTTAATTCGATTTTCATGATTGTGTGTATTAGTGATTAATTATTTTCCTTTAACAATTTTGTAACCTAACCTATGTATTTCATTTAAGATTTCGGACATTGCATGAAGTGTACTTAATTTATAATCGGTTTCATTGGTTATAGTACATTCATTAGTACCGATTTTAGATTTTTCAATGTAGCTAAGTCTATTGCTGTCATTCAGGTTGTCGATTGCAGTTGCAATAACATTATGCTGAACTGAGTTTGTGTAAGTCTTAATTTTTTCCATTGTGTTTGTTGTTAGTTTATGTTACTGTGATAGTTATACGATTATTAATTAAAAAGGTTACAGTTATTAAACTGCAACCTTTAATTCATTTGCCTGAACATTGGTATTTGTGAAAATACAACGATTGTCAGTTAGTGGATTAATCACAAAACAACTATTAAGTACTTGTTTTTCAGCTTGTCTGTTTGCAATACGTTTCCATTTCAGACCTACTATGATACCTTTGGCATCATCCACCCGGTAATCAGTGAGGTCACCGTTAATTACTTGATAATCAACAAATTGTGCAGGTAACAAACTTTCGTGCTTCACATTAAAAACCATTGCTACATTAAAACCTTTGGCAAGTACATTAAGACATTTGTTCCAATTTCTGCCAGTATAGGACAAAGTTAAGTGATAGTTTGAAGCAATATTGTCAAACTTGCTTGCATTTTTAGTATAATCATAAAAAGTAATTTCAGGAAAAATCTGAAATATGTTTTGACCTTTGTAATATACGGTTTGCCAGTCAATATCTGACGTAGCATTCAGGCGCACGCTGAAATAAAAACCATCTCTTTGTGCTTTGGCTTGTGCTGATTTTATTTCGGCTATCATCCATTGCATAAAAAAATCATTTTGTTCAAAAAACAATTTAGTTTTGGCAATACGTGCTTTTTTAATCCTATCAGTACCACTAAATATTTCTATTCCTGCCCTGCCTGACGTTGCTAAACAACCCATACGACATTCCTTGGTGCTATGACTACAAACGTTGTAACCACTTGTACTTGCAGGTGCTAAATAGATAGCATAAGTATATTGGTGACTAAATTCCTGACTGTGCATTATTTTTGCACTTGTTGAAACGCCACCTAAATAAGATAAGCCAGTTTGACGTTTTGCATCTGTGATAGTTGTAAATTCCATAATAGATATTTTTGGTTTGTGATTGTGATATAGTTATTATACGAATTTTAATTAAAAAGGTTACAATTATATTAAACTATTTCTAATTATTTTGTTGTGATAGTTATTATACGAATTTTAATTAAAAAGGTTACAATTATATTAAACTATTTTCAATTATTTTGTTGTGATTGTGATAGTTATTATACGAAATTCAGGTCATAAGGTTACAGTTTGTCGTTATTTAGAACGGTTCTAAACTCAGGATATCAGGTAGGTGTGGATTACCGCACTGAGGTTGTACCCTCCGTTGTTGTCTTATACTTATTATACGAAATAAAAACAAAAAGGTTACGTTTTAGGTAGTAATACTACCAATATCTGCTTATTTATAATGAGTCCAGATAACTGCATCTGGTCAGTATCTCTTAGTTAACTTATTATACGAAGAAATAAAAAAAAGGTTACATAAAATGCAACCTTTCTTCAAATTATTTTAACTCTATTTCTTAACTACTACGGCTGTGGTACTATATAAGATTTTAGCTTGTAACGGCAATTCCTTGTGTCCTGTTAGGTCGTAAATGGTTTTATAGTTGCAATCCATAAGCCATATAAGCTCGTCTGGTTCACTTCCAAGTGTTTCTTTTAGATAGTGTCTGGCAACTGGTTCGTTAGCTGCTGTAAGTACAACTGTGCGTTTGAAAGTACCTAAATTGCCTGTATCTCTAAGATACTCGGCAACATAGGTTTTATTTGGTCTTTGCATCTGGTCTGGCATTAGTTCCATGAATTAGGGTTAAAACTGATAGGAGTTTTGAATCTCTGGTTGTCATACTGTGCAACCTTGCTGTAAACGTAATAGGGAAGGTACACACCGTTTTCAATCCAGTCATATACCAGATTAAATAGTTCGGCTTTCGTGCAGTTTTCCACGCTTGTAGCTGCTGCATACTTAAATCCTCTACCTGTTTCGTCTGACTTCCAGTCAACGTAAACGGTATTGATGCGTTTCGCTCCACGTCCATAAACATGGTTCAGGTCGCATCTGGTTTTAAAATCTTTTTTTGTCATGATGTTTGTGTATTGGTTATAGTTATTATACGAAAAAACCCTGAAAAGGTTACACTTAACAGGGGTTTTTAATTAAAAATCTTGGGTTAGTCGTTCACCGTCACGTTATCAGCATCTACCTCGAACGGTTGACAACATTGGTCTTCGACTATGACCGTGCCTCTGGCTTCCAGTACGGCTATAATCGTTCCAACAAAACTGTGTTGGTGCATATCTGTTTTTCTGGGGTTACCTACTTCAACTTGTTGAAATTTTTCGAGTACCGTTCCTGTTTTTTCTAACATGATTTCTGTTTTTAGTTTGTGATACTTATTATACGATTTTTAATTAAAAAGGTTACAGAAAAGGGGAACATTTCTGCTCCCCTTTTGAACTTCGGACATTGATACTATACATATTCAAGCATATACTCAAGAACCTTTGAATCGGTTTCCCTACGCTTTTCTGGTGCAGCTATGTTCCTGCTATTGTCGTTGAGGTATTGATTGATTCCGTTGTAAACCATCCTGAAAAGCCGAGTATTTTGTACTGTAATGTGCATAATTATTCAGGTTTAAAGCCCATCCCATCGCTTTGCGTGGGTGGGTAGTTTACCTTACCTCCTGTTCATATACGGTTTCACCAGTTTCGTTGCATACTATCGAAACGGCTCCCCCCTTATAATCTTCAAAGTAGCTTGTATTGGTTCCGTTTCCCATCTCAATGTAATCCTTGCAATACTGATAAGATTCCTTGAATCCTTTGTCATTGCTGGCATGGTCATCGTTGAAGTGTACGTT
>Ga0306898_1000492_pt1 | contig 15389 bp, 9 predicted proteins | sample AntRauMFilla1564_FD_190424 | JGI IMG/M metagenome (GOLD analysis project Ga0306898, IMG submission 190424) | Saline lake microbial communities from Rauer Islands, Antarctica - Metagenome Filla 1 #564 (v2) (version 2) | ecosystem: Environmental > Aquatic > Non-marine Saline and Alkaline > Saline ...
TAACATTTAATGTGCTTGCATAAAGGTTAGTAACACCCTCATCAACATCGTCAGTTGTATCTACTGTAGTGTCAAAGTAATCAGTTAAGCTCTGGTCACCTGTGTTACTACCTGAAGTGTTACCAACGATAGTTTTTTCAGCAGAAGTTAAGAAATAATTAACAGTACCTTCAGTAATATCATCACTATCATCTGAAGCAGTTGTGAACTTAGTATCAAGTGCTGTCTGAAGGTCACTCTGGTTAGATAATGTACCACCAATGTTGCCCCATGCAGTAGCGACAGTAGAGTTATCAATCTTTGACCATCCAGTAGCAGTCTTAACAGCCCAGTCACCAATCTGCCAATCAGTTATGCCACCTAAGTCAGTAGTGCCAGCAACAGTAACATACCATGCTCGACCTGTAATAGTTGTGCCTGATATATTAGGACTGTTAGTAGTTGCGTTCCAATCATCTTGAAGAACGATAGAGCCAGAAACAAGAGCATCCGCATAAGATTTCACGCTTCTCTGTGATGGAACTTTAGTGCTACTATTACTCACAAGTGTATCTTCATTAAGGAAGTAACCGTTGCCTGACACATCAACGTCACTATTCATGGTTGCACCAGCGGCATCAACACTTGATGTAGTCGCATAAAGGTTAGTAACGCCCTCATCAACATCATCTGTGTCATTTACTGTCATGTCAAAAGAGTTAGTAACTTCGGAAGCTTCATAGTCAGCACTCGCAGGAAGAACGCCACCTGTCCTGCCGTTAAATGAAGAGACACCAACTACCTGTCCACTAACAAGTGAATCTCTAAGGTCATCACCCGGAGTAGTTGTATCAGAGTAATCATTCTCAGCACGTACCGCTTGCAACAACTGCTGATCATGGTCCTGTACAATGATAGTCAGTTTATCAACAGCGTCCTCAATACTATCAGCAAAGTAACCGCCCTGGTTATCAAAGTTTGTAGCCTGAGTAAGATCAGTAGTCCTAAATATAGTTATCATCTCACCAGTAATACCAGCGTCACCTGTCAGGGGATACGTAACAGTACCACCAGCTGCATCACCAGTACCACTTACTGAGTAATCTGTATTCTCAACGAGGGTGGTAGTAGTCTCAGGGTCAGCGTTCTCGTCTGTCAAGAGAACAGTAAGATCATTACTCTCAAGAATCTTAAAAGTATAATCAAAACTCTTGTTCGCTCCGTCGCAATCATACTGATTTCTGCGTGTTGTTATGCTAATCGTCATCCTACTCTCCTTTATTTACCGTTAATATTTCTTTCATACTTATCTATTTCATCTTTTAAATTCAATGGACTAAAGCCAGCACCATACCCTACAACATCTGTAGAATACCAGAACCAATCAGAAGGTTTCTTGTTCCTGCCGGTTTTAAGCAACTGTACAGGGACAGAGAACGCTGGGGGAATAAACACCCTCATTCCATATTCATTATATTTAGGTATGTTCCGAACTATAGGTATGTGAGCTACTAAACTAGCCAATGGTGCGAAAGCATAATCAAACAGTTCAGGCTTCTCATCATCGTCATAAGCCAAACTCTTCAGTGCAAGCATCACCCACTGAGGTAATATCACATTCATAAATGTACTTTGGACTAAAGACCCAAAGCTCATCTTCCCTGCCTTGTATGCACTTATATCACTTGTCCATATATTTCCATAAGTCATCTGGAACGTCATAAACGAAGTGAATAGATTCATTATTTCACTGGTCTGCCACTGAGATAAATCAATCGGCAATGAGCTAGGCTGAGAGGCTCTAACAATAGTGTCAGCGTATCTTGCGGCAATCGTTGACCGCCTAGCATCAGACATACTATTATCCATATTCACATTCTCGCCAAGGGCTTGCTTGTAAGAAGCTAACCATACCAACTGAGTTGTAGCCATGTCCTGAGACTTAATAAACCAGTAACCAACCTCCCTCGCTTCTGCCCATCCTACCTTATTACCAAAGAAGTTGAATGAAGCAGGGATAGTCTTATCAAATATCTTAGAGTCAGTAATCAACTGGTCCATATAGCCTGGACGAGCTTCCATCATTGAACTCATTGCCATTATCTTTTCGCTTATCTCACTCTTCGTAGAACCAAACGCAAGAGCTTTATAGTCAAACTCACCAGCAGCTTCAGACATATACTTTGCCACGTTTCCACCGCCACCCTTTTGCATAGCAGAGTAACCATTGAATGTTGAAAGCCTCTGAGTCAAACCAAGACCAGCTTTAACCTGTAGTATCTTAGCACCAGCCTTGACCTTAAACCAATCCTTAACGTAGACTATACTAAGACGAGCCTCATCACTCTTATACCCAGGTTTTGCCTGTTTATTAACAGAGTGAGATAGCACATCCCAAGCACCAATGCCAAGCTTCTGAATTACTAGCGATTTAAACTCTTCGTTATTAATAATATTAGTCATCTCTTTAATGTATTGACCATGAACAATTTGATGGAGGCTCTCATTAATGCTATGCTCTACTGTATTAATTGAAAGAATTACCGGGTACATGGCATTTTCATTTCTTGCTATCGAGGACTTAGATATAGCAGTAGGTTTAGGTTTTCGGCTAACCACACTTTCAGCTTCACTCTTCCAGTCAACCTTCTTTTCAAAGGTACGTTCATAATACAACCGATGATAACCACCAGCCACCTCTATCGTTCCATCCGAGCAAACTACAGTAGAAGATAAAGCTTCTTCCTTCGGAGGCTTAATATTGGTCAGTTCAAAACTAGACTTCTCAAACTCCAACCATGTTTCCCCCTCGATATTAAGGAACTCCTGGATAGCCATTCTCTCTTCCATAGTAAATAATGTGTTAATCTCTGCAATCTGTTCTGCCGTAAAGCCATTACCCTTTTCCTTGTTAAGTAATTTATCAAGGTTCTTTTGACTTCCTGTATTAAATAAAGCACCGACCAGAGTTGAGAAGGTATGAGGACTATTATCTTTTTCCATCTGCTTACTCATCAAGTGTTTAAGACCTTTCAGCACGTGCCTATTCAATGCCTTTCCGTATAAACCTTTAGCACCATACTTCTCAATTAGTCTTGTCTGAGCAGTATGGAGAATACCTTTTGCACCTTCAAGTTTAAGCATTGACTTAGATTTTCTGTTAGCAAGAGTAGCATCAAGGTCAGCACCTATCGCACTAAGGACAACACCCAGGCTTAACCCATCACCAGATTTTAGAGCATAACCACCTATCTCATCCCAAACAAATAAAGACTTCTTAGATGAACTAAAGAAATGCTTCCACGAATCAACTAGCCGCTTAACAGCATCCTTATCACCAGCCTCATCCTGCAATACAGGCACAAGGTTAGTTGGGTCATCTAGTTTATTAAGCAATACAACTAAAGCATCTACTATATCCTGCTCAGTCTCAAGTTTAAGTTCATCACCTAGAATACTTTGCAAACTATTCTTTAAGTCACCAAGCTCACCACGACCTATCTTCTCAAGTCCACGAAGAACAGAGTCAAGTTCCTTCATCTCAGCGATAGTCATGTAATCTCTATTGGTTTTTCTAATAGGCAACTCAGTAGGGATACCTGTCTCAGTTTCAAACGCTTGCATACGAATAGGTATCGGGTTCTTCAAGAACTTAACCATCTCAGCAGACATCTCAGCGTCAGGCATCTCAGGTGTCAGGGCATCAAACGCTTCAACAGAAGTTATGTTATCTCTCTTGATCTTCTTATTTACCTTATAACCTTCCAGCAACCAAGAGATAGCGTTACGATAAGCACTTTCAACAACTGCCTTACCCTTACGTATCATCCGGTTATTAACAGCCATTGTTGAATACCTCTTCTTAAACTTATTATTAAAGTCTCTAGCCTTATCACACTCAATAGCAATAGCATGATTAACCATCGCTTGCTTAACTAGATCAATAGCTTTATCAACTTGACCTTTTTGCATAGCGACAACAGCACGACTATGTAAGCTCTTCTCTGCGTTCCTATACTTAGAGGGGCTAACAGCCTTAGAAGCTACTAGCTGGTTATTCACATAGTTATAAGCGTTAGCCTCGATCTGTTCTTTAAAAATCTTGACAGTATTTCTAAACGACTTGTCCGTAGCTTTGCGAGTATCTATCTTCGCCTGTTTCTTAGCCTCAGTAAACGCATCTGAGTCAACCCTTAAATCATTACCCACAGAAGCATCAGCCTGATCTTCCATGTTAGTAAGTTCATTCATATCTTCGTTAAAGAACCTATTATTTTCATTGACGATAAGAGTCTCTGCTTGACTTCTTATATCTTCCTCAAGCTTTTTGACTGAGACTGAAAAGGCTTCTTGGATTATACTTAGTGAGGTAGTATTGTTAGCCTCGGCATATTCATCCAATGTCATCACACCGCCAGTAGATTCAAATATCTCACCAGACAATGTATCCCAACTAGGGGAGTTTTCGTCATGGTAATACCTCGCTTGTTCCTTGGATATATGCAATTTACCATTACTGCCGGCAGTCTTAAAGTTATACTTCCGACCAGCACGAAGGCTCCTTATCTCTAAGAAAATACCGCTAGGAGAACCCCTTAACTCTTTAACCTTATCAGCCATATCTTTACGGTTCACCTTGTACTCATTAGCTTCTGTCTCAAGGTTCTCAATAGCTCTCTGTAAATTATACAAGTGCCTTAACTTCTGTATGTTATTACCATTAGCTATTATATCATCGTGTGAACCGAAGATACTGTAGTCATCACCAAGCAGTTCCTTATTCTCAAGGTCAACACTATACTCATACAAGGCAACAACTTCAGCACTAAGCCTGTCCAGTTCAAGTTCATTATGATAAGCATTATCACCGTCAAGATTTACTTGGTTATTAATAAGGTCATTCTTTAGTTCTTCTGCCACCCCATCAACTGCCTCTTGAGTACCTTGATTCTCAACCAAAGAATCTACAAAGCCCTCGATGTCCTTAAACATACCCTTAACAGTAGCCTCTTGGAGAGAGATACCATCCTCTTTAATTAGGTTAGGGAACTTACGTATAATTTCAGCAAATGCTTTTTCGTCATCAATAGCTTGGAATAACTCAACCTCAGACAACCCACCTTCTTCAGTAATAAAACCAACAGTGCGATAGAACTTAATCTTTAATACTTCCTTTAATGCGTTTGCTCTGATTATCTGTTCAGAGTCTTTAGTGCTTAGTGTGACGTTAGTTAATGCGGAAGTCTTTTGTAACTCATCGAGACTAGCCTGTATAGACTTCAACGTAGCACTTCTGAGTCTACGCTGTGACCATGTTTCACCACCCAAGTAAGTCTCAAGTAAAGTATCTGCATTATATTCAGAACGCTTAGTTGTGATAACCTCTTCAGCATAGAACATACGGTCAAATGCACCACGCACTTCATCAGAAGGAGTCACACCACTAGCCTTTATCGCCCTATATAGTCCAGTGAACCAATCCCTGAACCTATTGAAAGCACCTTCTAGTTTCTTGTTAGGAGCCTTACCTTCAAACATATAAGTTTCCCAAGCCTTAGCAAGAGTCTCAACATTCGCACGAATAGTTAAATCGCCAGCGAAGTCCTCAAACACTTTAAGGTCGCCAAGAAGTTCAGCGTCAGCATTGCCACTGTTCTCAATATCAAACATATCAATTAAGTAATGATGGAATACTTCGTGAAGCAAAGTCTCTACCCCACCAGTTTCAGCGACATGGAGAATAGAGCCAATGTCTCTACGCTCTAATGCACCCCTTATTACTTCATTGCCATCCTGGAATAAAAGATCACCGGAAGCCCCAAAGTGACTATCAAAAAGAACCTTAACCTCTTTATTCAACTTATTAGGATCAATAAGGTATGTAGCAATATCATCAGCCATTGTTTCCTCAACGGTATTTGAGAAGCCACCCAACCCCCTTACGAAGTTATCATCTGCGGAGTCCTTTAACGCCTGTAAGTAATTGTCCGTAACTGTTATCGGTCTATCTTTAAATATTAAGTTTATATAGCTCTGGACGAAAGGCTTGTCTTCCTTGGAGAACTTTTCAATAATGTTGTGTCCTACTTCGTGAATTAAAGTCTCTCGTACATCTTCGCCTTTCTCTATAAGTATAGTTTTACTGTCCGAGAGGTACCTACCACCCTCACCATCTAAATTATCAACAAAACGAACTGCCTTAACATCAATTAAGTCTTGTATCTTTTGTGGAGCATCTTTAAATGCTTCAGTGACTTCACTTGGGATGTCTTTTTTGGTAGCTTTCTTTTCCTTAACTCCCTTAGACTTTTTCTCAGTCCCAAAGTGATCATCAAAAAGAACCTTTTGATCCATGATACTCATTGTCGAAGCTATTGTGCTCTCAAGAATGTTCCCATCTTTTACCCCTATAAGCTTACGTACAATATCAATAAATTTAGACCAAAGGGAATTGTTTCCCCCTTCAGCATTATACTTATTTAATACTGCCTGAAAGTCTGGGTCAGAAAAGGCTTCCGCAACAAACTCGGCAACCTTTCCTTCCTTGTCTCTCAAGCCATACCAATTTGTTCCCAACTGCTCCTTGGCTTGTTTCTGTAGGGATAAAAGTTCTTTATGTAAAGGATGCGACTCGTTGTTGTGAAGCCACTCAATCGTAAGTGAATGAATGGCTTCATGCAGAGCCAGCCTAGACCTATCCTTGTTACTCATATTATCTACATCATAAAAGTATATACCAAGAACCTTGCCATCCTGGGAAAGAGTTTCAGCGTCATTGTTACCCACATTCACAACAAGATCCTGCTCTTTAACTATAGTTTTTGGATTTAATCCAACAACATACTGTGCCAATGCCCGAAGTTGTTCATTTTCAAAGTTATTGTTATCTACCTCAAATTGCAAGGCTTCGCCTATGGTAACTGAATCTTGACTGAATCTTGACATCTTGCTGTAGGCTTCACCAACTGCCGTTGGCTTTTTCACCTTAACCTTAACGTTCTCCTTGACATTCTCCTTAACATTCTCCTTGACCTTGACCTCTGCCTCTCTAGCAACCTTGTGCTTCTTCTTGAGAGCAGCTATTCTATCATCAAATCTCTTAAATTCAGCCCTATTAGCCTCGCTTATATCTTCGCCTGTTTGGAAAGGAATATCATTGTAATTGGCAATCTCTGCCAACCTCTTGAGTCTAGCTTCAGGAGTAAACTTTGATGATATAGAGTTCTTCTCAAGGTACTCATCAATAGATATACCCATCCTTTGAGCAGAACGTAATGCCATATAACCTACGACATCTGCTGTTCTACTAGCTTGCTCAATACTTATCTCTCCCTTGCCAGCAAGTACCATCTGATCTGCTAAGTCTTTTTTATAACCTCTTAAAAGTTTACTAACCCTCTTCTGTTCTTCAGTATCGCCAGCACTCTCAAGAGCCTTTACCATTAACCCATCAAGCTCTTCTTTCTTAGCTATGGCTTCATTGTTGGTCATGCCATCAGCAGTAAGAGCAACGTCATCACTTATCTGAGTATAGAATTCTGTCCTTGGAACTACCTTCTCAATCCATGTTTTGTTATCAACTCTCAGCATTGTGCCGTTGTCAATACTATCGTTATAATCAACTTCAGATATTTTTAGGTCATCTTTATCTTTCTGTAGATTAACTTCGCCTTGAGCTAATTCATCGCCGGTAAGATCGTTACCTTCTGCATCCTGAAGATGCAAAGACCTTAATTTCTCACCAGTAAAGAATGCACCCTGAATACCAGTGTCCGTCATAACTTTAGCAGTAAACTTACTAGCACCCTCTTTAGCTTTAGCCTCGTTAGCCCTCTTAGATGCTTTCTTCCATAACGCTATATTCTCTTGGACAGTTTTCACATCACCAGCCATCTTAACAGCGTGACCAGCGATAGCAAAAGACTCCCACATCAGAGTTATAATGCCCTCTTCAACACCCTCTCCAGAACCCTTCTTCATCCTGAAAGTAAATTCTTCAAGGCTAATATGTCTGTACCTAGCCTCGCCAAGCATGACACCAATTTCTTTATTCAAGTTCTGGAAGGTTTCAGTTCCGATATTAGTCGCACCAACCTCAATAGCATTGATACCAAACTTCTTAACACCAGAAGCTATACCAAAATCCTCCATGTGCTTACCGTATTTACCCAACTTAGTAAGTTTAGATAACTTTTTGAAAGCATAAGTTTCAGCTTTCATGTTCATAGCACCAACGATAGTACCTATAATAAGAGATGTATCTTTATCAACATTGGCACGTTCAAGTTCCTTTACTGTAGCACCAGCCTCCATAACACCCAATGCGTGAAGAGCCAACTTAGGGTCTTTAAATACATAAGCCGCAATAGCACCCATGCCAATTTGAGGGCCCATATCAATAGCCTTGGCTATCCAGCCATCGTCAAAGTTAATCCTATCCTCATCGGAAAAAGCCTTGTTGCTTTCAAGTTCACGAAGAGCCGTTGTCAATGGACCCTTAAAGTTACCGTCCATACCAGCAAACGCCCTAGCCTCATTGCCCTGCCTCTCAAGACCTTCAGTAAACGCACGAACATAAGTAATTATATTGCCAGCAACATCCTTAACCGCTGACTGCTTTAAGCCAATAGCCCTATTGCGTAGGTAGTCATAAGCACCACTACTATTCTCCTGTAGCAGTGTACGCTCTACGTCCATATATACATCTATATCCTTAGAGTAAGCCCTAGCATATACAGGGTTCCTTAAAAACTCAACAGTATATGGGTGAAGAAAGTTGCCATCTTTGCCACGCTTAATTAAAGAATTTACAGCGTGTTTCGCTTGGCTTATTTGACCTAAAGAATTAGGCTCATACAGTGCCATGTCGTTAGGCTCAAACCCTGGTGTCTTAGGGTTTAGTTGCTTCCACTCATCTAGTAACTGAATAGCTTTTTCTGCCTGTGAGTCAGATAAACCCCTTGATTTCTTTAAAGCCCAATGTAGGTTGTTGCCACTAGCCTTTAATGCTGTATCAGTATCACCATGCAAACCAAGATAGTTCTGGAACTTTAACCTCTCTCGGAATGGCATCTTGCCATAAGGAGATGCTACCGACAAATTAGATGAACTGGCTTCTTGGTTGATATTATCGTTAAGTTTATATTTAGCCTTCTCGTTACTCGGCAAGCCATCCATAGTGCCAAGAGCATCTATGTCAGGGTTATACCCTAAATCATATATCTTCTTCCGAGTAGTATCTTTAGGTTGTGAATTATATTGCAAGTCCTGTAGAGAACTATTTATTTTATCAACATTATCTTCAGGTCTAATTGTATTATCTGATGCACTCATATTTAATTCCTAATTACTAAAAAGAGAAGTTCCAGTTACCGCAGTATACCATTCCTCTGAACCTGGGATATGATAAGTGCCAGACTCTTCATCCCAAGGGACATTCGCTGGAACATTATCAGGTCTATTCACAGGCTCTTCACCAACGACATCAAAGGGGATTTCATAACCAAACTTATTGCTGTCCCATATATAGCCCTGTGAATCCCACTCCATTTCAACAGTAAGTTTCTCTACTATTCTCTGAATCTCTGCTGGGTTAGTTCTTTGATCAATCTCAAGCTGGTCCCATTCTGCATTAAATGCCTCGTATGCCAACTTAGTACGTTCTTCTATATCAGCCTGATCTCCAAGACCGTTAAATGTATGCCAGTTTCTTTGTGCTTTCAAGCTGGTCTGCAACTGTTGCATAACTACACGCTTGTTAGGTTCTGAGTTTATCTTATTGGCTTCATTATTGAAATGCTTTAAATCACCAGTAGATAACCTCGATTTATCGAAACCGTTATCACGCTGTTTTTTAGTAATTTTCTCAGGATGGACAAGAATCTCATTCTGTAATTCGTTGTAATAAGAAACATCAGTAGAAATAGCTTTGCCACTATTCGCTTCCTTCTGTTTAGCCTTTTGGTAGTTTTCAACCTCTACCTTTGTTTTAGTATCCATATCAGCAGGGAAGAACAATGGCTGGAAGGGGCTACTGTTTACTGCATCTTGATAGCCAGCCTTTACCTCTCCATTAACTACATCTTTCTTAGACTTTATATCTGACCTGTACCCTCGATGAGTAATCATTGCCTTTGAGATAACTTCTTCGCTAACACCATCTTTGTGCAGTTGCTCATTAAATGCTACTGAATCCATCTCTTTACCAGCAAAGGCAAGACCTCCTGCTTGCTGTCGGACTGCATTAGCATCAACAGTCTTAGCAAAACTAGCAGTGATGTCTGAAGATATAGCATTATCACCTTTCTTAAACTGCTCCATGTATGCTTTAGCCAGGGCTGGATTATCAACAGAAAGTACCTTGAGATTATCAATATGCATATTCTGTATCCGCTGACTTGACTTTGCCCTGTTTGCCTCTTCGCTAAGTTCGGTGTTAAACGACTTTTTCTCAATCTCCTTAATAGCACCAAGTGTATCAGCGTAATAGTTATTAGGTTGATTGGAAAACTTTATCTTTAAGCCTTGACCAATGTTGTAGATAGATGCTTTCTCGTTTATCTCTAGCGTCTTCATACTCTGTGCTACTTCATGCTTCTTTATCTGGAACAAGGTGTCCATGTTAGTGCGAGTAGCACTATTATCAAATGCCCTCTTCTGAGCAGGAGTAGCCATATTATTGTATATAGTTGCCCTTGCATCTTTCAGGTCTTGTTCAGCTTGCTTAACTGCACCTTCAGCGTTCTTGCCTTTTTTTCTCTGAGCTTCAAGGTTAATCTCTCTCGCTTTAGTCTGAAAATCATTATCAGCCTCAAGCAAATCAGACTTGTTCCTTCTGTCTATTTGTGCTACAGATTCTCTCTGTATAACCTGTGCGAAGTTAGATAGGTCAGCGGCTTCCTGTGCTCCGAAGTCTACGGGAGAGGCACTGAGCTGGCTCTGTACGCCTCCACTTGTCCTTGAAATGTTCTGCCCTACTTGGGGCTTATGTGTTGGTATGATAGGCATTAGAATACCCTCCCTGCTAATAATCCTGCACCGGACAGTATATCACCGGCAACTGGAAGTAAACTACTACGCTTCCTGCTTCTTAACATATCTGACTGTATAGACTTTTCACTGGCTTGGTAGGATAGGTTCCTTGATTCCTGCTGGAAGTCGAATACCTGTAATGCTGTGTTATGTTCTATATTAAGAGCGTCAAGCTCTATCTGTTCAGCAGTATCTTCAGCAACGTCCAATGGTGTACCCTCGTCAACGACTACGCCAGCGGATGCAAACCCTGCTCTCTGAGTACCCTTTAGCTGCTCTCCACTCTCCCTGAATCTCTTCTCTGACACCTCGCCAGCCCTCTTAGCTTGAGCCGCTTTCTGTGTAGCTATAGAAGCGTTCTGATTGAGAATAGTAGCATTGTTAGCCGCTACCTGTGCGTTATATTCATTGGCTTGGTTCTCAGCCTTAATCTTACCATGAGTACCAAAAGCTTTCGCTACAGTACCAGCGGCAAATACTCCTACGGCTTGCGGTACAGTCATATTAGTTACCTCCATTGAAAACAGCGATTCCGTCTACTGTTTCTTTAAACCCAAGGAAGAATACTATACGTCTAGCCTCTTCCCAATCTTCGTGTAAAGGTGCGTATATTGTACCGAACTGATTATACCATTCTAGTATAATCTTTCTTCCGTACCTTAAATATGCAACATTTTCTTTACTTGTCATGTCTTTCCTCGGCATAGCCCACATCACAGGAAACTCACCTACTCTTAATCCAAACAGTGCTAAAGGCTTATTCTCGTGCATAAACAGGTAAGAATCTTCATCTTTAAGTATAAAGTTAAGGTTAGACTTCTCGAAGTCAAGACCTGTCATACACATCGCATGTATCTTATATTCATTATCATAAACATTATTCAATACTTCAACAATCAGTTCTTTATCGTTAGCGTATTGAACTTTAAACATCGCCAATATCCAGCTTTGAGATGATAGACAGTATATCTATAGGCAGTGGGTCAGTGTTCTGTATCATAACTACAGCCTCGTTACCATCGCCAGGGTTTAGAGGTATCTCTTTATCGCCACTAAACAACTTAGTAGGATCGCCAGCGTCCTCGTCTGTTCTAAACGATTGTTCTTCAAGGTCATCTTCCGTCGGTCCTATATTCAAAGCTCTTGTATTGTCTAGTTTAATAACAACGCTATTAACGTTTCTCTCTTTATCATGGATAGTGGGAGAACCTTCTGTCCTTAGTTCATAGTCCAATGATTCAATGGTACATGTATAAGGTAGTCCAATGTGTACTTTAGATGCTTCAAAAGGTATAGTCACTGCACCTGATGTAACAACTAAGTCATTAACTACGTTGCCGTCAGCCAGTATAGATACAGTCTCACCTTCTAAGTGTGCAAGCCCTGAAAACTCATCAGCAGGAACGCCATCATAAGACAGCCCTGAATCAACAAAGTAAGCGTTCTCAGGGGCTATGTCGTTACCGATGAACCTTAGATTAAGTCTCTCAATGTACCTTCTCTCAACACTGTTAATAACACGCTTAACAACAAAGTAAGCTTCATCATTCATCTTATTTCCCCCATGTCCAAACGTTTGATAAAGAGACGGCTATTGAAGCGATAACTTGAATTGCTGCCATTGCTCCGGTTATCCCGCATTGCAGCGTCCCAAGGCATTGAATTAAAGTCTGTATATGTGGCACTGCCCCTTGTTGCGTATGTATCAGTGAAAGCACCTGTAACCCTTGTGAATCCTGCACTCCTAACACCATCAGTAAAATCATATCCGGTATCAGTAAGGGTTGTACCGCTTGCTTCTTCCATGCGGTAAGCTCTCCAGACGCCACCAAGTGCTTTTAATCCTGAATCCCATTCAGAGTTATCAACGTCTGTAAAATTAGCATCTGCGTTGTAGGTGATTACCATATCATTCCCTTATTCAGCAAGGTCAAGAAGTTCGTTCTTCACGAGGATAAGATTGAATCCTGCGTGTGCGTTAGCGTTCTCATCATTAGGCAATGCACTTATCTTAATATCAGTCCTCTGTCCTATTCTCAGTGGTGTCTCAAAGAAATGCTGGAATCCAGAAGCCGCTTTTGATATGCCTTTTCTGTGTTTCAACTGGAACTCATAACCGTTATATCTATCAGCTACCGACAAACTAAACGCAGTAGACTTAGGCTCTTTGCCTGTAGATTCAATTACGTCACAGTAGTAAGAACTCATAAGGGCTGTGTATCCATCGGGTACAGTATAGATCGCCATAAGCGTCTGGTTATTGCCAATGCCAATTACAGCGTAGTCTACATTTTCAGCAGTATTGTGCGCCCTAATTGGAGAATCGGCAACTACGTTAGCGAGAACCTTCATCCTGAATACTCTTGCAAGTGGAGTGGTTAGGTCTACTGCCGTTGTTGTGTCTGAACCGTTCAATGCAACTACCTGGGTCACCATATCCCAATTTAAATCCAACCCCTGAACTTCAATGTTAGCACCGACAAGTGCCGCTTGATTAGTGGTCTGACTGAGTTTAGTAATAGCCGCAAATATTCCACCTGAGAACGTAGCACCTGATACTGCAAGAGTAGCACCGTCTGAGCTTACCAGCGTAGTAGCGTTACCGGGTGTACCGATAACATTAGTAACTACTGTCACTGTATCGGTAGTCGCTGTAGCTGAACACTTGCCTATAGTGCCAACTCTTATATCATTTGTGATAGCAGAGGCGAGTGAAGTTGCTGTAGCATCGTCTGAGGTATCTGTGCTGAAGTCGCCATAATTTGAAGCGGTTCCTGCTACGGCTGTATATACAAGACCATTAATTGTACAAGTATCGGCATCTACACCACCAGCCAAGACAGCACCGCTTAATGTAATTGTTGAACCAGTTTCAGTCATGGTAACAGCATCGCCAGCAACACCAGCAACGCTTGTTGTTATAGTAACTGTATCGGTTGTTGGGCTTGCGGTAACTGTACCTAATGTTCCGACACGAACATCAGCATTTATACTAGCTGACAAGTCAAGAGCGCATTCAGTATCGCCTGTATCTATAGAGAACTCTGTATTGTCCTCTTTAGCACCGGCAACCGCTGTATACTTCAAACCATTTATAGTCACTGTGTCAGTAGCTATTACAGAAGTACACTGCGCTGTACCTGTAGCGAAAGTATTCTCTAAAACACTAGCCGCTGTAACCGTACCTGAAGCAAGCGTACTAGCTGGGAAAGCATAAGTTCCACCACCATCCCATACATCTTCGATTATGTCTTTAACAATCAGTGAGTTAGCACCAAACTTATTAACACCTATCTCTCCAGAGACATTGCCCTTTGCTATTTCCATATTACGTTCACGTTCCATGTTATATCTGCCACCCATCATCTATCTCCTTAAAAAGTTACTTGCCTATTTTATATCCTATTAACCCTGCTATACCAGCGAGGACGAGTTTCACTGTCTCTTTAATATAAGTTTTCCACATATCTACATTGATATGTTTATCTAACGATGCTTTAACTTCATCTACTTCTTTGAAGTTCCTGCAATTTTCTATATGTGTTTCGACAACTGCCATCTTCTTTACGCTCTCTATATGTTTTGTATTAATATCAAGAACTAACGTGTTGTGTCTTTCCTGTGCTCTAGTATCAATCTTGTCAATTAGGTCGTATATCCGCTGTGAGTCATCCATCAATTAATTCCTTTTGTATTTTAAGAGCGTCTTTATAAGTCATCCGTTTGATGTCGTAGTAATCTATGTCGCTTCCAAGTCCTTTTACTAAAGCCGATAATTCAAAGTTGTCACAAACTAATATTGGGAACTTTTTTTTATTACTAAAAAATACATTCAGTATTATACCCTCATCTATGTACATCTCTATCTTCTTACTAGGCGTAACCATTGTTGCAATTAACACTATTAACTGCCAGGTATCACTGCCACTGATTCAAAATTACCATCTGTAGTATGCTGGCTCCAGCCAACAACTTTCTGATTTTTGTCATAGAGAAGACCAAGTAATTTACCATCGTCACATACAACCCAAACTGTAGCGTATGGATTCTTATGGAAAGCCCACTCAACAATAGTTCTCTCTTTGAATAGATGGTTAGCAAGAATTGTAATGTCATCACCTGTATAGCCGTCAATATCAAAACTGTACCCATAGTCTCTTACCTTGTTAGCACCCCTTGTAACGAAGATAAGGCTAGAGCCGATGATGATAGGGATAGTAGGTTGACTGCCACGATTGCCTTGAGCTAATACATTGATACTGGTAGGAGTTATTGGACCACCACTAGATGCGGCAGTAATCTCATACTCAGCACCAGAGGTACTTGTGAGCATACTTCTAATGGCACTAAGCCACTGTATTTCATTTACCTGATTTGAG
>Ga0306898_1000493_pt1 | contig 15384 bp, 16 predicted proteins | sample AntRauMFilla1564_FD_190424 | JGI IMG/M metagenome (GOLD analysis project Ga0306898, IMG submission 190424) | Saline lake microbial communities from Rauer Islands, Antarctica - Metagenome Filla 1 #564 (v2) (version 2) | ecosystem: Environmental > Aquatic > Non-marine Saline and Alkaline > Saline ...
AGCTTTCTTATTTCTCCGCAACTTTTCAAACTTTTTTAGGTAGCGCAAAATGGCCTCACCAAAACCAGTTCCAACAGCATTAAGACTGATACAAGGTAACCCGAGCAAACGCGCCATAAATAAAACTGAGCCTAAGAAAGTTTCAGCTAATTTAAAAGTACCTGGACACTTAGATCCGATTGCCAAAACGCAATGGAAGAATTTAGCAAAGACCCTAGATGAATTAGGTGTGCTTTCGCAAACGGATCTCTCAGCACTTGAACAGTGTTGTGAAACCTACGCAAGGATCAGACGACTACGTATCGTTATAAAGAAACTTGGCGGCACTGCTTACGAGTCAGTCAAGCCAGATGGTGAAGTATTATGGAAAGCATATCCACAAGTTGCACAACTAGAGCGCGCTGAAACAAATCACAAGGCATATTTAACGGAGATTGGCCTTACTCCTAGTTCACGCTCAAAAATACAAGCTATTGACAAGAAAGATGACAACGACCCGCTAGAAAAATATAACGTCTAATGTCTTTCGAGCTTGGTTGCCAGTATGCAGATGATGTATTGGCAGGCAAGGTTGTAGCATGTAAGTGGACCAAGTTAGCGTGCCAACGATTTATTGATGACTTATCAAGCGAAGCTTTTATATTCGACAGGTCTGCTGCAGAGCGTCCACTTAATTTCTTCCCTGATTTTGTTCGTCATGTAAAAGGCAAGTTAGCCGGCCAGCCTTACATATTGTCAGACTGGGAATCGTTTATAATAATTAATATATTCGGTTTTAAAAACCATGACGGCAATCGCAGGTTCCGAACGGCTTACATAGAAGTCGCGCGTAAAAACTCTAAGAGTACGTTTTGTTCGGGTATTGGCCTGTATATGACCGCGTTCGATAGCGAGGGCGGTGCAGAAGTTTACAGCGCCGCAACCACACGCGACCAGGCTAGAATAGTTTTTGGTGATGCTAGGACCATGATCAACAAGTCGGCACCATTAAAAAAGGTGTTTGGCGTTCACAAGTTAAACATTCACCACATAAAATCAGCTAGCAAGTTTGAACCTCTCAGTTCTGACGCTGACACGCTCGACGGATTAAACGTTAGTTGCGGCATACTTGATGAAGTTCACGCACATAAAACGCGAGAAGTTTGGGATGTAATAGAAACGGCAACTGGTGCGCGTGAGCAGCCTTTACTACTGGCCATTACTACAGCCGGAAGTAACAAGTTAGGTATTGGATACGAGCAGCGCGAATATGTTACAAAGATCCTTGGCGGTATTGCTATTGATGATACTTATTTCGGTATTATTTTTACACTTGATGAAGGTGACGATCCGTTCGATGAAGCGAACTGGCCTAAAGCAAATCCGAATTTGGGTAGGTCTAAAAAATTAAATGATATGCAAAGGCTCGCACGTAAAGCGCGAGAAATGCCAGCGGCACTTAATAACTTTCTCACTAAGCATCTAAACATATGGGTGAACGCTGCAGTTGCTTGGCTTGATATGCTCAAGTGGGACAAGCTAAAAGCGCGTGAAAAAGATGAAGCACTAACTAAGATGCCTTGCTACATAGGATTAGATTTAGCGAATAAGCTAGACGTTGCAGCGCTGGTCGCTGCATTTGTTGATGGTGATAAAATCCACTTTCTTTGTAAATTTTATCTACCCGAAAACCAAATTTATAATAAGTCTCGCAACATTGGCAACATGTATGACACATGGGCAAAGCAAGGCTATTTAACGCTAACAGATGGTGATGTAATCGACCATGATTATATAGCTGATGACTTACGCGAAATGCTTACTAAGTACGATGTACAAGCGGTCGGCTTTGATCCTTGGGGATCAACACAGCTAGCTATAAAACTAGAAGCGGAGGGCGCACCAATGGCAGAGATACCGCAAACCGTTAAGAACCTTAGTGAAGCAATGAAAGAAGTCGAGGCTAAAGTGGTTAGCGGCAAGCTTTGCAAAGATAAAAACCCTGTTATGGATTGGATGGCTTCAAACATCGTCGTAAAGCTAGACAAAAATGAAAACTATTTCCCGAACAAAGAACACCAAGACAACAAAATTGACGGCATGGTGGCTTTGTTTATGGCTGTTAATCGAATAATTGCAGGTGTAGAAGTTAAACCAGAATTGAGAATAAGAGCCTTATGAGTATATTGAGCAGACTAAACCCATTTTCACAAAAGAATACGGGGCCAATAGACACATCTGAAAAATTAGCGTCTCTCTTAGGTGCTTGGTATGACACTGACTCAGGCGTGGAAGTAACAACTGCCAACGCTTTGCAAATATCTACAGTTTACCAGTGCGTAAGAGTTTTATCCGAATCGATAGGCATGTTGCCATTTTTCCTTATGACTGACAACGGCGAAGGTAAAGACAAAGCAAAAAAGCATCCTCTTTATAGATTATTGAAGACAGCGCCAAACGATTATCAAACAGCTCAGGAGTGGAAGGAGCTTGTTATTGCTCACTTGTGCCTACTTGGTAATCATTATAGCTATATAAACAAGGTGAACGGCAAAGTAGTAGAGCTCTTACCACTATCACCAAGCGCTGTTATACCTAAATTACGCGACGACTATACCGTTGAATATCAAGTTTCATTTAAGAACGGCACGGTTAGGACGCTTGAGCAATCTGAAATATTACACTTTAAGCTTTTTTCAACTGATGGACTTAATGGCTTATCTCCTATTAGCATGGGCCGCAACGCACTAGGATTATTAAAGGCAACTGAGGCGCACGGATCCTCGCTATTTAAAAATGGTGCAAATCCTTTCGGTGGCTTTAAGACTGATAAAAACCTTACTGATCCTCAGTTCGAAGGTTTAAAAAAGCAACTAGCCGAGCATCAAGGCTCGGGCAATGGCTTTAAGCCTCTGATCTTAGAAGGCGGCTTAGAATGGGTGCAAGTTGCAATCACGCCAGAGAACGCACAGTTTTTAGAAACAAGAAAATTCCAACGCAGCGAGATATGCGGACTTTTTAGAGTGCCACCTCACATGATAGGGGACTTAGAGCGCGCAACATTCAGCAACATAGAGCATCAGGGTTTAGAGTTCGTTACATCAAGCCTTATGCCTTACCTGACGCGAATAGAAAACCGTGCCAATGTTTCATTATTAACGCCTGCAGAGCAAGTTAACTACGAGTTTAAATTCAATGTTAACGCCTTACTGCGTGGTGATATGAAATCACGCGCAGAATTTTACACAAAACTACTTCAAAACGGTGCTTTGTCACCTAATGAAATACGAGCAAAAGAAGATATGAACCCCCGCGAAGGTGGAGACATATATTTAACGCCTTTAAACATGGCGGTCAACGGTCAACCGATAGAGGCGCAGCCAAACAATGAACAAGAATAAGTTACACGTAGGGCTTAAAATCAAGTCTTTGTCTGAAACTGGCGAGTTTGAAGGTTACGGATCAGTTTTCGGCGTTAAAGATTCCTATTCTGACATAGTAGTACGAGGTGCATTTACCAAGTCTCTAGCCAAGTGGAAAGAAAAAGGCTCAATGCCTGCAATGCTTTGGCAACATAAAACAGACGAGCCTATCGGCATTTACACTGAAATGTCGGAAGATGAAAACGGCCTTGTATTAAAAGGTCGCTTGTTAATTGATGATGATCCATTAGCCAAGCGTGCATATGCGCATTTAAAAGCCGGATCAATAAAAGGATTATCAATTGGCTATTCACTTAATGAGTACGATTACGACTCTGAGAAAGACGCTTTCATTTTAAAAGACATTGATTTGTGGGAAGTCTCATTGGTGACATTCCCCGCAAATGAAGCAGCGCAAATTGTGGATGTGAAGGACGCACTTAAAAACTGCGTTATCGGTCAGCCTGCCTTAGCTGAAAGATGCCTGCGTGATGCCGGTTACTCTCGTTCACAGTCAAAAGCTATCATGGCTAATGGCTTTAAGGCTCTGCGAGATGCAGACAACGATATTAAACAGGCTCTCGCAGCCTTAAAATCCATTGTAATTTAATAATTACACAAATAATCAATGCCGCTTAATTGCGGTTTTTTACATTTATAGGAGCCAATCATGGCTGTAGATAATCAAGACTTTAAAGAAGTAGCAGACGGTATTACTGCAAAGTTTACCGAGTTCAAAGCGCAGAACGACAAGCACAACGAAGCTATCGGTGCAGAAAAAGCAGCATTAGTGGCGAAGGTTGATGGTTTAAACGAAAAGTTAACCGAGTTTGAAGGTTTTAAATCGGCACTTGAGTTACTTCAAAAGCAGCAGGGCAGACCTGGTACAACTGACGCTGCGAATGATGAGTATAAAAAAGGCTTTGCTAACTTTATGCGTAAAGGTGATGCAAGCGGTATTGAGCATAAGGATGTAAACCTTGGCGCTAACGCTGATGGTGGCTTTGCGGTGCCCGAAGAGCTAGATCGTGCAATCTTAGAGCTTGAGCGTAATATTTCACCCATGCGACAGTTGTGCAATTCGATCACTGTTGGTTCGGAAAACTACAAGAAGTTAGTTAATCTAGGCGGCGCTGCCTCTGGCTGGGTAGGTGAAACTGCTGAGCGCCCTAAGACTGACTCACCCACACTTGTTCAAATTACTGCAAATATGGGTGAGATTTATGCAAACCCCGCGGCAACTCAGCGATCACTAGATGATATTTACTTTGATGCTGAAGCATGGCTACAAAACGAAGTGGCTATTGAGTTCAATGACAAAGAAGGTCTTGCCTTCCTATCAGGTGATGGCACCAACAAGCCAAAGGGTATCTTAGCATATACGCTTGCTGCGACCGCTGATGCAGGCCGCGCATTTGGTACGCTTCAAAAGCAAGTTGCCGCTAGCACTACTGCGGTGACAGGTGACGAGTTGATTGATTTAATTCATTCACTTAAAGCCGGCTACAGATTGGGCGCTTCTTTTATGATGAACACATTAAAAGTTGCTCAACTTCGTAAGCTTAAAAACACTGAGGGCGATTATATCTATAGCCCAAGCCTAGAAGCTGGAACGCGCTCGACGATCCTTGGTTATTCAATTACTGAAAACGAAGATATGCCGTCATCTGCTGCAAACTCAAACTCTATACTGTTTGGTAACTTTAATCGCGGCTATACCATTGTTGATCGTATGGGAACCCGCATATTGCGTGACCCTTTCACCAACAAGCCTTACATTCATTTCTACACTACACGTAGAACTGGTGGAATGCTGACCGATAGCAACGCTATTAAAGTGCTATCACAAGCTGCAAGCTAAAAGGAGTGGGGGCGTAAGCCCCTATTTTACTTATGAAAGCAATTAAAAAATTCAATTACATGGTAGACGGTAACATTTACTCTGAGATACAAGCGGGTGAAGATGTGCCAGAAATAGCGCGAGACTATGCTGTAAAGAATAACTTTGCAGAGAAATCAAAGCCTGCGCACGCTAACAAAGCTAAAAAAGCCCCGCTTAACAAGAGTAAATAACGTGATTACGATTACTGAATGTAAGCTGCAATGTAACATTGACGAGTCAGAAATGGACTTTGATAGATGGTTCACTCAATCAATACCCGCAACCATCTTATCGGTTCAGCAATCAGTAAATCGCAAGCTTTATGCTACACAAGCTCTATTAGATGCCGACGAAAACGCGCCTTCAAGCGCAATAGTATTTAATGCAGAATTAAAGATGGCGGCGTTAATGCTTATTGGACACTGGTTTGTTAATCGTGAATCATCAAGCGCTTTAAATCTAAATTATGTACCTATGGGGTATGACTTCCTAATCAGTCACCACAGAAAGCCAGCGGGTGCAGCATGATAATCGCCGGCCGTTTAATTAAATTACTTGAGTTTTCCGAAGTAATTAAAACAAAAAATGAGTATAGCGAGACAGAGCAAACATTGAGGCCATTGTTCAGAACGCGAGCAGAGCCCATTCAATCAGAAACATCGCGCACAATAACGTCAGACGGCGGTGACGTTTCAAAGATATATAATTTTAGGCTTCACTACAAGAAGCGTATTGTTAACGGACTTGTGATCACAATTGATGGCCAGAACCTGCAAATCACCGACATTGATAATGTCAGAGGTGAAAACCGCGAGATTATAATAGATGCCATCAACTACATACAAGACTAGCGGAACCGCTAACCTAGAAAAGGCTATTAGTGAACTAGGCAAGCAAGCAGGTTTTAAGGTCATTACAGGCGCACTAAGAGACGCATCCAGACCAATCATTCAAGAAGCTAGAAGTATCGCGCCTCGCAAGTCTGGGGACTTAAAAAAGGGCATAAAGGCTCAAGTATTTAAAGGTAAAGGAAATAGCGATAGTGTAGCAACCCTGCATATTGGCTTTAATCGTCGTACCGCTTGGTATGGTCAAATATTAGAGCGCGGTGCCAAGAAGCATTCAATAAAACCCAAAAACAAAAAGGTGCTGAAAATAGGTGACGGATTTTCATATGGCGTTGATCATCCAGGCACCAAATCAATACCTATGCTAAAAAAGTCTTTTGACTCTCAGAATAAAGCGGCGCTAAAAATATTAACTACACGCTTGCGACAGCGGGTAATACTAGAGGCCATTAAAAAGTATGGAAAAAGCGCTTAGCACACTACTAGAGTCTAATAATGGCTTAAGAGCTGCGGTTAGTGGGAAAATATCACCCATGAAGCGCGAGGACTACCCCAGCGTTACTTATGAAAAAACAGGGCGTAACGAAGATATCACCGTAAATGGTTCAGGTAGCGGAATAATAAGAACCACGTTTAGTATTACAACCCGCGCCAAGAGTTACAAAGCCGCTAAAGATATAAACGAGCTTGTGAAGCAATCTTTAAGGCCACCATTTAACGCAATATCTTCACCTAAAATATTTTTAGCTACCTTGGATGATGAAAGGGAGTCACAACTAATTGACCCTGACATAACCGAGGTTACATCAGATTATACATTTCACCACTCAGCCGCTTAACTGCGGTTTTTGTTTATTTAAGGAACTAATAAAATGACTACATCAATTATAGCAGGCTCAACACTTGAGTTTTCAGTGGATGACGGCGAGAATTATACCGAAGTACTTGGTATAACAGAAATGCCAGAGTTTAAGGAAGAAAGTGAGGAGCGCGAAACTACCACCACCAAGGATCTTTCACGCCAATACGAACCCGGCATGGATTCACCAACTGAGCAGACTTTAGCCGCCCATTATCTAAAAGCAGATACTGAGCAATTAGCTTTTAGAACCTTGGCAAGATCTAAAGGTGCATGCCTAGTTAAAGTGACTTACTCAGATGGCGATAGCCTTGTATTTTCTGCGAAACTTAAAAACTACGGTATCAACTCAGGTGACGCGCCTAGCACAAAGATGTGGTCTTGCGTTATACGCAGAACATCAGCAATAGACTTTATAGAAGCTACTTCGTAATGGACTTTTTAAAGCGATTACAGTCAATTGCTGATGAAGTAAAGCCGGTAACTATAGAAACTCAGACTATAGGCTCGGTAGAGCTATTACCGTTGTATGTTTCGCATCGCAGTGAGTTTCACCGTGGCAATAAAAAAGAAGGATCAAGAGAGTTTGTATTACTCATGATCGCCCTTTCTGTTGCTGAAAACGGTATCAGGCTTGTTGACTCAATGGACATCGACGAAGTTATTTCGATGTTAGATCCGGTTGGTAAAAACCAAGCAGGTATTGAAGATATCACTCTTCTTTACGATGAAGCCAATAAACTGTCAAAACTAACTGTTGCAGATGTAGAGGAAGCTGAAAAAAACTAAAAAGCGCTGAGGGGAATATGTTCCTTTTCTCCTTAGCGCGAGATTTAGGTAAAACAGTGGCTGAGCTTGGCACCATGTCTAGCGAAGAATATACGTACTGGATGGCTTTCTACAACTACCAAAACCAACAACTCAAAAAACAACAAAAGAGAAAATAAATGGCTAAGTCTGTACTTGCTGAACTTGTCACAAAAATGACGGTTGAGTCGTCGCAATTCAAAAAAGAACTTGAAAGGACGACTGCGAAAACCGTTAAATTTGGCAAGGAGCAGAAGAAGGCCGCGAATGACGCTACGTTTTCAAGCGCAAAAATGTCTAAGGCATTCAAGCAGGCGGCTAATTCTGCATCAACACTACAGGGTCCAATGGGCGGTATTGCTGCAAGAATAAGCACCCTATCCAGTGGCTTTGGCGCTGTGGGCGTTGCGGCAACGGCGGCAGGTATCGCCATAAGTGGAGCAGCCGCTATGACAGGCTTAGCCGTCATGCAATTTGCTGAAATGGAAAAGCGACTATTTAGAACAGAGGCGCTATTTAACTCAACAAACGGCGCGGCTGGGCTTACTACCTCAGAATTAGCAGGCTTAGCAAATGAAGTGGCTGAAAACACCTTGGCTAGCGTCGTAGGTGTCACAAGTGCAATAAACGTGCTTCAAACCTTTAAATCTATTTCAGGTGATACGTTTATACGTACAGTTGAGCTATCGCAAGACTTAGCAGCCGTAATGGGTACTGATGTTAAAAACGCTTCATTGCAGCTAGGTAAAGCGCTAGAAGATCCCATACTTGGCCTAAACTCGCTTAGACGTTCGGGTGTAAGTTTCTCAGACTCACAAAAAGAATTAATCCGCACACTTGTTGAAACTGGTGATGTTGCGCAAGCGCAAGAAATGATCCTTAATTCACTTGAAAGTCAAGTTGGTGGGGCAGGTTCAGCCGAAGGAATGGGTTTAGCCGGCGCTACTGATTTGCTTGGCCAAAGATGGGACGAACTACTTGAGTCCTTTGCGTTAACTACCGGCGTAGGCACAGGCGCAACAAATGCGCTAAATAGTATCTCAGGCGCTTTAGCGGGTATCACTGGGATGCTAGCAAGCACCGACGGAATGACGAACCTTGCGAATGAATTAGCATATGTAAACGGCATGCTTTCAAAGCCTGGCCTATTGGGTGGAAAAGAAACCGCAGCGCTTGAGGCGCGTAAAGCGGTGTTACTTGAAGAGATAGCGGCAATTGAGGGTAAAGAGCTCAGAGAGTTAGAAATAATAAAGCAGGGTGAAATTGACAAAGCACAAGCTAGAGCAGAAGCAGCCGCCGCTAGGCTAGTGAAGCAAGAAGAAGTAGGCGCTACGCAATTACTAGGACTTGAGAAACAGCTTGGCACCGAGCAAGAGGTAATAATTGCCAAGTGGGAAGAAAGGAACGCTGCCATTGAAGGCCTTGTTTTATCAGAAGAAGAAATTCGCAAGCGCGGCTATGAAAACCTTATGGCTTTGCAAGATGACTACTTTAAAAAGTCATCTGATTTAGCGGGTAAAAAGCTCGCTGATATACAAATTAAAGCTGAAAAAGAAGTACAGGCGCAAAACAAAGCTGAGCAAAAGCGTGGCAAAAATGCCCAGAGCAATTTCTTTGCTGATCTGCAAACCGCAGCCGGGCAAAACAAAAAACTTGCCGCAATTGCCAAGGCAGGCGCAATAGTAAACGCGACTATAAAAACATACGAGGCCGTAAATAACGCCCTTGCCGCGCCTTTCCCTCCCCCGATACCTCAAATATTTGCCGCTACAGCGTTAGCGGCTGGCCTTTCTAATGTGGCGGCTATTAAATCACAGCCGATTGCGGGCGCAAGAGCAATGGGCGGTCCAGTATCAGGCGGTAAAAGCTACCTAGTAGGTGAGCGAGGGCCAGAGCTGTTTACGCCACAAGCAACTGGGCAGATTACTAGTAACCAAAATCTTCAACGAGTGACCGGCGACAGTGGACCAAATATCACTTACGCACCTATGGTAAACGGATCTGGGTTAAATAAAACAGAGTTGTTTAACATACTAGCAAAGAATCAAAAGCAATTTGGACGCATGGTTAACGCATTGATTGGAGTGCCTTCGTAATGACATTCCCGACCGACAAGTTTAGCGAATATGAAATAGAACAAGTTACAGACACCAGAATAAGTGACGAAAGGTATTTTCGTAATCGAGCAAGGGGAAATAAAGCGTGTTATTACCTGATTACATTAACAACCCCAAACATTCCATTTGCCGACTATATTGCCCTGTGTGCAAAGCTAGAAAGTTACGAAAATGGCTTAATAATATTTCAACTACCAAACCCGCAGGTATCACTAGCGACATTTGGTGAGCAATCAGTAAGCTTAAGCACTGCCACTGGAACTGATGAGGTTTCACTTTCAGGTCAACGCAGTTTTAAGGTCGGGGATTTTGTTCAATTTAATAATCACCCTAAAGTTTACAGGTTTCACGATGTAGATATACGAGCGTCATCAACCGTTATAAAGCTATCTTGCCCATTAGTTGAGGCGGTAACGACAGATACAAAGATGATTTATGGGGCCAACGTTAACTTTCAAGTTTCTTTAAACAGTAAGTTTGTGCAAAAAACAAGCGTTAAGAATAGCAAATTCGGCATTGTAGACGTGGAGCTAATAGAGCAAGCATGAGAACACACACAGCAGCACAGTTGGCGGCTCTTAAAGACTCGCCACGGATTTACTATGCCCTTAATTTCAGAATTACCGACACTGTTTACCGATTCACGACTACAGACACGGCAAAAACGGTGCTTGGCCAGACTTACATACCGGGCTTTTTGGATGAAATGGACGAGATAGAAATCACAAGTCAACCGCGAGTTAATGACAACACTGTTGTATTTTCAGATCCGGAATTAGCATTAACAACCGCGCTATTATCGGGCAAGTGGATGAACCAACCCGCGACAATTTACAAAGTGTTTGAAGATAAATTAGGTGCTCAATTCTTAGTGAAAAACGCATTTGAAGGTCTTATCTCTGAATATTCGCTTAACTATGAAGATTCAACGGTTGAATTGACTATATCAAGTGTATGGGCTGACTTTGAAAAGCAATCTGGCATTAAAACGAACGCTAAGTCACAGCAGCGGTACTACCCAAATGATACGGCGTTTGAGCATTCTTCATCAGCGATGGAAAAGATTTACTGGGGCAAAGATGCGCCTGCATCGAGCAATAGAGGCGGCGGCGGTAGTGGTGGCGGTGGAGGTACTCGGTTCCCGAGTGTTGTTGAAAGATGAGTTTACTTAATATAGGCGGTTTTTAATGGCTATTGGACTCTTTATTGCGGGCGCAATAGGGCTTTTTGCAGGCGCGGCTGCATTATCTTGGCTAGCACCAAAACCTCCTCGTGTGGATCAGCCAGGCGCAGAGCTAACTAAAGCATCAACTGACGCAAGTATCGCTAAAATATATGGCAAAGTAAAAAAACACTCTGGCACAATAATATTCAAAGCGTCAAACGATGCTGATAATGACGACATTAAAAACGACCTGCTTCATATCATAATCGTGTGGGCTGAGTCTGTTACATCAATAGACACAGTTTACGTTGACGATGTTGATATTGAATCAGATTCCACACTATTTGTTAATAATGGCGACAGGTACGCATTTGCGCGTAACTTTCCAAACGGCATGCAAGGCTATAGGTCTACCGAGTTAGATGAAGCAGGGTGGCGCACAACAGATATATGCGAGGATAAAGCGTGTACGTATATACTATTAGGCTATGGCGCAGGCGAAAACCTACTAAAAAACGAGCCACAATTTACAGCCGATATCACCGGCACGCCTACCAGCAACCCCGGCACTGCACTAAATGATTTATTGCTCACTGAAAAATATGGCAAAGGGTTATCTGCGTCAAAAATAGACACGGCTGCAATCAACGCAGTTATAAGCACATGCAATACACAAGTCGAGACAGTCAAAGACTCAGGTGTAATGCGTGATTTATTTACTTGTAATGTCGCGCTAGACACTGAAAATTCTGTATTTGATAACGCCAACACGATATTAAAATCGTTTCGCGGCTTGCTGCCTATCATTGACGGTCGCTTAAAGCCGATTGTAGAAAAAGACGACTTGCCTGTATCTTTGGAGATACTCGAGCGCGATATCTTAGAGCTTGGAGAAATCAAGAACAGTAATAAGAGCAATCGCTTTAATCGCGTTGTTGTTAGCTATAGAAGCGGTGACGAGAAAGGCACAAAGCAAGAAGCCGTTTACCCGCCTAAAGATTCACAGATTGAGACTGATTGGCTAGATGAAGATAACGGCGTTGTACTTGAGAAAAAGACAGATTTAGACACGTGCGACAACTTTTACGAAGCGTTAGCCTTTGCAAAATCACTTGCCGAAATATCTCGCGAACAGCTTAAAACAGAAATCACGTTGCCAATATGGGCCACGCTGTTTGAAGTGGGCGACATTGTGAAAGTCACTCATTCAAAAGTGGGTTGGAACCAAAAGCCATTCAGAATTGATGTGACTAATGAATCAGATACCGAAGTGGTTTTATCAGTACGCGAGCATCAGCCGTATATATATGACTTTGAAAATACGCAATTAAAGCCAAGCTACCCAGATACATCATCGACTCTTACGCGACCCGCTACGCCTGCAAGCCTGACAAAGATTGATGTATATAACAACCTGACGCAAGTTGATATTACATGGACCGGCACCACTACGCGTTATATCGTGATATTGCAAAACGCCGCCGATGAGATTATTCACACTGAGCAAGTGGCGCGTAAAAAGATTGAATTTAGAAACTTAGCGCAGGCAAATTATAAAGTCACGATAACCGCCGTAAACAGTATCGGATCGCGCTCATTACCTGCCATCTTAGAGTTTGCCATTGATAAAGACACTCAGTTCTTTGTGTGGACCGCTTACGCCACCGATGATAATGGCGCAGCGATATCATTAACCGATACCGGGCAAGACTTCATAGGCTTTGCATATGGCCAGCTAACTGCCAACGACCCCGCACTGGTTGCTAACAAATCGCGTTATGGTTTTATACGCAGACCCGAAGCGGGAACTGCTGCGCCGGGTGCCGATGGTAAATCTATAATCACTATTAACGTACATCGTCGCTCAGATGATGCACCCACAAAGCCCGAAGATAATTCCGCATCTTTTAACTTTGGCACTGGCGTATTGACGCCGCCCGCCGGGTGGTCGCGCGATATTCCTGTGACTGGACCGCGCAAAGTGTGGGTTACTACCACTACATTTATTATCACGGGTAACACTGGTATTGATAACACCTGCACATTTTCAGCCGTAGCAGAGTTTGGGAGTGACGGTTCAAACGGCGCTGATAGCACATCATTCCGCGAAATGACTATTTACAAGCGTTCGTCAACCTCAAACTTGGCCACGCCGACAGGTGGCAGCTACAACTTTACGACGAGAGTGTTAACGCCACCCAATACGTGGCTTGTCGCTGTTCCCACTGGTTCAAACCCTTTATATGTATGCACTGGCGTTGCATCAGTAGTAGGCAGCACTGGCATAGACTCCGTTATTGAGTGGTCTGCACCGGGTGAATTAGTTAGAGATGGTGAAAAAGGTGAAAAAGGTGATAAGGGCGATACAGTGGAAGGCGCTAGAGGCGCAGGCCGTTATTACGCAAACGGTACTTCGTGGTCTGACTCTGTAGCCAACAATGCAACACCAGACGCAAACAGACCTGGCGATAGAGTTACAATCTCAAATAAAGCGGCAAGATTTTCAGAGACACAGTTTTGGGATGGGAACTCATGGGAACCAGTAGCAGAAGTTATCGATGGTAATCTAGTCGTAAATGGTGCGGCAATCACCGACCAGATATTTGCGAACGACATACAAGTTACGCAAAGTTTAACGATTGATAATAACGCCACGTCGATAATATTAGATGCTAATAGTACTCTACCAATTCAGATTATTCGTGACGACGTAACACTTTTTGCCATCGGTGACGGTGTAGGTATATTCGATGGTTCAATAATTGATGATGGTTCAATTCTCGGAAGATCAATTAGTCAAAATGCAATTGATTTAATTACCTCAAGCTTTGGCATACCTTCTCCCACTAACGGTGGTTTACGTGAGGATGATTTAAGAAGTGGGAGTGGTACATTAGCAGGTATTAACACCTTTGCTCACGGGTCTAATGTTACTAACATTCAAGCGTCAGTGCGCGCAACCAATCCGCAACTAGCGGGTAATTTCAGTAATGAAACATTAAGTGCAACATTCACACTACAGCGATCACCAGCCGGTACAAATACTTGGACAAGTTTAGTTAGCGAGACGTTTACTGCACAGGTTAGAAGTGTCACTGTCGAAGGATTCACAAGCCGCACAGCTTCATTTAGTGGCGTTTTAAGTGCGAGTGAAAATCTAGCACAGGGTAATTATGACTATCGCGTATTTGCCAGTGCTGTAGGTTCGTCAGTTAGCCCGCATATAGGCGGTGTTCTGCGAGTACAAGAGGATGGTTCAGGAGGTGCAACTTCAAGTAACCCTGCTAACAACTCCACTATTGCACTTAGCGGTGCAGGCGCTATTAATATCTCTAATGGCTCATTTACGCTTGATCAAGCAACTAACAAAACTATTACTATTTCACATGGCAGTGAGCCTAATGCCGCAACACATGGGGATGGTGCTTTAAACGTAGTTAGTCGTGTTGTGCTTAGTGCTAATGGTCACGTTAATACGGTGAATGTTACTAACTTGGCAACTGAGTTTAATAAGTATTTGTTGACTACGGGTAATGCGGCAACAGCGACTAAGGCTGGCTTTGTTACTGTAACAGATGGGCCAAGAAACCTATCAGATAGGCTCCCTAATTGGAATTCACGTTCTGTGGCATTTGATTTTGTCGGTTCAGCAGTAGTAGGGGGAGTTGGGAACTACGCAGGGGTAATGACATTTCTACCGTATAATGGCACTACCGCGAGCACAGGTGACTCGTCTTATCAGTTGGCTTTTTGTAACCGCACTGGTGTTAACGCTAGTGGCTTACCTGATCTTAAAATACGTAACGGCATTGATGGTAGTTGGAATGGCTTTCATACTATTTTTCATAGTGGGAATTATACTGCTTACGCGCCTACTAAAACAGGCGGAGGTGCGAGTGGTAATTGGAATATAAATGCGGCAACTGCAACGTGGGCTGACCAAGTAGACGTAAACTCAGGAAACACATCTACCAATACATTCCCGTTAGTTTGGCATTCTGGGGACACTGTATATTCAACCCCGTCAATAACAATAACGCCAAGCGCTGGTCGTATTAATGCTACAGCCATTAACATAGGCGGCACAGCGGCTCACGCGGATTTAACAATGGGCTACTCCTCAACTTCCCTCACAAGTACAGTAATAAAGATGGGTTGGCAAGGCTCTAACTATGGGTGGCGCATTAAGCAAGAGCAATCAGCTAGTCAAGTACGTGCAGGTACGTTGTCTTTCGAACGACAAAGTGGCAGTTCTTGGGTATCCGCATTGACTTTTTCTAATAGTGGTACGGCTCAGTTTGCAGG
>Ga0306898_1000495_pt1 | contig 15310 bp, 18 predicted proteins | sample AntRauMFilla1564_FD_190424 | JGI IMG/M metagenome (GOLD analysis project Ga0306898, IMG submission 190424) | Saline lake microbial communities from Rauer Islands, Antarctica - Metagenome Filla 1 #564 (v2) (version 2) | ecosystem: Environmental > Aquatic > Non-marine Saline and Alkaline > Saline ...
ACTTCATTGATAGAACTCTTAATAGCTTTAATAGCTTTTTCTTTGTTTACCTTTTCGATAGGTATAAGTTTTACAGTGATTTTTTTCATGATTTCTAAGTTTATATTTATAACAACGTAAAGATAAAAAACAATGTTCGATAAACCAATAATTTTTATTACAAATAGAGAGCATAATATAAAAAATTCTCAAATCTCTGTTACTAGTAGTACAGAACAATTTCAAAAAGAGTTTAAAGCTAGTGGATCAGTAGCATTTGATAGAGAGTTTAATGGACTTAATACGCATTACGCAATACCATTGCTCAGTCAATACAAGTTTAACAACTCTGAAAACATTTATGTCATTGATGATACTAGCATTAACCCCTCTCCTTTTCTTGAAGCCAATAAGCACAAATTATTTATAGGGCATAATATAGAAATTGATTACCGATTGACTAAATGGCATAATAAGGTAGCTCTTAGAAACCTATGGGATACTATGCTTGTAGAAAGAGAACTTAGAAAAGGAATGGGGCATAAAAATGATCTTAAATCTGTATTAAACAGAAGACTAGGATTAGATATATCAAAAGAAGAGAGAGAAAGATTTCAGTATTTAACTAAAAGTTCTACTTTTATAGAAGAAGATATAATATATGCAGCTGGTGATGTTGTAAGAATGCATGATTTAGTTGAGATACAACAAGATTTGTTAGATAGATTTGACTTGAATTTCTTTCTAAAAGAAATTAAGTTTAAGATGATTCCAATACTATCTGATTGTTCTTTAGAAGGTATAGAGCTAATAGACACTCCAAAGCATTGGAGATATTCAAACTATAGTTGGATAGAAAACATACAAGACTTTGAAAAACAAAGCGAAGAAATTAAATTAAAGTTAGATAAGATATTGTCTAACTTGCCTAAAGAAAGATACGAGAAGATACATTTACTTAAAAAATACTTTGTAAAGCCTAGAAAAGTAGAAAAAAGCTACCAAACAGATTTATTTGGTGATGCTACAATACAGCATATTAAGAACATTAGAAATATAAACTATAATTCTACAACACAATTAAAAACTGTATTTCTTGCGCTTGATTTACATGTACCAACAATTAAAAAAAGAGATGAAAAGTTGGGAAAGAAAGTAATTAAAGAATCTACAGGAGAAGAGGCATTAGAGTTATACAAAATAGATAATCCTTATTTAGATAAAAGGATAGTTAAGTTTATTGATACTCTTATAGAACTAAAAGGCATTGAAAAATCTTTGTCAAGTTTTGGGGAAAGGTTTTTGCATTCTGATTTTAAAGTTAAAAACAAAAAAGCTAAACTAGGGTATAGAAACTCTATTACAGGTAAAATACACACAATATATTCTCAATCAACAACTGCTACTAGTAGACTATCTAGCGGTAAAGAGGCAAATGGCTATTATAACTCACAACAAGTACCAAAATTAGAGAGATTTAGACATTGTTTTACTACAGATAAAGGTTACAATATTACTACAGCAGATTTAAGTGGTGCTGAATTAGTTATTGCAGCTAGTTTATCAGGTGATCCTAGACTTATAGAATTAGTTTTATCAGAAGATCAACATTCTCCTTTAGCAGAAGTAGGTTTTAATGCTATTATAAGTATTATAATGAGTCTTCCTACTAATGATAATAGAAAAAGAGAGGAACTTAGAGACTTATTAGAACCTAAGTATGACTTATTAAGTAAAGAACAAAGAGATAAATACACAAAAAATCAAATTTGGGAACAGAGAATAGATGAAGCTTTTTCTAAACGCAAACTAAAGATAGTAAAAGAAACCTCTAATGACATAAGAGACAAATACAAAGCAGTTAATTATGGTCTTGCATATGGAGCAGGTGCTGATAGAATAGCAGAGATTCTTAATATACCAAAAGTATATGCAGAAGCAGTAGAAAAAGCAATGAGACTAGAACTACCTTTATTATTTAAGTATCTTGACGATAATGCTGATAAGGGAACAACTCAGGGATATATAGAATTTAATCCTAGAACTCATTCAAGACATTATTTTAAACAAATACTTGATAATGGGAGAAAAGACGGAGTTCCTTTTGGTATATTAAAAGACGTAGAAAGAGCATGTAAGAATTATCCTATACAAGGAACTCAGGGAGATATGATTATGGAAGCTACTGTTAGGTTTTTCTTTGAATATGTTTATCCTAATGGATATGATATACAGTTGTTACTTCATGTACATGATGAAATGGCTATAAAGCATAAAGAGAATGAACCTGAACATGCAGAAGTTTTAGCAAAGTATATGAGTGAAACAGCTAATTTGTATTTAGCTAAAGCAATTAAAATGAAGTGTAAACCAATTACGCTAGAAACGTGGACTAAATAAACAATTATGAAAACAACAGTTAGAATACTGTACGCAGTAGATAAGAAAACAAAACCTGTATTTTTTGCAATACAAGTTAAAGAGCTTGAAGGAAAAGCCACTATTATTAGTGCTACAGGTCAAGTAGGAGGTAAAGTAACATTTAAAAGCAAAGTAGTGTTAGATGGAAAGAATATAGGTAAATCAAACGAGACTCTTCCTATAACACAAGCAACTACAGAAATGTTTTCTAAAATTCATGAAGTAGAAAAGAAAGGATATAAAAAAAGAGAGTTGTATAACAAAATTTATGAAGGTATAAATCTAGATACTTCTGATGTAGAAGAAATAGAAGAAATACAATATTACTTTGTAAAACAAAAAAGTAACATTACGGGTTTTTTCTTAACTAACAACATAAGAACCAATACTTTTAAAGATGGTACAGGAATGCCCATGTTAGCGCAGACCTATAAACCTAATAAACAAGATATAACTTATTGGTTTATGCAAAGAAAGCTTAATGGTGTTAGATGTTTAGCCTCTTTAGTTAATGGAGAAGTACATTTACATAGTAGAGGAGGTATAAGATACATAGTACCTCATATCACTAAACAATTAAGTCATTTACTTAAAGACTCTACTAAAATAAAACTTGATGGAGAGTTGTTTATTAAGGGATATAGCCTTCAAAATATAGTTTCATTAGTTAAAAACGAAGCAAAAGAAGAAAGAGAATTATTAGAATATCATATATATGATGCAGCTATTGATATTAAACAAATAGATAGGATGCGACTTTTGATAAAACTATCTACTGCTTATTATGATAAAATTGAATTTGTAGAAACTATAAGAGTTGGTTCAAGAGAAAGATTAGCTAGTTTTGAAGCTAAAGTAATTGAAGAAGGATATGAAGGTGTAATACTTAGAAATCCTGATGCTTATTATGCAGGTGGTTTTAGAAGTGAGAATCTACTAAAAGTAAAACAATTCATAGATGAAGAGTTTAAAGTAACAAGTGGATACTGTAAAACAGAAGGAGATATTGACACTTTTGTATTTACTCTTATTCAAGAAGAAGGAAAACTCTTTACAGCTAGACCTAGAGGAAGTAGAGAAGTAAAACAAGGGTATCTTGATAATATTAATGAGATTGTAGGTAAAAAAGCTACTGTAAAGTATCAAGAGAGAACAGAAAACAATATACCACATCAAGGACATGTAGTTATAATTAGAGATTATGAGTAAATATAAAATAAACAATATAACTTTTAACTTAGAAGAAGCTTGGGTATGTGATGAAAAGGGTCTTTGTGAAAGAGAGTTTGGCTTAGGATTTACTATGTTAGATATACCTAGTAAGCACGTAATAAGAATGAAAGCTGATGGGTATCATAAAGTAGTAGAGATAAATAACAGAGAAGTAACTATTTTAAGTCATACTTATGAAGAAGATTATATTTATGGGGAAAGTGTTAATTCAGATTTAATAGAGTCTTATAACACAGACTTACATATAGTTTATTTTAAGTGGCTATCAGAACAAAAAGGCAATTATGAAATAGATGTAATGTGTGAGCATCCTTATTGGTTATTTCATGATATGGCTCATAGTGATGATGTTCAAGGAGGAGAAGTTTGTTGTCTTAGTTCTAGCCGAGAAGAATATGCATTAGAGAGAGGACTAACACTCATGAAAGAACATGGTTATACTCCTGAGTTTGAAGAATATTATTTTGAAATGATAAAACAATCTTTTTATAACAGATGGAAAACTTATGGCAAAATAGAAAAGATATTTATACCTTATGTCAAAGAACTAGAAATAGAAGACTATGAGTAAATTTGGAACAACAAAAATAAAAACTTTTCAAGATTTAAGACAATCTATTAATCAGAGAGTTGTATATCTTAGAAAACAATCAGATACTAGTAATAGAAATTATGTAAAGACTGGTAAATTAGCTGATAGATTAACAGCAGTTAAGTTTGCTTCTGAGTTAGAAGCAGTAGAACAAGTAATTAATAGTATAAATTCATTAGAAAGAATATGAGATACTTAAAAATAAGTAACAAAGGATTGTTAGACCCTAAATTGATTCCTCTTATGGGAGGTACGACAAAGACAGGTTTAGATACTATAGGAGAATTTGGCACAGGACTAAAGTATGTTTTAGCTTATTGTTCAAGAAACAACATAGATTTAAGGCTTTACATAAACAAAGAAGAGGTTAAAATAGAAACTATTAATGAAAACATAGCAGGACAGGACTTTGGAGTGCTACACATTAATGGAGAAAGAACTTCTATTACTGATAAAATGGGTAAAGATTGGGAACTATGGATGATTATTAGAGAAGTTTACTCTAATGCTTTAGATGAAGGAAGTGCTTATTATGAATTAGTAAACAAAGTTTCAGAAGAAGAGGAATTAAAAACTTGTTTTTACTTTGAATTAAATAGCGATGTACTAAATATTTATAATAGTTGGACTGATTACTTTATACAAAGTAAAGCACCAATATGGGAAAACAACGATTATGCTATTTATCCACAGCAAGGTTCATTTAGATTATACAAGCAAGGTATCTTAATTAAAGAAAATAAAGATCAAACTTCTATATTTAATTACGACATTAAACATGCACAAATAAATGAATTAAGACAATATACAGGTTCTTCTAGTCTTGATTTATGCAAAGCTTTATCTTCTATAGACGATGTAAAAACTATTATTTACTTTTTAGATCAAATGCATTTAGTAGAAAAAGATAAGCTAAATAGAGCTGAGGTAGGAAGACCATTTGAGTTTAATATAGACTTAGATTGGAGTAACTATAATTTCGATAATGATAGTTGGAATAAAGCTTTAACTGACATTAAAATTATTGATGTAGATTCTTACGATAATCTTAAAAATAAAAGTAATTTTGATATTAAAGAGTTATTAGTATTACCTAAAAATTTCTTTAGAAAGCTAATGCTTAAAAGAAGTTCTATAGGAGCAGTAAGAAGTGTGAAACAAGTAGGTTCTTTCTTTGAAATTATCAATGATACTTTATTTAATAAAGTCAAAAAAGCAAGAAAAGTACTAGAAGATGCTGATTATCATATACACCCTGAACTTAATTTTATTTTTGGAGAGTTTGGAAATAAGAATGTTCTAGCAAAAGTTGATCTTGACGAAAAACTAGTTTATATTAGTAATAAAGTAGAAGAGATTTCTATGTTTCAGTTAATTGCAATTCTAATTGAAGAAAACGAACATTTTCAAACAGGATTTCATGATGAAACTAGACAATTTCAACAACATTTTATTAACTTGTACACTAAACAACTAATGAATAAGATAAAATTAGAGATATGAGTAACTTACCAATAGGTGCTGAATTTGAAGACTCAGCACCTTTTAACGAAGAAGAAATTACTATAAAAGGACTACTAGAAGCTAGAGTTACTATAGTTGCAAATGCAAAAAGAAGCTCTAATAAAGAAGAAGTTTCTGAGGAAATAGTAATAGCTGTAATGAATGGGCTAGAAAACTATTTAGATAAATTTGAAGACCCTGAATATCAAGTAAGTATAACTATAATAAAATGACTACTAGAGACGAAAGACAAAAAGGAATCCATGTTGATTGGAGAGAAGCAGGAGGCAGAAATACAGTAGAAGCTTGTACAGGTTTTGGAAAAACAAGAGTAGCAGTTAATGTAATTAAGTCTATGAACGAGAATCTTCCTATGGCTACTTGTGATGTTGTTGTTCCTTCTATACATCTTAAAAAAGACTGGTCAAAAGAGAATGGACATATAGTCTCTAATAAATTGAAAAATGTAGAAGTTTTTACTATTCATACTTATATAAAAGCAAATAGAGATCCTACACTTCTAGTTATAGATGAAATTCATAACATGGGAGCAGAGACTTTTTCTCAGATATTTACAATGGCTGATTATAAGTACTTGTTAGGATTAACAGCTACCTTAGAAAGAACTGATGGAAGACATGAGTTGATACAAAGATATGCACCTATATGTGCTACTGTAACACTAGAAGAAGCTGTTGCTAACAAATGGGTTAGTGACTACGAAGTTTATAACATAGGAGTAGACTTGTCTGATGAAGACAGATTAAGAGAAGTGGAGATCAATGATGCTTTCAATAACTACTTTGCTAAATTAGAAAGTGATTTTGATTTAGCTAATGCCTGTAGAGGTTCAATGAAACCACAATGGAGTAAAGAAAAAGGATGGTATGAACCTGCGCAAGTAAAGTTTGCTAGAAGAAAAGGGTGGCATGGTAATTCATTACAACAAGCTATAGCTATTAATTCAAGAAACAAATCTTTAGGTGAAAAGGTTAAACCTTGGGGAGGAAATAGAGAATTTGAATTTTCTCCTGAGAAAATTTCAGAGTATGCTCAAAAGTGGGGATTCTATATGAATGAGAGACAAGAGTTTCTACATGACGCTACTAACAAAAAGAGTAAAGCTATAGAAATTATAGAAAAGTTTAGAGATAAAAAGATTATAGTCTTTACAGAGAGAAAAGCAACTTGTGATGATTTAACTGAACGGCTTAAAAAGAAAGGTATCTTATGTGAGAGTTACCACTCAGAAGTCAAAACTGAAATCTATTGTTTAGGTAAACTAGTTGCATTAGGGGAGATGGTAGGAACAACAACTAAGTATAGAGATTTAGAAACTGACAAACTATTATCTTTAGATAACATAAAACTTAAGTTTGGAAAAGTAGTTAGACTAGGCAAAGAAAGACTTAAAGAGAGAAGAGCAAAAGACTTTGAAGATGGAAAGTTTAATGTATTAGTAACAGTAAAAGCATTAGATGAAGGATTTAATGTAGGTGATATTGATATATCATTAACTGTAGCAGGTAAAAGTGTAACTAGACAAAACGATCAAAGAAATGGTAGAGCATTAAGATTTGTAGAAGGTAAAATAGCTTGGATGATAAATCTTTACGTAATAGGTACTAAGGATTATTATTGGACTAAAGCTAGACAAGAGAAATCTAAGCCTCCACATTGGATTGATGATATTAACGAAATAGGTAAAACTAAAGAAAAGATAAGTATATGGTAGATATTTTTGATGAATACGAATTTATGAAAATACTAAAAAGACTTAGCAAAGTAGATAGGGAGAATAATATTATTTTCCCTTTTACTGCTAATCATTTTATCTTATGCTCTATGATAGGTAAAATAAATGAAAAAGCAGCTAAGTTTTACGTTAACAATAAAGTAGCTTTCAAAAAAGAAGATGTTAAAGAATTAATAGAACAAGGTTACATAAAAGAAATAGCTCCAAACAATTATGATCTTTATAATTTCAAATTGTCTGAGATTTTACAAGAAGATTTAATATTAAGTAAGAGCGACTTTGAAGAGTTTTTTAATGCTTTTCCTAAAACATTTGTACTTAATGGTAAAATAACATCTGCTAGAAATGTAGATTATGATAAGCTTGAAACATCTTACATAAAAATAACAAAAAAAAGTAAACACATGCACAATTATATAATGGAAGCTACAGAAAGATATAAGAAGATGCTAAAAACAGGAGAGACAAATCCTATGGGTATTGATAAGTTTATCAATGCTAGAAACTACGAAACATATATAGAGCTATCTTCTCAGTATGAAGACAATTCTGAAAGTAATTTCAACGTACTATGAGTTTTGGAAATGATTTTATAAAAGACGTAGATTTTGGTAAAGCAGGTGGATATGAAGGTATTCCAATGAGCGATACTTTATTAGATAATGTTCTAGCTGGCATACAACCAGGTAGATATGATGTAATAGGTGGACCTACAGGCTCAGGTAAATCTGCTTTTGTAGATGATAAGTATATATTAAGTCCTATAAATTGGTTAATAGAAAATAGAGAAGAAACAGATTTTGATTATACTGTTAGCCTTTATTCACAAGAAATACCAAAGAAAAAGAAACTATCTAAGTGGGCAACTTATTATATGTTTAATAACTATAATGTTTTAGCTGATTGGAAAACAGTCTTATCATTTGGTAAAAATAGAACTAGTTCTGATCTTTATGACTTGTCTATGATTGCAGCTAAGTATCTTGATGAACTAGAAAGATATGTTATACTTTATGAGGGAGGTATTAATCCTACAGGTATTTATAAAAATACCAAAAGAATGATGCTAAATCAAGGTAAAATAGAACACAAAAAAATTGTGGATAAAGACGGTTTTGAAAGAATAGAAAGAATTTACGTACCTTCTAATTCCAAACACATTTTTAGCGTTATTACAGATACATTAGGTCTATTAAAAAAAGAATCTGATTTGATTACTAAAAAAAGAATCATTGATAAACATTCTAGTTATGTAGTAGACGAATATAGAAACTTATATAATATGTTAGCTGTAGATGTATCTCAATTGAATAGAGCTATAGGCAATGTAGAAAGATTAAAACTAAGTGAGCTACAACCGCAGTTAGAGGATTTTAAAGAAACAGGAGAACCTGCTGAAAATGCTGATACAGTTATGGCTATCTTTAGTCCTGATAGATATAATCTTGATACTTATTTAGGTTATAACGTGAAGAAAATGAAATCTAAGCCTAAAACTACAGGTGTTGCTTATAGAGCTGTATTTATTCTTAAAAATAGAAATGGTGATGATATGGTTAGTAGCTCTTATAGGTTTGTTGGAGGTCAAGGTAAATTCGATCATTTAGAACCTATTAAAGAGGCTAAAGGATATATGGCAAAAACTGAGATAACAGACGAAGAGTATAAAATATTAAGATTAGAGTCACAAATTTATAAAATACTATCATAATGGAGAAAGAAGAAAAACAAGAACTACAGAAAGGAAAAAAAGAGTCTGAGTACAGCAAAGAAATAACTAAAATGGATAGTTTTACGTCTATTGAAGAAATGCTAGTATATGCAGACGTATTAATAAAAAGCGGATTAGTTCCTGACAAACTTAAAAAACCTGAACAAATAGTTACTGTTATTTTATTAGGCAAAGAGCTAGGTATTCCTGCTCTTAGTGCTTTAAGTAATATTAACAATATTCAAGGTAAACCTACTCTTGGTTTACACGCTTTCACAGCTTTAGCTAGATCGCATAATGTAGATTGGGAATTAGAAAAAGATTGTCTTTATGTACACGAAGATGGATATGAAAGTAGAATGACTAACAAAACTATAGTAGAAGAACATGGAATTGCTGTAGATAAAGTATGTCAAATAAGATTTTTTAGGTATAATCCAGTACTTAAAAGAGTAGTAGAGAATGTTTTAAGTTTTACAGTAGAGGAGGCAAGAAAGCAGGAGTTAATGGATAAAGACAATTGGAAGAGAATGACTAATATAATGCTAAGAGCTAGGACGCTAGTACTTGGAGTAAGGTTTGTTGCTTCCGATGTGTTTTTGGGTATCTATGAAACTTCCGAAATGCTTGATGCTAAAAACAAAACTTACGACATAGACGAGGATGGAAATGTTATCAATATGTAAATTATTATTACTCAGTTGCTTGGTTATTACAAGTAATTGTTTTATCTTTATAGTCAAATCAATGTTTAACAATTTAACAAAACACAAATTATGTTTAATTTAGAAAGTGCAAAACCATTAGAAAGAACGTTTGAGAGAAAAGGTACAACGTCAGTAAGAGAGCAGAAATTTGAAATTAAGCACAGGAGTTCAGGTGCTAAGTCAAATTTTATTATCTCGAACAAAACTTGGGATTCATTGAATTTAGCAGATGATGATTTAGCTGTTGCTATTTTAGCTAACGAAGATGAGCAAGGTAGAGCAACTGATGTTGCTATTAGAATTGTAGATGCAGACGACAAGACTGCAAAAATCTTCAAGAAGTCTTTAAAAGGAGAAAAGAATCCAACCTTTAACTCTTCTATTTTAAAGAAAATGTTACAAGAAGCCGGAGTTTTAGAAGTTGTAGCAGAAGATGAAAAACGTAATCAGTATATTTCTTTAAGTGAGTACACAGAGGATGGAGTTACTGTTTATGTATTATCTGCTGATGCTAGAGATGTTTCTGAAATTGAGAGCTATGCTAGTTCTGAAGAAGAAGTTGAAGAGGAAGAAGTAGACGTTTAATCAAAGTTTAATCACACCTGATAAAAGAAGAGTTGAGTTCATCGACTCTTTTTTTATCTATTCTAATTTTTTAAAAAACAAATATAAGACTTATGAGTTTTAAAACAGATAATAAGAATGTAGATTTTGGGGGAACAACTTTACCCGTTCTAGAACCAGGGATTTACGAAAGAGGAACTATAGTAGCAGTTAAGAAAGGAACAAAAACTTACAACGAAGAAGTAACAGCTACTATTGATATTGTTCTTGCTAATGAAAAAGGAGAGAAGCATGTATCACAAGAGAAATCCCCAGAAGAAGATAAACAAAGTTCTTTCTTTGAGAAAATGCTACATGTATTAAGTTCTTTTATGGATAAAAAAGATTTAGCAAAAGCAGTTAAAACCGAAATAGGTACTTTCGAGGAACTACAAGATTGGTTAATTAAACTGCATGCAGATCATTATCCTAAAGATCATAAGGTAGATTTTAAAATTGAAGGCAGCGTTTATAGTGGTAATATTTTTGTAAGGCTACCTAATTTTAACAGTAAGTATTCTATTCCTTTTATTAAGTCTAGCACTAATAAAGAAATAGTTATTTCTTTTACTAATTCGGAGCTTAAAAATCTTGCTAAATACAAGCAAGCAAAAGAAGGTAATACAGATTCTGCTCCTGATATGGGAGGCGGTGCTACTACACCTGACAAACCGGGATTTTAATTCTAAACAATTCTAACAATTCAAAAGGAAGTCATAATTGGCTTCCTTTTTTTATGTTTTAAAGAAAAATATTATGGGTAGATGTTTAAAGCTAGAACTGATATAAAACTAACAATAAACAATATATTATCAAAAGTAAACGAGTATGATATATTCGAGAGGTATTTAGGAATTAAACCTGAATTAAAGAAATTTTACGTTAACCCTCTAAGAAAAGATGAAGATGCAGGTTGTAATTTTTATATATCTAATAGTAATGGAAGACTTTATTTTAAAGACTATTCCTATGGCTATCATTGGGATTGTATAGAAGTAGTAGTAATAATTAATGGAGGGTGTAGTGTTAAAGAAGCATTAAGTATAATAGCAAGAGATTTTAATCTTAACAACTATTTTGATGTTAAAACAGAGTTTATGCCTAGACCACCAGAGATAAAGTCAAAACCACCAGTATTTCAGATTAAGAGAAGAGAGTTCAATGCAAAAGATTTAGCTTTTTGGAATCAGTTTTATATAACAAAAGAACTTCTTGATAAGTTCTATGTATATGCAGTAGAAACAGCATGGAGTGTAACTGATTTAGATACTAAAGAAGTGTATAGTTACAAGTTTAATTACCCATGTTATGCTTTTTATTTAGGCAATGATGAATTAAAATTGTATCTTCCATTTAATAAGAAGCCTTACCCAAGATTTTTTCATAGTATTAAGCATACTTTACAAGGTTACTATTTACTACCCGAAGAAGGAGAGAACTTGATATTTACTAAGTCATATAAAGATGTAATAGCTATTAGCGGTATATTTGATATTCCTGCTATAGCTACTCAATCAGAGAATATATTACCAAGGACTTTAGATTTTGGAGAGTTATACAATAGATTTGATAATATATATTGTTTGTACGATAATGACATGCCGGGAAAAAGAGCTACTATAAAGCTAAAGAACATGTTTGAACCTATAACGCCTTTACTATTTCCTAAAACAATGAATAAGGATTTTAGTGATAACTTAAAAGTTATAGGTATAGATAATATGCGGGAACTAATAAACAAGGTACTATGAAAGCAAAGAAAGCAGTAGTTCCAATCAAATATAAAACAATAGATGATGAAAGACTAAGAAACAAAATACTAGAAGGTGCTTATCTTGAAGCTGCTAATCTTTCTAAATACAATAAAAGAGAGATAGCCATAGAAGAACTAGAGCCTGATAAACCACATAAGAATATTTATGGTTTATTGTTTAGAAATGATTCTAATGAAAAGTGTTTAAAGGTGATAGCCAAGACTTGTATCTTTGGAGTAGAGTTTGCAGTAATGTATCCAAACTTAAAGACGTTATACAAAGTAAACAATAATGTAACACTAACTGAAAGAACGAGAACACAAGATTTTCTCACTCCCTTAGAAGTATGCTTCATTAATGAATTAGATACAAGACAATTGTTAGACATAGTTAATAAACAGAAAGAAGAACAAATAGAACAAGAAACTGATATAAATTTATTTTAATGGGAAGTTTTGATTTAAAGAAAGCAATAACAAGTAGTGAAGATCAACTAGCTCCAAGAGAGCATACAATAGAGCTTTACAAAACATACTCTTCTAAAAAAGGAAGAGTTTATGTAGTTTTAGGAATAGCGATTAATCCTGTTGATAAATTAAATTACGTTATTTATCAAGAGTTAAACGAAAGAAAGAATATAAGTATTCTACCTTTAGCTACGTTTGGAAGTTTAATGACGGTAAGTAAAACATAAAATATGACAGATGATAAAAAACTAATAGCAGAAGTAGAAATAAGGGATTACCCTAGAAGAATATTAAAATCCAAGAAGAGAAATCCGAAGTATTTTAAGAGAACAGATTCTATGCCTAAAAATAAGTTATCTAAAATAGGCATAGATTATGAATGGCAACCTTTCGTTAGAACAGTTAAAGGAAAACCACAGAAAGTTGACTATCTAGTGGAAATAGATAGCCAAAAAAGAGTAATTAAAAATACGTTAACAGCGGGAACTCCTAGTTATCTTATAATTAATGGTCAAAGACTACACCAACTTACTTTAGCAGATTATGATAGATCAACTATTATAAACAAACTAAAACAAGTAATGTGTATGGCTGTAGCTAATCTAGAGCCTATTACAGTAAAGCCATTGATAATAGAAGGAGAACTGCATGATAACTATTATGATGAATACTCTATTAATGCTGATTGGGATATGGACAATAGAGAATTGTTTTATAATAAAACTTTTCAAGATGTCTTAACAGGATGCAAAAGTAAAAATGCTAGAACAGGAAAAATAGAAGCAACTAGCAAAGTAATAATAGAAGATGATCATAGAGGATTTGTAACAGGACCTCCACATCTACTATTTGTACCAATACCAGAAGGAATGACAAGGAAGATAATATATAGAATTTATCAAGACTTGCGCCCTGTTATTTTAAAGAATAAACATTACAAAGAGAAAATAAATTGGAAAACTAAATTTTAAAACTATGAAAAAGTTAATTTTAATGATTATGATCGTGCTATGTAGCACAGTAGGGTATTCTCAGGTAGAACCAATGATTGAGTTTAAACCTTTGAGATTTACGCCTGTAGATCGTGAAACAGTACTAGATACTGATTTTTCGACTAGAGCTAATAAGAGGCTTCAAGAAAGAACACCTAGAGAGGTTACTAGAAGTACAGTAGAAGATAGACAGTTTATAGGAGCTACTAAAAATTTTGTTGTGTACGGAGATAATTCAAGAAAAAACGTACAAGTTACTAGTAATGGATATATGATTAATAATGTTGATAAAGACCCTAAGAAATCATACAATACACAACTAATTAAAAGTGGAAATAATACTTATATTTCTTATACTTCTGATTATCTTGGCAATATAAAAACTGAAACTTTTATTATAGAATAACAATAACAAACAACAAAAGAGAACCTAAGATTAAGTTCTTAGGTTTTTTTATGCCATGTAGCTTGAGTCTTAGCCGTAATTAGTTATTTTGCGCTGATCTCAGAGCCTTCATGTGGTTATTTTCGGCTCTAAATACTTAAAATAGTGCCTTTCTTTTTAAGCCGGAATTAATAGATATAACTAAATTAAAAATAAGATGGAAGAATATAAATTAAAATCAGGTAACACTCTCAGAGTAATACGAGAGGATGATCCTGAAAGTCCTGATACATGGGAAAATGAAGATATGTTTTTAGTTTACGATCATAGAGATTTTACTATAGAGAGAGAAGGTTTTAAACCAAGAGCACTATATGATTATTTGCAATTTTGTTCTGAGAATAAAAAACTTGGGGAAGAGTTATTTTCTAAGTTTGGAAAGTATTATATATTTCCTGTAGCTGCTTATATACATGGTGATATTACCTTAAAGCTTACAGATAGTTTTGCAGTAGAAGGATTTGATACTAGCGTTACAGGTTTTGTATTAGTAGAAAAAAAGCAGGAGTCTATGGCAGGGGTTCTTTACGTTACAGAAGAGCAAGCTAAAAAGTGGGCAGAAGGTCTAATTGAAATATGGAATGTTTATCTTAGTGGAGAAATATATGGCTTTCAAGTATTAAAAAAACAAGATATAGCAGAAAGATTAACTGCTTTAATTATAGAGCAATTTGATGCAACTAAATACTTAGATAAACAAGGAAGAAGTTTTACTCAAACTATGGTACAAGATGTATTGTCTAAAAATTTAGATACTTCTTCTATTGAATTAGAAGAGTTAGATGCTTGTTGGGGATTTTATGGTAGTGATCCTAGAAAAAATGGAATGATGGAGCATATAAATGATGAAATAATAGACTGATTATGATAGTAAAAATAAAAGAACTAAGAGCAAGGATTGATGGATTGAGTCAATTGGTTAAAAATATATTAGGTAATGGTTTAGAAAAGAATATAGAAGCTTTTTTTAATGATGAAGGTAACTCTAAAGAATTAGATAAAGCTTATGATAGTCTTATATTAGGTAAAGCTTGGTTAGGTAAAGTATTTGGAGAACTAGGTGAAAGTACTCCTTATACTAATGATGGCAAAAGAAAAACTGTAGAAGATATAGAGCCTACTGCTGATACTGTTAATGTGGATTATA
>Ga0306898_1000497_pt1 | contig 15285 bp, 10 predicted proteins | sample AntRauMFilla1564_FD_190424 | JGI IMG/M metagenome (GOLD analysis project Ga0306898, IMG submission 190424) | Saline lake microbial communities from Rauer Islands, Antarctica - Metagenome Filla 1 #564 (v2) (version 2) | ecosystem: Environmental > Aquatic > Non-marine Saline and Alkaline > Saline ...
GAGCACTCCTGAGTAGAAACTGTTCCTGGGGTCGAACAAGAACCAGTCAGTGGATTGCTCACCCGTGTACCTCCCCCGTAGGTCCCAGACGTCGTAAAACAGCCGTCTCCAGCACAAGCACCGTCTGTTTCACAAAACTGTGTTCCAATAATAGTCCAGTTTAATGGTGTTGGTGGTGGGGTACAACTCGTTTGAGTAAAGGTGCCTAAGAGATTACCGTTGATACAGAACCGACTCTGACTCTGACACTGAGTTGGCCAAGCCGGGTTACTGACTGCGAAGAAGGTACGGCTACTGTTGTGGTTGACGGTTATTCCACTCTGACTACAGTTAAGTGGCGGTGGTAGTGGTGGTAGTGGTGGAGGTGTACAACTCGTTCGCGTATAGCTGCCTGAGAGACTACCGTTGTTACAACTTCGATTTTGACTCTGACACTGAGTCGGCCAAGCCGGGTTACTGGCAGCGAAGAAGGTACGGCTACTGTTGTGGTTGATGGTTAGTCCACTCTGACTACAGTTTTGGGCTGGGGATGCGGTACAACTCGTTCGCGTAAAGGTGCCTGAGAGTCTACCGTTGTTACAACTTCGATTTTGACTGCGACAGACATTTGGGAAAGCCGGGTTGCTGGCTTCGTGGAAGGTACGACTGGCACCATGGTTGATGTTGATGCTGCCGACACTACAGTTTTGGGCTGGGGATGCGGTACAACTCGTTCGAGTAAAGCTGCCTGAGAGACTACCGTTGTTGCAACTTCGATTTTGACTCTGACACTGAGTCGGCCAAGCCGGGTTGCTGACAGCGAAGAAGGTACGACTGGCACCATGGTTGATGTTGATGTTGCCGACACTACAGTTTTGGGCTGGGGATGCGGTACAACTCGTTTGCGTATAGCTGCCTGAGAGACTACCGTTGTTGCAACTTCGATTTTGACTGCGACACTGAGTCGGCCAAGCCGGGTTACTGGCAGCGAAGAAGGTACGGCTACTGTTGTGATTGATGTTGATGTTGCCGACACTACAGTTACTCGGTGGTGGTGGTGGTGGTGTACAACTCGTTCGCGTAAAGCTGCCTGAGAGACTACCGTTGTTACAACTTCGATTTTGACTGCGACACTGAGTCGGCCAAGCCGGGTTACTGGCAGCGAAGAAGGTACGGCTACTGTTGTGATTGATGTTGATGTTGCCGACACTACAGTTAAGTGGCGTTGGGTTTATACACGAAGATCGGTTAAAGCTATTATTACCGCTGAGACTGCCGTCGTTGCAACTGCGCACTTGCCTTGAGCAACCGGCTGGCCAAGCCGGGTTGCGGGACAGATAGAAGCCGTGACTACCGCCGTGACTGACGGTGATGCCGTCAAGGAAACAGTTGCTTCGTGGAATAGAAGCACAAGCTCCGCATACCCCGCCACAATCAATACCAGTTTCATTTTGATTTTGGATACCGTCTGAACAGGTTGGTGTTGGTGGGTTTATACACGTATTACGAGTAAAGCTACCCGAGAGACTACCGTTGTTACAGAACCGACGCTGACTCTGACACTGAGTTGGGAAAGTTGGGTTACTGGCAGCGAAGAAGGTACGGCTACTGTTGTGGTTGATGTTGATGTTGCCGACACTACAGTTACTCGGTGTTGGGTTTATACACGTTGGTCGAGTATAGCTGCCTGAGAGACTACCGTTGTTACAACTTCGATTTTGACTGCGACACTGAGTTGGCCAAGCTGGGTTGCTGGCAGCGAAGAACAGGCGGCTACTGTTGTGGTTGACGGTTATTCCACTCTGACTACAGTTAAGTGGCGTTGGCGATGGTGTCTGATTGGCACTACAAAAGGGAGACGTGGCACCGCCACTGAAAGAAAAAGCGGCAGTACCACTATAGGGGTTAGCGGCAGTAGGATTAAAGCTTAGCGTAGAGACCAGTCTACTATTTTGGCCTAAAATATCTGAACAACCTCCACTACAACCAAAGGCACCTGACGCGGATACATTGACCTCAAGAGGGCTGGGACTGGTGTTAGTGAAGGTAACTGGTAGCGTTGCTATATCTCCGACAGCCACATCACCAAAGTTGATGGCAGATTCTGAGAGACTACCGGCGGCAAAAACCACAGCTGCAAAGAGACCAGGGAGTACTACTACAGAAAATACGAACAAGAAAATGATGTCTTTTTTGTATTTTTTGAAGGTGGCTGACATGTTGTTGTATGTAAATTATGGTCGAGCAATGCTACCGACAAGGAAGAATCCATCACCTAGAAAATCTGCCGGCAATACATCTTGGGCATAGTAGTAAAGCAGGTTTCCATTCCAAGCGTAATGATACAAATTATTTGCTGCCATTAATTCTGAAGAGATTGGAGAGTTGTTTACCTCTAGGTTACCGGTATACGGAACCCACTGCTTCATACATTGTTCTGGACAATCTTCTGTGGTGACAGTATAGAGTGTCAGCCCGCTGGGAGCACCTGCTAAATATTCCCCAACTATTTCATGTGTGACAGTTTGTATTGGGACACTTAAAGTATCTATGGCCACATTGGTATTGGCAGGTGTGTCTGCTACGCTTATGGTGCCACTAAAGAAAATTTGTATAATAAAAAAACCAGCAATGAGTATTACAATGACAGCAATAATCAATACACCGTATTTTTGTACGCTGCTGTTTTGATAACCTGATTCTGTATCTAATATCTCTTCAGCAGGGCCATCTAATGAATAAGATGTAGTATTCTCTTCTTGGTTTATCTGTTCTTCTGTTTGTTTTTCATTCATGATTAAAGTGTCTAGAAGCTTTATTACAATTATGGCATATGCTACACATATCCCAGTTCAAGAGTGTTAATAAGAAATATATTTTATTACCTAAAAAGGCAGGCGCTATTCCCTCACAGATACTGGTTCAGGAAAATAAAAACGAGTTATTTGGACACAATATTATATTTATTAAAAGACGAGCATCCCGAAGTCACTTTTTACTGAACTATTAAAACTGTATCATCTTGGGCTGATGTGACTTGACTCTTCTTTACTGCTCGTGAGACTATCCTCAAAATCACCGACGAAAACGCCACTGTGAACACCTTGGTGACTCAGGCATTGAAGCAGATAGACTAGTACTAATAAACCGACCTTTATCACCCAACAAAAAACACCCCCAAGGGGGTGCTTTTTGTTTTCTTTGCTTCTTTGCTTCTTTTGTTTTTAAATCTCTTCGAAGGTTGGTATCACATCGACTATTCGGGTGACCTCTACTGAGGTACTACCGTCACTGAAGGCCTCGGTGGATCGTGTATCACACTTTAACAAGAAGGTGTTTTGATTGTTCAGTATGCCTTGGATGTTTGCACTATTTGTCACTGCTGGTGGTGTAGTAGCGAACGATAATCCTTGACCGAATGCAGTTAGGTTACAATTTAGAGTATCATCAGTATTAATTTCCCCCGATACCTGCGCCACGGTCCCTGATCGGAATAAGGTTTGTTCGGGTTGGATATTAATCTTTAGATCATTAGGTGCAGTCGGAGCCGGGCCAATGTCAAGCCGACAGGTTCCTCCGACCCAGATATTGTTAGCGACGCAGCCCGCGTTTCTGCTTACAGAATCTACTGCCGATGAAGACCAACCAAGATCGTAAATTCCAAAGACAGTATTTACGTTGTGGTTTAGTGTTTGTTCTCGCGAACCATTAAGCTGAGCAGTTGCGAATGAAACACTCCCTCTTCTGACGCTCACGTTTTGCGGCGTAGTAACCTGTGAAGAACTCCAAGAAACATTTACTGAACAGGTTGATGAGGCATTTAGGATCTGACAGGTATCTGCGTTGATGTTCATACATGGACCGGCATAACAACTACCTCCAGCCCGTGTCTCTCCGAGGACAACTGAGCAAACTCCTGCTCCTGTAGCTGGTGTGATTGCGGTGACCCTCTCTGTTTGACTACCCGCGCCACACGAGGCTGAACACATATTAGGAACAACACTCCATGTAGGCACGCAATCCACATCTGGTGTAACAATTACACACGATCCCTGACTACAAGGTACCTGTCGAGTAGCTCCGTTTGTTACGGGACAGGCGAGTCCGCCATTGAGGGCTGGTGTAGCAACTTGATACTCTTGAGGTCGGGTACCTGGTCCACAAGATTCTGAACAGCTACCCGTATTGACCCAGCTACCAACACAATTAATTGGTAGGCCGGGAAGAAGTTGAGCAGGACCTACCACCACTCGCATGGTGTCTGTGGCTACAGCTCCCAGATTATCTCTGACAGTCATGCGGAACGTGTAAGTACCGAGGTTAGTCAAATCAAAGAATGTTGGTGAGGTACCGTTTCCATTTTGGATGTTTCCTCCCAGCGGAAGAATGCCTACTTTGTTCCAATTTATTGTTTGGATTCCATCTGAATCACTGGCAGTAGCGCCGCTAGCATAAGCATCATCACCTAAGAAGATAAATTGATCTGCTCCGGCGTTAACGTTTGGTGGGGTATTGGGCGGTAAAGTTCCTTGGCACTGGTGATACAAAGCTGTTGCCTGACATGACCCAACTTGCGTTAGTCCCACACTACAACCAGGATTAAGCAAGGAACTGGAAACATTGATGACACTTCCTTGACTGGCACCAGAAGGGCAGCTAGGGAGATTAGGTGGCGTAAATTCTACTAAATCATTGGCGGAGAGACAGCCCGGACCCGGGCCATAGTTACCGGACGCTGAAAGCTGAGGACCCAAGGTACAACTAACACCCGGTGCCGATACAACAACCTGCATCGTATCTGTGTGAGTAGCACCGTCGTTGTCGGTTACGACCATCTGGAATACGTAAGTACCAGGGTTGTTTAGATTACTGAAGGTTGGAGTAAGTGTTGAGCCGCCAGTGATACTTCCTCCTGGGGTGCCGCCAAACTTTCTCCATGCGATACTCGTGATTGACCCGTCTGTATCTCGCGCGCTTGCACGATTGGCGGTTGCAGTATTAGGGATAGTAATAGTTCTATCATCGCCGGCGTTGGCGACTGGTCGGACGTTCGGTGGCGGAGGTGTACCTGTGCATCTTTGAGCAAATATGACACAGCGAGACGCTGGATTACCATTAAACTCCACCCGGGCTGTTTCGTGGTTAGCATAGAGGCCGGTACCTCCGTTGGCGACTTTTACGTAGTTGAGTCTGTTACACATCTGATTGTTTCGTACATCTCCCCAGCCGTCAAAATCACCAGCTCGAAATTCTGGACCGAGGGTACAAGTCGGATTTGTGACAGGATTCACCACTACTTGCATGTCGTCAAAGTGAGACAGACCGCCGTTGTCAGTTACGGTCAAACGGAAGGTGTAGGTACCTGCCACTAGATTACCGAAAGTAGGTATGTAACCGTTGCTACCATCGGTGATACCTCCATCCCTTGGACCACCCACTTTTGTCCACTGACTACTGACAATCCATCCACCTAGGTCGGTTGCTCTTGCGCCAATAGCGGTGGTGTCATCGTCCGGTAGGGTGATTACTCTGTCGACACCGGCGATGGCGGTTGGCGGGGTGTTGGGAGGGGTTTGGTTAGGATTTACGGTCAGCATCATGGTATCTTCTGTAAATAATCCACCCATATCGGTTACCCGCATGGTGAATAAATACGTGGTCGCAATTAGGTTGTCGAAAGTAGGGCTGGTGGTATTACCGCCAGTGATAGTGCCGCCAGTTCCCAACTTACGCCAAGCTATCGTCACTGGTCCTTCTGGATCAGTAGCTACTACGCCCGTAGGGATAGTGTTGTTATCAGGTAGAGTAATTGTTTGGTTGGGTCCGGCGTTGGCGATTGGTGGGGTGTTGGGAGGGGGCGATGTGTATACTCCTGCACCAGCAAGTGCCACTCGGTCGACTCCTCCTCCAGAACCATTACATACCCAAGTCCAACCAGCCGGAGCTATGGAGCTGAATTGCATAGAAGCTATATCCCCTGCGGCACAGGCTCTGCTACCAGTTGGCTGGGTAGCTACGGTAGCTAAGTTTTGAGACCCACACTGCCCATTGACCACCGCTCCAGCTTGCGCGTAGGCGATAGGAGTATTCATCATAGACTGTAGTCCTTCTGTGTGTAGTGCGAGGGTTGGTTGGGCGTTCGTGACGAGGTTGAAGGCAATGAATCCAGCCACCACCGTCAGGAGGAGGGCAATTACTTTGGTTGGTGTTTTTAGTTGGCTGAGAGACATAGTATTTTATTAATTTTTTGACAAGGCTTTGACTAGGAACTGGAGATTTATTATTACCAGTTAATTTGGATGATTCTTGAATGAATCTATTTTTTGATTACGGGATTACGCCTCCTGGGGGTGGAAGTGGTGGTGGAGGTGGTGGAGGTGGTGTAGGTGGTGCGCAAGATCCACAGACTCCCCCACAGTCAATTCCGGTCTCATCTTGATTTTGGATACCGTCTGAGCAAGTAGGTGGAGGTGGTGGTTCTACTGTATTAAATGGTCGGCATTCTCCGTAGACAGGGGTTATATTGCCGTCATCGCAACGCACCTGATACTCACCACTGCAATCTCCACCAGCTGGGCAAAACGTTGCAATACCATTGAATAGTTGATTATGGCTGAGCGTTATAGTGTCAGGGGGTCCAACTGGTGACTTAAAGTACTCAAGACACGATGTTGTTACTCCTCCTGTACGCTGCGACCAGCCGTACGGCCTTAAGAAGGTACAGCTGCTAGGACCAGCGCAAGCTCCACAGACTCCCCCACAGTCAATTCCGGTCTCATCTTGATTTTGGATACCATCTGAGCAACTAGGTGGCGGAGCTGTGCCTGCGCATATTTGGGCAAATATGACACAACGAGACGCTGGATTACCATTAAACTGCACCCGGGCTTTTTCGTAGTTAGCATAGAGGCCAGTGCCTCCGTTGGCGACTTTAACGTAGTTGAATCCGTTACACGCCTGATTGTTTCGTACATCTACAAAGCCGTCAAAATCAGCAGCTTGGAATTCTGGACCGAGGGTACAGGTTGATGGTGCACTTGTTCTAGTAGCACTACAGGCGACAGAATTTGTCCCTGCTGCGGAAGTGAAACTGGCGTTGTTGTTGTAGGTTATGGCTGAGGTGGGAGTGAAGCGAAATGTAGGGGAAATCCTATCACCTACCCCCAGATTATAAGAACACCCACCACCAATACAGGTGAAGCCGGGTCCGGCTGTGACTGAACCACTAATTGGACTCGGGCTGGTGTTAGTGAAGACAATTTGTCGGTCGGCACTTCCGTTGATGGCCACGTTGCCAAAATTGACTGAGCTTGGTGAAAAGCTGCCAGCGGCGGCATAGGCTATCACTGCGACCAGACTAGGTAGTACTATGAATGAAAGCACCAGGAGAAAGAGTAGGTCTTTTTTATATTTTTTGAATGTAGTAGTCATATTTGATAGTTAGCTTTATGGCCGGGCAATGCTACCAACAAAGAAGAATCCATCGCCAAGGAAATCGCCTGGGAGGTCATCTTGTGCATAATAATAGAGCTTATCTCCTTTCCACGCGTAGTGATACTGCCCTTGGGCTTCATCGAATTCGGATGTCACTGATGAGTAGTTGAGGTTCTCCACGCCAGCGTACGGGATCCACTGGGTCATACACTGCACAGGGCACTCTGCCTCGTTGATGATATAGAGGGTACGGCCACTGGACATGTCTACCAAGTGTTCCCCTACTACTTCGTGAGTTTCGGTTTTGACGTACTCATATACACGCGGTTCTTCAGCCCCCACTACCGCTGGGTCTGAGCCATCTGTCATCCCTCCCGAGAAGGCCTGGAAAATAAAGAATCCAATGATAAACAGCACGATGACCGCAATGATCAGCACACCGTGTTTCTGGCTGCCCGTATCTTCTGTATCGGCGTCTTGATCGAGCATTTGGTCAGTCTGTTCGTCTAAAGAATACGACTTGGTAGTAGTTTCTTCTTGCTCCGTGTGTTCACCTGTTTGTTTTTCATTCATGATTAAATATATTTAGATGCTTCGTACTTATTATTATGGCACGGGCTATACCAAGCTGGGTAAGAAAGTGTTGATAAGTAGTATTTTGTGTTGCTTAAATATGGACTCAAGTCCTCTAAGAAAACAGTAATTAGAAGAAACCGAAAAACTAGTTATAATGAGTAGCGTAATCTCAACTATATGGAACCTATATTATATTTTCTAAAGAAACACATTCCCAAACCAATCTTTACCTTGCTACAAAGACCTTATCACCTAGGACTGGCCTGCTTTGGGGCGGTGCGGTACCGGTTCCCCGCCAAAGAATTAATGGTGATTGCTGTAACTGGAACCAAAGGTAAATCGTCGACGACGGAAATACTGGCGCACTTATTGCGAGCCGATGGTAAGAAGGTGGCTTCCCTCTCAACAATTCAATTTTCTATCGACGGTAAGGCTGAAAAAAATAAATTTAAAATGACCATGCCGGGGCGGTTTTTTGTGCAGAAGTTTTTGCGGCAAGCGGTGGATGCGGGCTGTACGCATGCGGTGATAGAGATGACTTCCGAGGGTGCTAAACAGTTTCGTCACCGCTTTGTTGACCTTGATGCACTGGTATTTACCAATCTCACTCCTGAACACATTGAGTCACACGGCTCCTTTGCCAAATACAAGTCAGCCAAGCTGTCACTAGCTCAGGCAGTGGCCGGCTCACAAAAAAGACCACGCTTCTTGGTAGCCAATGGCGACGATGAGCACGGGGCCGCCTTTTTGGACTTTGCGGTGGAACACAAACTGCTCTATTCCCTACAAGACCTCACGCTCCACTCACTACACAAAGATAGTGTGAGTTTTGTGCTGGAAGAAACCACAATACGAGTACCGTTGGTAGGGTTATTTAATATTTATAATACGTTGGCGGCTATTACGTTGGCGCGGGCATTGGGAGTGAGTTTGTCGACTATTCAAAGTGCCCTGCGTGAGCTGCCGCCCCTACGCGGTCGAGTGGAGCGTTTTTTGTCCACCACGGCTGATGGTCGAAAGATTCAGGTGGTGGTCGACTACGCTCACACTACCGATTCTCTGACTAAGCTCTATGAAGCCTTTCCTAATCAGCCAAAAGTCTGTGTACTGGGTAATACTGGTGGTGGGCGTGACACCTGGAAGCGTCCCGAAATGGGCCAGATTGCCGAGATGTTTTGTGACCATATTATTCTCACCAACGAGGATCCCTACGACGAAGACCCGGAGAAAATTGTGACCGATATGAAAGCGGGTATGAGCGCGGAAGCACCGGTGCAGATTATCATGGATCGCGAAGCTGCTATTTGGCAGGCCATTAGCTTGGCTACAGATGGAGGCAGTGTGCTTATTTCTGGTAAGGGTACTGATCCCTATATTATGGGACCAAACAACACCAAACAGCCTTGGAGCGATGCAGAGACGGTACAAAAGATACTGAAAGAAGTTACGGGTGACTCCCAAAAAACGCAAACGTCTTAGTTTGTAGTTGCTGCATCCACTCGTTGTTGATGAATGAGGTAGTAATGTGAATGTACGTCATGATGACAAAGTATTTATAATCGAATACCACGTAGGCGAAGTCGGGTGGATACGGCAAGGTGAACAATGTTGCTACGTAAATCAACGGTGCTAGAATCAGTACATTATGGAATAAGAAAGCGCGGAATATTACGGGACCGCGTTTTTTCATTTCTACCAGATAAAACAGTAGCCACGTCATGAAGTGGTAACATACCACTACTACATAGGCATAAATGTAGGCTGGCGAGCCATAGGTTTCAATCAAGACCATGCCGCTAATGATGGCCGTAGCCAAAAAAACGTCAGCCGAGGAAACCCGTAGCGACGCCAGGCGTAGGCAAGTGCGAGCAGGCTTACACCAAAACTTCCCCACAACACGATTCCTAAATTGGTCAAGCTTGTATACTGGGATTGGAATATTGATTGTGCTTGGTCGTTGGTGACTGAGGCAAATTCTAGATAACGATCGAAGAAGAAAGTTTGATCAGGGATGGAGTATAAAATAACCCCCAGAATAAATACCAGTAGGGCGTACAGAAAAGGCAGTGGGACCGTGAGCCCGGTTTGTCGTAAAATGAGCGTCTGCTCGTTGAACAAAACATGGAAAAGGAAATAAATAAAACCGACGAACAACGCAATCGCCAGGCTAAAGTATTCGGTTATGCCGTTAGCAAAAGCCACCGAAAATAATGTCAGTACCCCAAACGTCAAAAAGTATTGCCAAGGTTTTGGTTTGCGCAAAGAAACTTTTGAGCTGATAGAAATACCCCAGTAAAAAGTGCCCGTACCCAAAAACAACAATCGCTAATAAGATAATCTACCACTGGTTGGGGCCGTAACCAAAGTAACCAAGGGTGAGAAAAATACAGAGAAAAACAGCACCGAAGCTTACAATTTTATTGATGATGTATGTTTGCATATTAGTTTTTTCTGGGAATTATTACTTCTTTTACTACCCATCCTTCTCCTGAAGTAGTCGCTTCTAGTTTCTGGATTGCACCATTTGGTGCAAAGGCATGGCTATAAGCATGGTTGCTCGCACTAATTATATACTTTTGATTCCACACTGCTTGCACCTGCAGCATCGTGTCGAGTTGATGCCACAACACGGCTGAGTCGTGAAACCAAGTATGAGAAACCGGATGGGCGACAAACGGCATATGTGGACGTTCACGCATGAGCCTACGCACCCCCGTAGGGTCGACGCTTTCAAAACAAAACAAAATGCCAGGAATATCTTCGGACATAGCTGCTTGGCTAATGAGAGGACCAACAGTAAAGGCTATTTTTTCTGAAAGCACCCCGGCTATACTCGACAAACCAACTAGCTGCAGGGTTCGACTGTAGAGTGTCGGCATAAATTCACCTTGCGGCACCAGGTATCTCTTGTGGATTCGCTCTATGTGGTCGCCTTGACCATTAAAGATTAGTGCTTGTAAGACCGTCTTTTCCCCTACAAACGTCGGTCCGCTATCTACAATTACCTGCTGTGGATTATCGTATTTTAAATTAATACTAGATCTTAGACTACCGATTGGTTGTGCTTGATTAAAAAACTGAGCGTCTTCGGGTAACAAAATGTAGTCACCGCCAAGTGTCAGCGCTGCTTCGACTGCCTGTGTGATGGCAATTGAGTTGGTGAAGTCTGATTGTTCTTGAGACAACTCTCTACCTGGATACGTATCGATAACAGCAACAGTGTGCCCTTGCTCACTGGTAACAATGGGAAAAGCGGCGTATTGATACCATCCGGTAGCAAACACCAACCCAATAACAAAAGATGTGATTGTGGTAGTGACGGTTTTTTTGGACTGTAATACAAAAATGATACCAACCGCAACGATGGCGAACAGGGCACTTAGGACATACACGCCACCTAGTCTGGCTAATTGTAGTAGTAGCTCGTGTTCAGCCAACAAGTACCCGCTATACCCAAAACTGTAGGCTACGTTAATCGTACCGCCCGGACCTATCATCATGACCGAAAACATAAAAGAACCGAACATTTCTCCCGCCACCCAAAAAACTGGCACCAGAAGAAGCGGTAAATGTTTGCACAAGGACGAGGCGTATTTTTTGCATACTCCATACCCAGCTACGACCACTAGTGCTCCCAGGCCAAGCCACAGTGACGTCGTTACCCAATATAATAGTACAAGTACCAACTGAGCCGAGCCCCACTCTATCGGCAACCACTGCACTGGATACACCGACCAAAAAAAGGAGTTGGCGCAGGCCGCTTTGATGGTCCAGGCTAATGTCGCTCCCAATAGTTGTCGCTTAACTGAGCTTTCGTGTATGAGGGTATGGATAAAATAAACACCCCCGGCTAAACCGAGTATCCACAACGACGGCACCACAAATCCTATACCGAGCAGTAGGCCACTCAGTGCCCATTTGATATAGCTATTTTGAATTAAGTCCATGATAAAGAATTATCCCCGCTACGACTGATACGTTTAATGATTCCTTATTCCCCAGCATAGGAATCTCCACTACTCTATCAGCCAGATTGATAGCTGTCGCACTGACTCCAGCAACTTCATTTCCCAAAATATACGCGCTGTTCTTTTGCGGCTTAAAATCACCGAGCTGCTGCGCCGTTGGGTGCTGTTCTATCGCGACAATATCTACTGATTCTTTTTTTAGTTGTGCAATAATTGATATTATGTCGTCTGCATGTTCCCAGGGTATTTCTGTGCTGGCTCCGAGTGAAGTTTTTTTAATTTCTGGCTGTATACGTCCAAACCGATCTATGGGGGTGGGCGTGTAGCCAATCAAAAAAACTTTTGCTACCCCTGCGCCGTCAGCGGTCCTAAACATCGCACCGACGTTGTACGCGCTGCGAATATTTTCCAAAATCAGATATTTCACGATTTTAGAGTACCATTTGCCTTCCAAAATATCGAGCACGTATTTGATTTGTAGGTTTATCATGCTATAGTTTTTCCACTTTGGTTTTGCTGAAGTACCCACGAAAACCAAATGTCCGTAATTGGTCATAATGCGCCCTTAGCTCAGATGGTAGAGCGGCTCCCTTTTAAGGAGATGGTCCAAGGTTCGAGCCCTTGAGGGCGCACAATATGAGAATCCCTATAGGGATTTTTTTGTTTGTGCGCCTGAATCAAAAGTCTGGGAGACTTTTGATTAGGGCTCGAAAAGCTTTTAAGTCAGATTAGGAGCAAAGCGAACCAGTCTGTCCAAAAGGTATACTGGTCATGGGGCGCACAGAGGTAAAATAAAAACCCGATTCGATTGAATCGGGTTTTTATTTTGGAAACTGAATTGCTTTAGTTTCCATCTCTGTGCAAGACGGAGACTTGTCTTTCTCCCCTTTCTAAGGGAGAAAACAGTCGAGTCGGGGTCGAAAACACTTAGTAGAATTTGCACAAAGTGCAAGATTATACTTAGTGATTTGTGACCACAAACATTACTGCCTTCACCTCTCACTTCTTCCCCTCAAACAACAACGCCTTAAACACATTCCCCACCACCCCAACCAACAACCCCAACATCATCAACCCAATAAATCTAGTCAGTACATAAAATGTCTCCCCCAGCATCGTCTCTGGTTGAGTGACCGGGATACTAGCCAAGAACACTTTAAACGACCACCACATGCCGGCAGGGATACTCTCAAAGGCAGCTAACTGTGGCTCCACCAAATACATCGCCGTGCCAGTTATTAATAATGCAAAGGAAAGTGTCGCAAAGTAAATGACTATATTCAGTGACAACACACTCATATTATTTTCATCAACCAAACCGCTACGACTTACCTTGGCCAGTCGTAACATGCGCAATAATCGAATGATACGTAGCGCCCGAGCTGACTTAAGAAAGACAAAGTTGCCCAGACCCAAGAACGTCGGCAAAATGGCGACCAAATCGACAATGCCAAAAAAGCTAAAGGTGTACTTCCAACCCGGTTTGGACACGACGGTACGCCCGATATATTCCAGCGCAAACAGTACCACTGCCACCCATTCTATATATAAAAATAATTGCTGGTACTGTGCCAGCGCAGGTACTGTTTCCAATACCAGACTGAGTATCGAAATAATAGTTAAGAACGCAAAGAAATTATTTACCCGCGAAAAGGTTTTGGATTTCTCCTTGATAAAGGCCTGTTGTAGAAACGACTGCATAGCTACACTATAGCACTGGCTACAGTGCTAAAACCCACTGTTCTAGCGCACTATCCATATCTTTTACTCCGGCGTGCCCCTGGTGGTACAGCTCTAAGAGTGACTGCGAAATAGCTACCACTTCCCCCGGCTTGAAGACTGATAAAGATCGCTTGGCTTTATTGTACGGAAAGTCTTTCATCCCTGCTTCGGCCGCTGAATTGGTCCGTGCCGCTAATCGCAATGCTTTGAGTTGCCACCACAACATGCCAATAATAGCTTCATCTTTCATTCCTGCCAGTCGAGCTTCTTGGATAAGCACCCACAACTTTCGTTTGTCTTTACTAGCCATAGCTTCGGCTAGTGAAAAGGCATTAAATGCCGCCACTTTGTCAGCTGAGAATTCGGTGATAGTAGCTGCATGCTTTTGGTAGGCTTTTTTGGGAGCAACTAATAGTGCACCCTCCATAATGACAAAGGTGTTAGGAGACTCAGCTAACTCTTTGAGCGCAGCTTGTAACTCCGTAACGAATTCTTCGTTTGTGTTTGGTCCGTCTAATACAAACCATTGGTCTCCACCAAAAAGTGAGTTGGCACCAAGGGCATCAGCTACTTGTTCCACTACAAAATCACCAGCATCGAGTGTCGTGAGTGTCGCGTCTTTGGGCATATTCTCATCTATATATGAGGTAGCGGCGTCTCGCACCTTTCCTCGATCTGACCCGTAAAAAACCACGTACATATTATTTGTTCAGCTCTGCTAGGGTCATACCCGTTAATGCTCCCCAGTTTGGGCCGGTTTTTATTTCGGCGCTTATTGGTACCCCTTGGGCTTGGGCATCGTCTAACACCGTTGTCATCAGCTTTAGCAGGACCGGTACGACGGCGGACACTTGCTCGTTTTTAATTTCAAAAATAAGTTCGTCGTGTACCTGTAGCAACATCCGTACATCGGTTCCTAACTGTGCTTCTTGTATGTACGCAAAAATCTGCACCATGGCAATGCGGATAATGTCTGCTTGCGAGCCTTGAATTGGTGCGTTAATGGCCATGCGTTCGGCTTGGGCGCGGATAAATGGCACACTGGAGCTTATCCCTGGAAAATGTCGACGGCGCCCGAAAAGGGTTTCGGTGTAGCCGTGTTGTCGAGCGAAGCTTTTGGTTTCTTCTAAGTACTCAGCCAACCGGGTGAAGGTATTGAAGTAGGCGTTAAGGAATTCTTGAGCGGCTTGTCTAGTCGTATCTTCACCTAGATTTTGCTTCAGCGCGTTGACCCCCATACCGTACAGGATTCCGAAGTTAATTACTTTTGCTTTGCGCCGCATGCTGTCTGTCACCTCGCTAGCCGGCACACCAAACACTCGAGCGGCGACTCCGGCGTGTACATCCTCGTTCTTCTTAAAAATATCCATCATGTTTTCGTCTTTAGACAACATGGCTGCGATACGTAATTCGATTTGTGAGTAATCAATAGCCACTAACGTGTATCCTGGGTCAGCGACAAATGCTTGTCGGATGACTCGCCCTTCTTCTGTGCGCGCAGGGATGTTTTGGAGGTTTGGGTCTCGGCTGGCCATGCGTCCAGTGGTGGTACCGGTTTGTAATAACGTCGAATGAATCTTGCCGTCTTTGGCTACCATTTCTGGTA
>Ga0306898_1000498_pt1 | contig 15277 bp, 27 predicted proteins | sample AntRauMFilla1564_FD_190424 | JGI IMG/M metagenome (GOLD analysis project Ga0306898, IMG submission 190424) | Saline lake microbial communities from Rauer Islands, Antarctica - Metagenome Filla 1 #564 (v2) (version 2) | ecosystem: Environmental > Aquatic > Non-marine Saline and Alkaline > Saline ...
AAGCTTTGGTGTATAAATATTTGTTATCTCTTACCAATATCGGGTAATTTAGGTATGTTTAAATCAATTCCACCTTCAATAACATTATGATTCATAGATAGTTTCATTAGCTCTTCTTTGGTTGATATTAATTTCATCAAACCCATTTGCAAAGTTGCGTTTTCTGATTTATACCATTTAGAACGCATTGATACTTTAATCTCTGTTTTGACTTTTAACAAAGCATCTTTTATAGAGTCAAGTTCGTTAAGTTTATGCTCATAAAAAGTAGGTTTTGAACATGGCAAATAACAAATAATATCTTCAATAAAGAATAGTTTATATTTCTCTATTGCTGCAAGTGATTGTTTTTCTAAATCTTTAGTATTGTATGCCATTTCTTTTAATTATTAATGTAGGGTCTAGCTTTCTCATTCTATCAATTATTACTTGACAATACTTTGGGTCTAACTCCATTATAAAAGTTTTAATATTCTTTTGCTGACCTGTAACCATTGTAACACCAGAACCTCCAAAAAAATCTGCAATAGTTTTTATTTCTTCTTTAGTTTTTGTTATGCAAAAATCAACTAATGAAACAGGTTTTTGTGTTGGATGTATTCTATTTGTTTTTTCGGATGCTTGAGTAAATTGTCTTACAACACTTCTTATATTTGTCCAAGCCAACTCGCAATCAGTTTGGTCATTTCCTCCGTTGTTTTTATCCCAAACAAGCCAACATTCACTGTCTGGTAAACATGAACTGTAATAATTAGCACCCCACCAAACGTGTTTTGATTTTTTATATAATTTATATATTAAATTAAAACTATCCCTTGCAACATCTGTATTATCATCTCCTAATATATCAACACCATATCTCTCTTTTAAAACACCGCTTTTAGAAACAGCATTCATTCCATAAGGAGGGTCTGTATGTACTAAATCTGGAATAACTCCTTGCATTAATTTATCAATATCATCAACATCTGTTGCACTTCCACAAAGCAAACGATGCTCTCCAATCTCAAACAAATCTCCTAAAACGATATCTGTTTCAGTACCGCCTTCTTCAACTTCAAAATCATCTTCTTCAGCTTCTAAAACTTCATCTTCTTCAAATAAAGGAATATCTAAACCCCAATCTGTAACTTCATCAGCATCCCAATCTTTAGATATTAATTCCCAATCCCACTCACCAAATCCTACGTTATCTTTTATAATAAATTCTCTTTGTTGTGCTTCGGTAAAATCAGAAACTTTTATAATATGCACTTCTTTTAAACCAGCTTCTTTACAGGCTTTTAAACGCATATTACCACCTAGAACAATCATATCATCATTAACAACGATTGGTCTAACCTTTAGCATTTCTGGAAATTATTTTATAGAATTTACTAATTTCTTAAATTTATCATCTTTTAAAATACGTGGATTGTTAGGGTTTGTTTTTATACTATTAATAGGCGTTAAAATACTATTCATAATTAAATATTCTAGTTGGATGCATATTATTCAACTTATTTATTAAGAGTGCGTGGTCAGATTCGAACTGACGAAAAATAGTTTTGCAAACCATCCCCTTAAACCGCTTGGATACACGCACAAATTTAATCAATTAGACACAAAGATAGTGTTTTTACTTCAATAAATAAAATATATTTATATAGCTTTTAAGCCGTCTATTTTTATCAACCACCCCGTAATATCAATAATTCTTTAAAGTCGCTTAAACTCTTTACGATTGCGTATGTGTGTTTTAAATTAGTTATTTTGCGTTGGAACTTTATTTGTTTTTCAGATTGTTTTCCTTTTGGCATTTTTACCTCTACAAATAAAATTTTTGAATTAGGCATAATTAATATCAAATCTGATACACCAGCTAAAACTCCTGTATTTTTTAATCTTTTTGCTTCAATTATATTTCTTGATCCACCATTCGGTACTGCAAATATTAATCCTGTTGGGTAATTTTGCGAAAAATAAAGGAATATTTGCTGTTGAATTTTGTCTTCAGTCATGTTTTAAGTAGTGTTTTGGTTTTAGGTAGTGCTTAATGTTTTAATTTTTAGATAGTTAGCTATTTTAGCACTACCTTTTTTATTTTCAAACTTATTTTGTTGCGTTTTATTTCATTATGTAATAATAATATAATGTGTAATATATAGTTTATTATAGTATAATTAAGGTATTTAGGTAAACTACTTAATAGTCAGCATTTTAGCCACTACCTTACCACTACCTTTTTACCAATAAAGGTAGTGTTTTGGCTAAAAAGGTAGTGTTTTATGGGATATTTGTCGAAATCTTGCCATATAATTTAATTCCTTTCTTCTGGATTCCGTTATTTGAAAAGGTAGAGTATTTCAATTTATTTTTGACAAATATGTTATTTACGTCATATTTTGACACATTTATGGAGGTGTGCAAGTTCAAATAGTTCAATACCTCACCCTTATTAAGAATAAATTTGCTAGGGAAGTCGTTACTTTCATTTAGACTAAAGAAATTAAAAAACAGTTCTTCGATTGGCATTGATTCAAGGTTATTTTGCGTGTTATCCTCTAAATAAGCTATTTGTTTGTCCGTGTATATCTTCCAGTCGAAATCATTAATGTAAAGGTCGTACACCTCGTGCCATAGCTTATCTGTGTCAATAGCAATCATTTTATCGTAATCAATCTTCTCAACGTTAATAGGTAGTATTCGCCTGTTACCTGTTACGTCCTTTAATATGTCACTTTCATTTGATGTTCCGCAAAGTGAAGCACGTCTTTTCATTTTAGAATAATAAGCGGAGTAAGGCAGACGTATATCAATTAGGTTTGTATCTGCTATTTTCTTGAAGTCTTTTACATCTTTGGATGCTAACCCACCAAACTCATCATCTAAGACAAGCAAACCTTTAATAAGGTTGTAAATACTGTCTTTATCTTTTGCGTCTATCTTATGTTCTATCAGATACTTTTGCAAATCCTTTGGTAATAGGTTTCTAAAAAATGAAGTCTTACCTGTTCCCTGTTTCTGTCCGCATAGCACTAAAGTCAAGGGAGAAACCTTAGTCTCTGAATTATGAGCCATCCAATTGTGGACGCATCCAACTAGCCACTTCTTAAATACCCAATAGTTATATTCATTTCTTGGCTCGATACAATTAACATACTGCCTAATATATCCTTTTTCAGCATTTTCCACTCCTTTAAAGAAATCTTTAACAGGACTTGACGTCTTTGTGTATTCTGAATTAATCATATCCCTAACATCTGATTTCATAGGTTTAAAGTCAAAATAGTTTTTACATGCGAAGTAGATTGTATTTAATTTAGTGTCATCTAGTAACTTGTTTTTAACAAATATTTCATTTGTAATTCCATCACGGAATGGTTGGTAATTTTCTTGTATAAAGTTCTTCAGTTGCTCTGATTCAGGAACATCATCATCTGATTCTTTATAATCTTTTTTACTCTCAATTAATTGGTTGATCAAACCTTCATCTGCATCGTCTATCTTATTTATTTTAGATAGTGATTTTTTAACAGATTCGAGTGTTGGCGTGCCTTGGCTTTTTGCGACTGACACACGTTTAATTGTTGACTTTGTTTTTTCGCTGTACAAAGTTAGACCCGCTTCTTTTGCGTAATAATAAATAGTAGAAATAGAAACTTTGCCGTTTGTTCTTAAAAAACCTTTATAATGTTTCTCTATTTTATCTTCTTCATATTTAGATCCATGTTGACAGATAGCTTTGAAATATTGCAAACCTCCGCTACCATATTGTGAAGCAATTGCAAATCCTATTCTAATATATCTATCGTAGTCATCTTGGCACAAATCTATATTTTGCGCTTGGATTTGATTCATTATGTTTTGAAAGTCATCCTCTACAAAAATAAAGTTATGTTCAATTTGCTTAACTTTTTTTGAACGTGCTATAAATTTTGAAGCATTCTCATTAAAGAAAAGATATGGATCATAAGATAAATATCGCAATCTGTTTTTATTCTTACAGGAATTATCAATTAAGACATTGAAGTTATCCCAGTAATATTGAGCGAGGTCGTTAAATGATTCAAGGAATTTGTTAGTATTAATTTTTACAAATACACAAAGTCCAGAGCCACCAAAAGAACGGTGTGAAACAAAAGTATATTTATCTTTATTTATTTCGTTAAGGGTTTGCAGGTTTACATCGTCATCAATATCTAGGACAATTAATCCGTTCAGCTCTTTTATATTGTCTGCTCGTTTCGTTCCGTTATTCATTACGGCAGAACCAGTTATGCACGGGGCCATTGCTTTAATGCTTTTGTATTTTTCTTTATCCTTTTTGTTTGCTCGGGCCTGCAAAACTAAATCTTGATACTTACCGATTTTAATTGCATCAATATAATCTTGCAAATCAATATCTATTTTTTGCAGGGATTTTACGCTTGAGTACTGGCTAAATTTTATCATAGTAATTATTTAATTTTGTTATTAATTTTGTTCTTAAATATTGTAAGGTTCTGTTTGATTTTGATTCTAAATTATTAATTAAGTAAATAAAAGGTTCTCCCATAATTTTATTTATTCTTTTTTTAAACACGCCATTGTTTAAAGTATTTTCAAAATTACCTTTAGAAATTTTGTAATTTACGAACAAATCAAAGGTTTGATTGATTAAAATCTTGAAGGCAAAGTTAATACTTTCGTTAATTGAATTAACATAAGCAACTATTTTAATACCCTTTGGGTAAATCGTTTTTATTTTAGTTGCTTTAATTTTGTTATCACTTATTACTTTTTCTTTTCTTCCTTCTCCTTTTTTTTGTTCATCTTCTATCTGCAAAGCTCCACAAACAGGACAATTAACATCAGATTTTAATATAGTGATATCACACTCTATACATTCTGTTACATCATCTAGTTGCTCTTTTAATTGTTTTGGCGGTTTAAAACCATGAAAAAATATCTTATTCCAATCTCTTGTTTTTTCGCTCCACATTCCAAACCTGTCAGAATTACCACCACCATCAATAAAAATAAAACGATCCTTAAATATTTTATTTGTAATTCTTGCACCTCTACCAGCTATCTGTATAAATAAAGAAAGAGAAGCTGTTGGTCGTGCAAGAATTATACACTCTACATCAGACACGTCAAAACCTTTCGTAAAACAACCAACATTTAAAAGGACGGCATCACGCTCATTTTTAAACCATTCAATTAAAGGGTTGCGTTCTTTATTGTTAGAATTTACGCTATCATACATTTTTGCGTTAATATCATTCTCTTTAAATAAGTCGTAAATAGCAAGGTTTGTTTTTGTATTTGCATTGAAAATCATTGTTTTTTTACCCTTGCAAAGTTCCATGTAATTATGAAGGATATCAATTTGCACCTCTTCCTTATCGTAGTTTTCCGCAATAGATTTGTTGGTAAATTCGCCAGAGCTATCTGTTTTAAGTTTTGAATTATCAACGTCAATAACATAAAGCTCTTCATCAACTAAAAAATTATTCTCAATCAAATAGTCTACTCCGACACCCACGCTAATATCATCATACACCTCTGACATTGATTCTTCTTTAGTCCATATTTTCATTTCATAACCACAACAATAAGGGTCTGTATCTTTTACAAATTCCTGTTCATTTTTACACTGGTTGCACTTGTGGAATTTATGACGCTTTAATCTTACAGGGGTCGCTGTAAATCCTAATATCTTGGCGTTTGGCACGTAGTCAAAAAGTTTATTAAATACCCAAACGTGCGCTTCGTCAACTATCAAATATTTAAAACGGTGCAGTAATGTTTCTTTTTTTTGCACTCGATTAAAAAGAGTTTGCGCCATTGATACCACTACTTTGTTAGGAGGAAATATTTTGTTTTTACTTTCAAATGTAGCAACATCCAAACCTATTTTTTTAAAAGTGTTATAGGTTTGCTCTATTAATTCCTTGCTGTCGACTAGAACTAAAGTATGTGTATTAAAGTGTTCGATTAGCTTTGTAAATATAACAGTCTTACCTCCACCTGTAGAAAGCTGTACACAAAGTTTGTCGACTAATTTGCTTTTAAAAATTATGTTTTCAAATAGACTTTTTTGATATTCTCGTAATTCCATAAAATAAAAAACCTGTTTAATCATCAGGTGGTCGGCTGAATCATAAACAGGAATTTAATAAATAAGTTAATTGAGCGACCACTCTCGATGGCAAATATACAGTAAATTATTTAATATTCTTATTAAAAAATCTTCTAATAATATAACAACAATTGGCATTGAAGGAGAAGCTTGGTTTTTCGCTAAAGAAGTCTGTGATTTGTTAGGAATAAATAATTCCAAACAAGCTGTTTCAACTTTAGATGACGACGAAAAAAGTAGCGTTAGTTTTAATGACGGAACTTATACTAACGTTATAGGTAAGCGTAAGTCCATATTTTCAAAGTTTGCTGAGTTTAATTTTAGTTTTTCCATATCTATAAATTTAGTGTGTTTTAATCAAATTACGCATCATACACAAACCGTTTCCTACAAGTGCTTAGGCTTGTGCTAAACTTAAAGGTTTGTGTTTATCATCCCGTAATAATATTTTTTTCTTCCCTTCTTTTTTCTCACTCATACCTTTTAAAATATGCGTTATAACATCTACAGTCCAACCATTACCAAGCATTTTATAACGCTGGCTATTGCTTACGTGGTTTGTGTAATTATCTGGTGCTGTTTGCAATCTTTCACATTCAATCGGTGTTAGTTTTCTTATATATCCTTCAATCAAAATTCCGTGTTTATCTTGAGCGGTTAAGGTGTAAAATTTTTTACCAGTATTAAACCTTTGTCCGTTTTGTCTTTTCTCAACTCTATCAGGAGTAATACATCCAAATAAATATTGACCCATTTTCGCTGCACCACCACCAGCTTCACCACATAAAGTAATTGCTTTATCGTGTACATAATAAACCCTATTTGCTTGACTATCTTTTCTAAAATAACCAACCTTTCCACGTTGTACTTCTTTATCTAAAATTTGCAAGGTTTTATCAAATGGTACAATGTATTCAGCGATACAAACAGATATTTTTTGCCCTTCGCCTTTATTGGTGGTTAAAGTTCTTGATTTGTCTTTTAAAACAGAATACACATCGCCATTCATTCCCTTTCCAGATGGGTTTACATTAAAGTTTGGTATTTCAACATCTAAAACTTCATCATTCAATTCGTGTATAATATCCTTTAATAAAATTCCTTTGTCGATTGGTTGTTCAAGTCCTGGTATATTGGTCCAATAAAGCCGTTTTCTATTTTGAGCAGATAAAAGATTACTATTTATTTCAATCGGTTCACAACCCATATATTTAGATATTATGTCCTGGTATTCCTTTTTCATCTTCACATTTTCCAATAAGAAGTATTTAGGTTTCAGCTCTCTTTTAAGCCTTACAAATTCAAAAAACAATTTACTTCTTTGGTCTTCAAAATTTAGCTGTTTACCTGCAAAGCTAAATCCTTGGCAAGGGCTTCCACCTGCTAATAAATGTATTTCATTGTTTAGCATTTCTTTAGTAACAAATTCCACGTTTCCAACTTGTATAGTATTTGGGTAATTGGCTTGTGTTACTTTCATTGCATACTTATCAATTTCAGAAGCAAAGTATTTATTTACTGGTATTCCTAATTTATCAAGTGCAATCTGCAAACAACTCATTCCGTCAAAACAAGACATTACGTTAAGTTTTGCTTCCTGCGTCAGCAATTTGCCATCGCTCAAAAAAATATTATTACTAAGTTTCGTCATTATTTTAAAGTTTTGTTATTATCAATCGCACCAGTCAGGTAACACAGTATAAAATCCATTGCCGAAAAAGGCAACGTATCTTATACTTACCGTTATCATTTTTTTAATTTTTTTTCTAGGGTTTCAATTTCTTTCATAATTGCAAAACGATTTTTAATGCTCATTTTTTTCACGTTTTCATTGTAGTAAATGATAAGATTCATCAAATAGTTGTTAAAATAAAAATATTCTCCAACATTCATTTTTTTGTTTTAAAATGTTTAATTGAAAAATTAACAGAATAATCAAACTTTTTCTGTAAATCTATAAAGAATAATGATTTACTAACTGTGCTATCTTTATAAATTTCGTCAAAAAGTGGCAACATTAATTCCTGTAATTCTTTTGCTTTGTTTAAAATATTATCAGATACTTCTTTTAATTTATCTTGTTTTTTTTTATCTAAAATATTGTCTACCTCCTGAATATATAAATCCATTAACACAAAAGTTTTAAATAGTTTTTTTTGTTCTTGGGATATTATTTGTGTAATTGGTTTATTCATTTTTTTAATTTTAAATACACTTTTAAAAGTCTGTTGTAATAAGGTAAATACACCGCCTTACCGCTGTTCATTTTTAACAAATGTATTTGCGTGTGAACATATTTTTTTAAGTCTGTTATTTTTGTACAACAATCTAATTGTAAAACATTCTCTTCAAACTTATAGTCTGAAAAGAATGTTTCTATTTTTTTAAAAGTTACCATCTAAAAGGGCGAATCATCTGGCTCCTCCTCAATTGGCGCATAGTTTTCGGTTGGTGGCATCGGAACACTTGGCGCAGATTCTAGCTTGTCAATTCTAAAACTTTGCAAAGAAGTATAAAATTTATCCTTCCATTCGTTCGTTTTAACATTAAAAGAAACTTTTACTTCCTGTCCCTCTTTTTGATACTTGGTTAAATTTTCCACCTTTTCAGAACCAAAAACTTCAAAGCAATAAATTTGCTCTCTACCTTCATATCCATCGTTATTAACGACTATAAAGGATTGCTTCTTCCATTCCTTATCAGATTTACTAAACCCACTTTCCACTGGTAAAAACTTCTTAATTACTCCTGTAATTTCTAAACTCATAATTTACTTATTATTTAACATTAATTCTAATACTACTATTGTTTTTTTTATATCTTCTGAAAACTGACCTTTTTTGTTCACTCTGTCAATTCTTTTAATTGCGTCAAATTGGTATGCATTCCAACCACGTTCTACGGCTATTTTATAAAGACTTCCGTATTCATTATTATAGTGGTTAGGTGGTTCTAAATCGTAGTGCAATCCATCATTTCCATTTTGTGCAATTGCACGCTCTCTGGTTTCTTTTTGCAGTTCTTCATACTTTTTAAGTGTGTCGCTCATTTTTAAAATTTTAATGATTCTTTATTATTGTTAATTTTTAATAATAATTCGTTTGCAAATTGTAAAGATAATTTTACAACATCTTTAATTGGCATTAATTTAGGACGTGCATTTGTACCAATATTTACTTCACTTTCTAAAGTTAATTCCTGCACAAAGTTTTTAATACTTTCAGGACGAAAGGCGCAAAAGTAAATCTTTTCTAGTTTTGGATTAACTGTAAAATAATGGCAAAGTTGGTGTATATTTTCTAAAGGGATCTTATTTGTGTATAAAATTTCAGTATGTTTTTTTCTTCTAAAACATTTAGTTTCTACGGCAACTTTTAAATCCTCTGTCAAACCATCTGGAGAAATACCGAGAAGTTCGTTCTCCTCACTTTGTAGCCATCCGAATGCTTCAAACTTATATCCTGTATATTTTTCTACATACTCAACGGCAAAAGGTTCTAAATCATTACCCATCTCCATTGCTTCCGATTTATAACTATCGCTAGGCTCAAACTCTTCTAAATGTTGACTCAACAAATCTATAAATAAAGTGTCTCCTTTAGTGTGTAAACCTTTACTAGCTGTACCACCAATTTTCCCCCATTTAATTTCAAACCATTCTATACTTCCCTGTTGTAATTCTTTATTTAAAATCATTCTTTAGTTTTTCTTTAAGAGCGTTAATAGTTGGTAATGTCTTTTCTTCTTTGCTTAATTTACCCCAGTTAGCAATTAACTCATCTAAATCTTTAGAGCTGTTTAGAATTGTTAAACCGTTTTGATCTGATATTTTTACTTTAGGATAATACTTTTTAAATCTTGCTACAAATCCGTGACGTCTATCAGGTTTTGCATATAAAATTAATTCCTTATTTAGCCAATCCTCTATAAATTCGCTCTTAAATTCTTTAGTACAAAAATCTCCATTTGTATTATTTAGGATTAAAGATTTATAAATATTTTTATTTGTTTCGCAATCAACCAAATTAAAACCCGTTTTTATTATTTTTTCTTGATTATTTTGATCGAAAGTTTCAGAGTTTTTAAAACCTACAATTTTAACAATCATTTCAGGACGTAAACCTTTGTTAATTGATATTCCAAATTTTAAATCTTCGCCACTAATATATCGGCTGTCGTTGTTTTTTTTCCAGTGTGTTTTTTTTTCCATTTTATTAATTATTTCTATTGTTATCACTACATTGTTTTGAGCAAAATAATTTATCATCTGCTATTGGTTTGCTGCACTCGTAGCACTCGTTTTCTAATTCATCTTCTAATCTGTGATCGTACACTGTCATTTAATTATCGTTTAAAAATTCGTTAAAATAATCTCTTGCTGTTTCTATCTGTTGATCCGTCATTTTTACGCTTGATTCTACAAATACGTCATTTCTCAAATCATAAGTAATTATTTGCTTGAATGAATTAACGGTAATATAGTTGCCCTCTCTTACTGGAGTATTTTCGTATAAAAATCTATTAAATTTTATGTTTGATAATTTCATTTTAAAATAGTTTAAGTTCGTTGTTTACGTCTATTATAGCACCGTTAAGGTCTTTACTTAAAGTATCTAAAATAGATTGTCTTTCTTTTAAAATAGTGCGTCTAAACTCATTTAATAAAACTAAAGAGTTACCTGTGTAAATACCTGACTTTACGCTATGTCTAACATCCGCTAAATGGCTATTATTTGCTAAAATTTTAGCATCATTTTCTTTTAATCTTAAAATTGTGTCGTTCATCTTATATTGTTTTTTCGGTAAATGTTACAGTTTTCTCGTAGTAGGTAATTACGCATAAAGGTTCTATTTTTTTTATAATATCAATAATTAACATAGGCGTTTCACTTTGATTACATATTTCAATTTGATCTTTATTATTTATTGTATGATTTTTGAAAGTTATTCGATTATAATTACCATCTAAAAAGTAAGTAATTGATCTGTAAAAATTCCAGTCAATATCATCAGAAATATAAGAGGATTTAATATCTGCAATTTCACTAAATTCTTGGGCAATCGTTTGTAATTTTTTCATAATATTATTGTTTTTATATTTTGTGTTCTGCAAATATATGAATAAATTTGTAATAAAAAAGAATTATTTTATTATTTTATTGAATTTTTTTATCGTACATTTGTCAAATAAAACAAAAATATGATAACTAGAAAAGACACAAATATAGATTTGCTAATGGCAAAGAAAGGAATTAAAAGGGATAAGGACTTGGCTAGAATTATAAATGTAGAGGTTTCTTTGCTTTCTAAAAATTTAAGAAAATCCATTACGATTAAAACACTAGAGCCGATTTGTAAGGCTTTAAATGTTAGTTTAAAAGAGATTTTAAAATAAAAAACAAAATGAAAACACAATCCTATTTTAAAAAGCAAAGAGAAGCCATTTTAAATGACACTCATAGAAAAAAGTTATTCCAAAAATTATTTGAATTATACGCTAATTCTTTACCTATGGTACTAAAAAAAGAAAATGGAGATGTAATATTTAGTTACTCTGATGAAGTAGAAGATAATGCTGAAAAGATTAGGGAATTAATTAGATTAAGAGATAACCAAATTTTTAGTACAATTTCTAATTAATGGTAACGTAGGATGATCCAGAAATGGTTGTAGACATATATCTTAAAAACAATCAATTGTTTTACAACGTATTGGTATAAGTATAGTGCGGAAATAATAACTAAAAATAAATAAAATGAAAGGATTGGAAATGATTACGAATTTAGGATTAACACTTAATAATGGTGAATGCCTTGAAATGATTAAAAAAGAACGTGGCTACATTGAAAGCCATATTGAACAAATGAAAAAAGATAAAGAAACCAAATTTGATGCAATGAAATACAAGGTTAATTTACTATGTGCTTACAATGTTTTGATAGAATCGTTTGAGCAATATTTAGGACACGAAAAGTAGTATTCACTACAACTAATAACAAGGATAAGATTAGTTGCGGAAATAATAACAAAACTTTATAAAATGAAACAAGAAAAAATTAATTACAGCGAAATTATGGGATTGGGTTTTACGGAAGAAATATCTGAAGATAAAAGTTATTATGCTAAACACGGTTATAGCTATTGCATAATTACAAAGAAACTAACAAAGAAAATATACTTGGATTGGGAAAAGGAAACTAAATTATGTAAAATGGTTCGATTATCAAAACCAAAGACAGGTGATATAGGTGCTGAATTACCAATTAACAACCTAGAACACTTAAAGGAAATGATTAATTTTTTCTCTGACGAAAAAAGAACTGAGCCTAATTATTACGGACTAGCCTAGAATTGTTTGTAACTGATAGGCTATGAAATGCAAGGCACTCGAAAGAGCTGGCAAAGTGGACAGGATAAAATGTTGTGTACAGACAAACCACATTAAAGACTTAATATCTGCCTTGTTTTTTATATACATTGTTACAAACTGTGCGGATTATTAAACTAAAAACTATATTAAAATGACAGTAGAATATAAAAATGAAAAATACAACGTAGAAACACTACACTTCTATGATGAGTACCTAAGTATTTATAAGGGGAATTTATTAGAAACTGAAACTATAGAAGTTAGACTAAGTGAAGTTACAAATTTAACTTTATTTGGTGTTAACATTACCGAAGGGGAGTATTGCAAATAAGCGATTTCATTGAGTGAAAAAATAATTTAATTAACACATAATAGCATTTAAAAAGACCACATACCAGGCTATTATTTATACAAATTGTTATGTGGCGTTATTTTAATTATGAAAAAAAGTATTAAAGTTTACCTATACGGAGATTCGGGAAAATATTTAAGAGAGTTTAATTCAATAGATGAATTTACTACTAACTTTAATTTTAGTAGCAATATTTTTAGTCATAATGATTGGTTGACTGATAAAATATATCATTTTAAAGATGGTAGAGTTGCTTCTTTAGAAAAAATAGGTAGAAAAGGAGTTTTAAAAGCAAAAAGATATAAAAACAATAAATTTGTTGGAGGTGGTAAGACACGTTCTGAAACTTGCTACAAAAAAGAAAAAAAAGGAAAAGTTTTAATGTACGATTTAGATGGGGATTTGATAGCTGAATTTAAATCTATTTTTCAAGCAATTCTATTGACTGGATTCGACCAAACTTGCTTTAGAATTAACAAAAAAAAAGGTTTTAAATTAACAAAGACAGGCATAAAGATAGTAGTTTTATCAAATGCTACATAACTGTGAAGTATAACAAATACTAATTCAAAAAAATAACCTTAATGATGGATTTTATTTATAGCCATTGTTAGCAAACGTTTTTCTTATGATTAAATATTTTCCTAGATATAGTGATACAGAATTGCCTGATGATATGGGTAGAATGGCAATAACTGCCATTTATAAAAATATTAGAATTGCTTGGATAAGTAGACTGGAAGCAAAAGGTAAGGTTGTATTTATTGTTTCTTGCCATTTTCCAACTATGCAAAATGACACAGCAAATGAAAATAAAGTATGCTTTAGTTTAGATGAAGCAAAAGAATTTGTAAAAGAGCGTTTGGAATGGTTCTTACGAACTGTTTCTTAAATGCACCCTAACATTCACTAATAGGATTTGTTGGCCATAACCGCAAACAACGCATCCAATGAATTATATACATTGTTGGCCATCTTTTAAAAAGGGCGCATAACAGTGAGAAATCAAAGAAATACAATTATTATAACTATATTTGTAGTGTACTTAAAACAAACATTATGACTTTTATAGAAATAATTGAATTAAAAAGTAAATTAGAATTAATCACAGATAATTTAAGCGATAAATTAAATTCTTTTCCAAGAAGTAAAAGCGGTTTAGTTTCTGATGAAGTAAGAACAAGTGATGCTTATAGAACTTTAAAATCTAACTTTAGCAAAGCGTTTGAAAACCAAAAAGTAATTTCTAAATATGGCCAAAAGCATTTTAAAAAAGAAATGAGAGATTATTCTATGGCGAAAAGATTTAAAAAAGGTGATGAATTTTTAAAGCAATTTTCTTAATGGCCTACATATACCTAAACAAAGAAACAAACAAGATAACGCCTTACGGAAGCATACAGGCGTTATCTGGCCACGAAAATATTAAAAAGGATAACTTATACACTCATTTTGGCCGAAAAGCTAATGCAGAGTTTGAAAACGATAAATACAGAATTGTAAAGGCCGAAATTATACGATCGAGTAAGCCGACTGAGTAAACGCCCTTTTTTATTGTGGCCAACTTGTATGGATAAAAATTGAAGAGTATAAGCGTTCTAAAACAATTAGTAAGTAAATAGTATTAATAAACAATAACAAACCATTAAAAAGCACTTAAATAGCTTTGTTTTTTATGTTTTGTTACCCAACGAGCGGAAAAAGCCACATTAATTTTGTAAAAATTAAAACACGAATGAGTAAGAAAAAGAAATTATTAGAATTATTTGCAGGTAGCAGATCGTGGGGTAAGATAGCTAAAGAATTAGGTTACGAAGTATTTTCTGTAGATTGGAAAGATTTTGAAGGAATAGATTTAGTAATTGATATTGAAAATTTAGAAGAAAGTATGTTGCCTTGGATTCCAGACGTTGTAATTGATGGTAGACCTTGCACAACTTACTCAATGGCTGCAATTTCACATCATAGATTTGAAGATGGAAAACCTAAAACAGATTTTGCTGCTAAATGCGATAGAATGAACATAAAGTTAAACAACTTTTATAAAAAATGGAATTGTATTTACTACATAGAAAACCCTAGAGCAATGTTAAGAAAAATGGATTTTATGAAAGGTATGGATCGCACAACAGTAACTTATTGCAGTTATGCAGATACAAGAATGAAACCTACTGACATATTTTCTAATAACATATTTGATATGTTTAACCCTAAAGGATGGAAACCGAGAGCAATGTGCTTTAATGGAAATACTAAATGCCAACACGAACCAGCACCACGGGGGTCTAAAACAGGAACGCAAGGATTGAAAGATAATTATGAACGTAGTAAAGTGCCTAAAGAGTTATGCGAAGATATTTTAACGCAAACATTAGCCGTACTGCTTGGTGGCAAAAAAAATAATTGTTACTAACGTATTGTAATAGGATTTGCGGCGTTTTTTCGCCAT
>Ga0306898_1000499_pt1 | contig 15240 bp, 24 predicted proteins | sample AntRauMFilla1564_FD_190424 | JGI IMG/M metagenome (GOLD analysis project Ga0306898, IMG submission 190424) | Saline lake microbial communities from Rauer Islands, Antarctica - Metagenome Filla 1 #564 (v2) (version 2) | ecosystem: Environmental > Aquatic > Non-marine Saline and Alkaline > Saline ...
ATGAGTGCACAAACACTCCTTCAGGGGAAACATTCAAGTATTATCAGTTCCCTATATCCTTGCACGTAAACACACTGACATCTCAGGAATTTACGTTTAGCATACAGGGAAGAAATCAGGGGGCGGCCTCAGCAGCAGCCTCTACAGTTTCAGTGTATATCTATCAAGACCTAGGGCTTGGAGCCATTTCGGAAGACCCGTTTCTTTTGTCGGACTTCACTTTTGGAAGCTCGTGGGAGAAAAAGACCTTCACAGGCGTATTCCCTCCTACAGCAGGGCTATCACTCTCACCCGTAAGAAATGATGCGCTATATTTACAAATATGGATGCCCCTGAATATTGCTTGCACCATAGAGTTCACAAAGCCATCGATTTACTTAAGCTCATCTGCTCCAGTAAATAGCTTCCAGACCTACGATCAAATAGACTCCGTAGTGAACTCTCCAAGAACCGGTGACGTTCGCATGTCTCTCAATGCTTTCTCACCTTTTGGCTGGGTTCCCGCTAATGATGGAACCATTGGCTCAGCAGCCTCTACTGCAACGACGCGCGCTAATGTCGACACATGGCCATTATATAATCTTATTTATAACGCTGTATCAGATACTTATGCTCCGGTTAGTGGTGGCCGCGGTGTATCGGCTTATGCAGACTTTATTGCAGACAAGGCCATGGCCCTGACAAAAACCATGGGAAGAGTATTGGGTGGCACTGGCACCGGCTCAGGGCTAACCTCTCGGGAATTGGGAGAGACGCTTGGTGTCGAGGAATTTGTTATGGCAACAAACCAAATGCCGGCCCATACTCACATAACAACAATAAAGGCCGATAATGATGGGGGAGCAGGAGGAACCGGCGAGCTTCTTCCATCGCAGGACGCTAGCGGATTAAAGCTTGATGCCGTCTCTTCAAGCGCTGGAGGATCTACCCCTGTTTCCATAATGCAGCCCTCTGCTTTCTATAATGTTTTCTTTAAATTGTAATGCAACCGCCCCTTCGGGGGCTCTCACATCGCTTCTATCATATACTCTGACATTCCCATTAATATAAATCCAAATACAAGAATTATCAGTATGTTGCTTGTCATAATAGAGCCTGCTGCATGAGCCTGTGTACTTTGAGATTAGTTTTTTGTTCTCAGCATTGCAATTTTCGATCAAACTTAAGAGCCCGATAATATATTGGGTGCTATGATTACAGAAGTGTTTTTTCTTATCTAACAAGGAAATTTTATGTCAACCGAACTTTATTTTGCCCGTGACCTCCAAGGTTACTGTGCTGATGCTCCGCAATTTCCTACAGATATCTATACCGCAACTCTGGCGGCTTCTACCGCTAGCTCAGTGACTGTTCCCAGCAATCTATCTACATGGGTAATGTATGTTCGCGTACAGCCGAATGGATGGGTTTGGGTATCGAAGTCTGGAACGGCAGCTGTACCTGCAGGAGGTACGTTTGCAGCATCAGGGTCTGAGCTCATTTGCGGAACCATTGAGTACAAGAGAATGGTTAAAGCCGGAGATGTTATTAGCTTTATTACAGCCAATACGACATGTGATATTGAAGTGGATTTTCAGTCGGTATCTTATACTGCATAAAACGGAGTAATTCATGGCAAAGATTTATCAAATACCTACGCAGCTTACGGGAAGCGTAGGCGTATTCCCAAGTCAGAAGTTTGCTATCTTTGGCGATGATATTGCAACAGTGACAGCGCCAGGCTATATCAATCAAGCCGATCTAGAGCCAAATCCTCTTTCCACTACAGATATTCTTGTAGCCTTCTATGACTTTGACTTAAATTCCCAAACAGGCTCGTATGCGACATTCGAGATAGATATTGGTGCTGGAGGAGTCATCACTCTTGTCCTTGATAATCCAGGGACTGGAACTGTTGACCCGTCTACGATCAACACTATCGCTTACTATGCGACAAATGGCGATGAGGTTAGCGGGCTACCAACGGCCAACAACGCAGTATTGGTAACAAGTGGAACTGGAGTTCCATCGCTAAGCACAACACTGCCCGATGGGCTTGCTATGGGCACTCCGGCATCACTTACCCTGACAAATGCTGACGGACTTCCTGTTACAGGATTAAGCGTTGGAACAAATAGCGCCATGATAGTGACAGACTCCTTAGGAGATGCGCTAGCTGTTGGCCCTATGACTGACGGACAGATTGTGGTCGGAGCCACAGGGTCTACGCCTGTCGCTACAACAATCACTGCGGGTGGAAACATTACTGTAACGAATGGCCCTGGCTCTATCACATTAAGCTCTGCGAGTTTTCAGTGGCTAGATGCCCCAGGAGCTTCGGTTGCCATGGAAATTAACAAAGGTTATATCGCCAGCAACTCCGGACTTGTGACATTGACTCTTCCTGCAGTTGCTCCTGTTGGCTCTCGCGTTGCTGTTCAAGATTCTGGGGCTGGTGGATGGACCGTTGCTCAAAATGCTGGACAAATTGTTCGCACAAACTCAGGGCAGTCCACAGTCGGCGTTACCGGAACGACATCGTCATCTCAAGTCTTTGATGTGATTTATATTTTATGCGTTGTTGAGAATACTACGTGGGTTTTTAACGGTGGGTTTGGAAACTATATTTTCACCTAAAAGGAGAATGACATGGCTGTAATTAGAAACCCTATGTGCACAACGAACGGTACAATTAATATCGTATCGGGGACTGGCCCTATTAATATTTCTACAGAGGCAGCGGAGAATACGCTAACTCTTGGAAATGACACTTTAGGCAGTTCTGTTGTTATTAATACAGGAACAACAGGACTTATTGGAACCTCTACTGGCCCTATATTGCTAGATGCGGCTGGTGCAGTAGAGATTAACTCTTCTGCGGATACTATCAACATCGGTAACGATGCGGTTGCCCAGGGAATTAATATTGGAACTGGAGCTGCCGACCGTGTAGTAACCATTGGAAATGATACTGGAGCAAGCGGCGTTGTCATAGAAGTAGGATCTGCCGGATTAAGCGTTCCATCTTTTGCAGCAACTGGCGCTTTAGTGAGTGATGCAAGCGGGCTTATTTCAGATGCTGCTGGCGCTACAGCTGGACAGGTGCTAACAGCTAATGGCGTTGGCTCTGCTCCGTCTTTCCAGGATTCAGCTGGAAACGGTACCGTGAATACTGGTGCTGAAAACGACATGGCGTATTACGCTTCTGCTGGAACTGTTGTTTCTCCTCTAGTGACTGCAGCGAGTGCTGTTCTTGTGACTTCTGCGGGTAGTGTTCCATCATTAAGCACGACACTGCCTGATGGTCTTGCTCTAGGAACTCCTGCTTCAGTGACTCTTACTAATGCTGATGGTCTGCCTTTGACGACTGGCGTGACTGGTAATTTACCTGTAACGAATCTGAACGACGGGACATCTGCATCCGCTACTACATTTTGGAGAGGCGATGCAACATGGGCATCTGCTGGAGCGGGCACTGTTAATAGCGGAACCGCCGGAGAGATTGCTTACTATGCAGCAACTGGTGATGAAGTAAGCGGCCTTACGAGTGCGAATAGCGCCATGATTGTTACAGATAATGCGGGCATTCCAGCTATGACGGCTTCTATGACTGATGGACAGATTGTTGTAGGCTCAACGGGCGCAACACCGGTTCCAACAACTCTGACAGCCGGGGGCGGAATTAGCATTACTAATGGAGCGGGTTCTATTACGATTGGCTCTAGTGGTGGCGGCATCACATGGAATGAGGCTACTACTTCGGCAACTATGGATGTCAATAATGGCTATATTGCTAATAATGGCTCTCTTGTCACACTGACTCTTCCCGCAACATCTGTTCTTGGTGATGTGATTAGCATTCAAGGGTATGGCGCAGGCTCATGGTCTATTGCTCAGGGCGCATCGCAGTCCATTAGAGTTGGCGGAGTTATTTCCACCATTGGCGTTACTGGCTCTGTATCTGCGGATAATCAATATGATAGCGCGTCTTTAGTTTGCGTTGTAGCTGATACAGAGTGGCTATGCACAGGGGTTATTTCGGCTGGTCTAGATATCATCTAAAGGGAGCTTTTTATGGCAAAGGGAAATGCAATTAATGTCTCTGGAGCGTCAGCCGTTCTTTTGACAGATGAGACCGGGGCCCTTGCGGCCTCATCCGCCATGACAGATGGCCAGGTCATTATTGGCTCTACTGGTGCTACCCCTGTGGCCACAACTATTACGGCTGGTTCTGGAATTAGCATTACTCCGGGAGCCGGCACCATTAGCATTGCGGCAACTGGCGGCGGAGCATCTGGCAATCTATTAAATGTGCAATATTTGACCACATCAGGAACTTACACTGCGACAGCTGGAACAGTAAGTTGCCTGGTTCAGGCCATTGGTGGTGGTGGCGGAGGCGGGGGAATGCCTTTCGTGTCTGGAACTGGAATAGTGGCTGTTTCTAGCGGAGGAGGCGGCGGAGCTTGGGCTCAGAGATATTACGCAACGGCCCCTTCCTCTGCATCTTTTACGATTGGGGCTCTTGGCTCTGGCGGAGCATCTGGGGCTAATCCTGGATCTGCTGGAGGTAGCACTTCTTTCAACAGTGACTTTACTACTGGCGGAGGAAGCGGAGGAATAGCAGGGGTAGCGTTTAATGCTAATACTAGAGGCGTGTCTTATCAACAGACCCTTGGTGGAAGCCCTTCTGGCACATACGATGTCGGCGGAAGAGGAGGGATGTCTGTTTCTGCCGTTATTCACGCAGGGGCTAATTTTATTTCAGGCTCTGGAGGCGACTCTGTTTTTGGAGATGGGGCTATTGGCGTGGTCTCGGCGGCAAATGGCATAGCATCTACCACCTTGGGGTCTGGCGGAAGCGGATGTGGAGCGGTAAACCCAGGCGGACCGCACTCTGGCGGTAACGGAGCTCCAGGCATCATAATTGTTTACGAATACGGAGCTTAAAATGGCAAAATCAAATGCAATTAATGTCTCATCAATATCATCAGTTATTGTTACTGATGATACAGGTGTGTTGACAGCATCAGGAGCTATGACTGATGGGCAAGTTATTATTGGCTCTACTGGCGCAACGCCTGCAGCGGCTACTCTTACAGCAGGAACTGGAATTACAATTACTCCAGGTGCTGGAGCGATCACTATTGCAGCAAGTGGTGGTGGTGGTTCAGGCGGATTAATTAATGTGCAATACCTAACAACATCAGGAACTTACACAGCCACGGCTGGAACTGTGAGCTGTTATGTTATTGTTGTTGCTGGCGGCGGCGGTGGCGGAGGATCGTTCGGAAGAGCCGGAACCGGAACGGCCAGAGTGCAGTCATGCTATGGCGGCCAAGGCTCTGGATATGGCATGAAGTATTATGCCGTAGCTCCCACCGGTACAGCTTATACAGTTGGAGCTGGCGGAGCTGGTGGCATTGGAGCAGATCTTGGCGGATCTACTAATGCAGTTACTGGGTCTGCAGGAGGAGAGTCCACATTCAACGCAGGAGACATTATTATAAACGGAGCCAACCCCGGCGGCTCAGCGAGAAGCGTGCAATCTAGCAGCACGTATTCATCCGGTCAGCTTCCCGTTATGAACACAAGCGTTGGTTCTGCAAGCGGAGTCGGAAATAACGCCGACATTACGGCCAATGGCGGTTATGCAGGCTTTATATCTGGCAACTCCGGAAATGGCGGAAGCGGAGGAGCGTCCATATTTGGAATGGGGGCTTCCGCATCTAGCAACGACAACAATGGAAATAACGCAGTGTGCTATGGAAGCGGCGGAGGCGGAACCTCTTTGATATCCTCCACTGGAGGAACCTCTCCTGCTAATGATAAATTTTTTGATGGAGGAAACGGAGCTCCAGGAATCATCGTAGTCTACGAGTATGGTGCGTAATGTTAAAAATCTCTGAAGACGATATCCAAAAAACTGTGATGCAGTGGGTCAGGCTTCAGGGCCTTGGGGGTGTGGTTTTCCACATCCCTAATCAGGGCAAGCGCTCGATGCGTTATGGCAAGCAGCTCAAAGACATGGGTATGCGACCAGGTGTATCCGACCTATTCATAGCCAGGCCATCAAAGAAATATCATGGAGCTTGGATAGAGTTGAAAAGCGCAAAGGGAAGAATAAGCCCTGAACAAAAGTTATTTTTAATCGATATGGAGAAAGAGGGATATTTCACAGCAATATGCTGGTCCATCGAAGAGGCCATAGAGACGATAACTCAATATCTCGCATAATCCCGAGTTGCTAATTTTTTAAGAGCACTGCTAATCTTAAAATGACCTAACAACCGGGGTGTAATCATGCTTTCAGTCACAGTTCCTTCTGAAACAGTAGAGCTTCCAAAAAGCACGTTCCTTGGCTTTCTTAGAAAAAAAGAAACAACCGCCCCTCCTACCCCAAACAATTCGCCTAAATCTACCACTTCCCAATCTGCAGAGGAGGATATCTCCACGCCTAGTGACTCGCCTTCTATTCGAAGACAAAGTTCTTCAGGCATGGACTCGCAATGGGATGTTAAGATAGACCCAAGAGCCATGACCGTAGATTGCTCATGCGGCTTTAGCATGTTTAGGCGCTTCAGAAACAAGAATTAACATTAACCCCGCTCCGCCTTAAAAGCGGGGCATTACACTTAATCCATGAATTGCATTAATTGCTTGACTAGATAGACGCAAGAATAGAATAGCAACGAGACGGCTACAGACATCAAGGCTGTTTCGTAACACAGTCCGTCGTAAGCCCATTCTTCTTGCAGCTTGTTAAAAATATTCACGCATTGAATCGCATTTCTCACGGCAGCAAGGGCAAATGGCGTTGTTAGGAAAATTGTTGCGAGCATTTTCAAGAACCATTTTACGCAGTGCTTCGCAAATGCTAGAAAAGACCCGTGCCCTGATGCCTCATGGGATATTGCGCAACCGATAAGCATCACCGGAGCCGCTACAATTGCCACTGCAATGGTGACAAGCTCGCCTGACTCACTCATAACCTGGACCTCATAATGGAATAAAGAATCATAAACGTAAAGACCGCGCCCTTTAGCAATATGACAGCCAGGTCGCTCAGCCTGTGCGGATTCACCCGCGCCCACTCCATAAGCTCTATCAGCTGATTGGAGATGCCTATTACAGACACCCCCGTAGCTGCGCACAATATAATGTATTCCAGCATTACATGCCCTCCATCTTGATTATGAATGCTTGCGCGGTATCGAAAGTCATCTCAGAAAAGCTACTGACCTTATAGTACGATAAAGCTTTAAAGACCCTATCATCAGAAAACTCTTTCTCCTTGATAAGCGCGTAAATTTTGTTGACCTGGGCATTAGTTGCTGGCGTATGAGAGATAAGATTAGGTACATCTCCAACATCAGCATCAGAGACGTCATCAGTGCAAGTAGCGGCGTTGGTATCGATTCTAGTGACAGCATTCTTTGACTCCAGTATTTGCTTAAGCTTCTCGGTTTGAGAGACTACAGGTTTTTTCTGAACGGACATTTCTTCTGGCATTTCTTCTGGCGCATATGTGCCGCCAAGAACATCTTGAAAAGTAGCTCTCAGCGCAGTGCTTTCTGCCACCTTTTTTATCATAACCTCTGGCTTAGAAGCCCAGAGACTTTTTCCAGTAGAGTATTCCCCCATACGAACAAAGTGGTAGACTGATTTTGAAGCGCGCCGTCTCTTAGTTATACAGTAGGCCCCCACTATACTTCCTCTATCCTTCATGTTGTAAGTGTGGCGCACTTCACCACTGACTATCTCGAACAAATCGTTCTCGTAAACAGCATCGCACTGATGGTAGTCATAATCTGGATGATTAAGAGCAACCTTTCTGTAGCCGTCACGTCCAATAAATACCTGGGCCGGCCCATTACCATACTTCACAGACCATATTTCTCTGCAAAAGGGATTGAGCCCAGTAGCTTTTCCAAGCCCCATAAAGAACTTGAATTCTGTGTCTGTAAGATTGGGAGCGAAGACACGCTTAATGTCAGCGATGTTGTTTTCGTCTTCCCAGATGTCCATTGCTCTGTTATTTTCCATTTTTATCTCCCTTAATAAGTAATGTTCTTGTGCCTTTCTTGCTAAGCTTCCATGTCGCTAGCACTTCATCGTCGAAGCCAATTAGGTTTTCTGCCGAGCCAATCGTATTCATCAGACTAAGCTTTAATGTGTTTTCGTGATCTTGCAGAGCCTTTATTTTGCGCCTGGTTTCTACAAGCTCTACAAATGTCTCTGCGGATTGCTCGTTTACCATTACGCTCTTTCCAGGGTCTGTCGATGCATACTTTATGCGCATGTCATATTCATCTGTCGGCTCTGGCGGAGATAGTGTCTCTATGCGATTCCAAAACTCAATAGCTGCATCTAATATCACTTGCTCAATCTGCATGTCTCTATTGTACTTGTACTGACGATATTCATTCCCGCCGATAAGCACAGCAATGTGGGCGCAATCAGCATCAGCAAGTGCGCAATAAAAGGCTACCTGCACAAGATAAGTCATAGGAATATGGTCCGAGCCTTCATCACCCCATGTATCTTTCATAAAGAAAGATGAGCACTTCACTTCAAGCACAGCATTTTCTTCTGGAATAAATCCATCAAGATTAGCGCGGAGAAAGTCATGCTCTTTATGATGAATTGTGGCACGGGACTCTACACGTACATCGTTTCTTCTGGAGAACTCATTGATGATGACCGGCTCGATAATCTTGCCCCAGTGCTGCAGCTCAGTCGTGTCATTGCTTTCAGACTTGCCTATTTTCTCTAGGTAAAGTTGATAAGGGGTTTTGTAAGATGACAGGCCCATAATAATAGGCATGTCAGAGCCGCCAATAAATCCGATTCTATTCATTACTCGCTCCAGAAAATAGCTCTAAGAGATGGATCTATCTTTGCATCAAGAAAGTTCGATCGGCCGGCCAGCATTGGCTCATCGCAAAGGATTTCTATTTGCTGTCTAAGCGTCAGCACAGGCTGACTATGCCTCACAGGAAGAAGGGAGCGACAGATATCAACAGCGTCGCTAATAGAGCCTGCATACTCAAGCACGCTAGCGATGATAATAAGAGATTCTTTGAAAGGGGTTTGCATAGATGATTCCCAGGTGTCTATGTAATCTACTATAGATGTCTCCCCAGGAATCCCCTTAAAAAGAAGGTGGAAAATAACTTGGCTAATTTTGTCTTTAATCTTACTCATTTCGAAACTCACTTTCTTGTGTTGTAATATCATAGTATGCCATGTGTAAACGTATGTCAACATATATAACAATAAATATTAATGTTTCCATTATGTCTGATTTGTTGATATACTTTGCATATAGAGTCAAATAAGGAATATTTATGAACATGAGGGAGTTATTGGAGTACTTTAAATGGAATGTTGCGGCTGCATCGCGCCACATCGGGATATCTCGTCAGAGCGTACATAAATGGAGGTCTATGAATAGAATTCCATACACAGCTGAGCTTGTGATAGAGAAGATGACAAATGGTGATTTGAAAGCTGGTCCCGATACTCGGCTAAAAGTTCTAGATAACTTGGGTCGCATTGAGCACATAAAGAAGAAGATAGAGGGAAGCAAGAGCCGTCTAGAGAAGCTGTACAAGTCACTAGAGCTTCTTGAAAAGAAAGTTTAGGAGTTAGCGATGCATGCAACACGTCTAAAGATACAGAGATTTGCAGAAGCTTTGACAGAAGAGCATCTGAATCGCATAGAGAGAGATTTATTTAAGTGTATATGCAGCTGTTTCAGCGGAGACAAGAGTATATGCGCAAGCACTGTGGCAAAGAAAGCGAGCATGAGCGTGCAGTCTTTTAGAAGATTGGCATCACAGCTGATGACACTGGGGTACCTGGTGGGCGAAGAAGATAGAATTGCGGGGGTGACTCACTATAAAGTGAACCCGTTAATACTAAGAGAAGATTTAAGAAATTTTATTTAACAAGAGAGATTATTATGAAAGAAAGTAAAAAAAAGTTTGAAGGGTGTGGATTGTACTCAGTAAGCATTGCTAGAGAGATTGGCCCCGCTGCATCAATATTTATTCTACACATCTACATGCAAATGAAGAAAAACGAGTCAAACAGCAAGTTCCACGTAGATGGAAAAATATGGGTGAAGTCTGCGATATCAGATCTGTCTTTATCCATGTACAATCCATCGGGAAAGCAAATTATTCTCACTACTGCTAAGTGCGTAAAACATGGGTTTATAGAAAAAGCAAGGCTCGATGGGCACCCTAGTAACAGCGTATGCTGGTACACGCTTACAGAAAAAGCCATAGAGTTATGTGAGAAAGATATAAAAATAGGCATATAAGAGGTTGCCTAAATAGTCTTGTGAGCCTATGATGAGACATCAAATTCTCATTGAGATAAATTATGACAGCCTTAGAAAAGAAAATGGCGCTATCGAGGCGCCATTTAGAATTTGCCAACAATCAATTAACAAACAAATACAAGGAATGTATTTATGACAAATAGTAATACAGCTTACAGACAAATAACCTACAAGAAGGATTACCACTTATTATGACGAATAACCTACAAGAAGGATTACCACTTATCATGACAAATAACCTACAAGAAGGATTACCACTTATCATGACAAATAGTAATACAGTTGACACAATTGGTCAAGAGAAATTATCAGTTAATCAGCTTAAGCCCAGAAACATCGAGAAGTTCCATGGCCCCATGTCTGATGAGAAATATGGATGCACGGTGATAGTTAACGCTACGATTAAGATTCTAGCTGAGAAAGACCTGTCATCTCTGGGCCTGTATTCCTTCATATGCTCTCTTCCTGACACATGGGAGCTGAATATCGAACATATAAAAAAGACCCTAGGAATTGGAAGAGAGAAGCTTTCAAGATGCTTAAAGGACCTTATAGAACTCGGGCTTTTGCATAAAACAGCTCTAAGAGACGAGGGAAGATTCTCTAGAAACGCGTATACATGCCGACTAAGAGCAAACCAACCTTATCTAGAAAATAACCATATAAATCAACACCAGTCACCGTTGACGGGTTTACCGTCGACGGATAATCCGCCACTCATATATCATAATCCTAATATAAGCATTAAAGAGTTTAGTTTAATTGGGAATCTACAATCCTCTGAATCCACCATCGCCAACCCAACTTTTTTTAAAAAAGAAGAACAGTCACAGGACCCCATACTCGATCACATGCTTGCTCACTCTTACGGCTGCTCTCCAGAGAAAGTGAAAGCGTACAGAGCTCACCGTGGATACCGCATGTCTATCAAGACCTGGGATAGCGCTGTGAAGATTTATCTCGAGATATGCTTCAAGCAATCTACACCTATCTCTCCAGACCAAGGCTTGGATGCATTACTCAAGCGCACAGACTGCTGCACAGACTTCGATACTATTTTTCCAGGCACTAAACATGCAGCCAACATCTGTGCTTTCTCAAAAGAAGCGGCTGGATATGACTTAGCTCGCGGACAAGACATCGCAATTCTGATGAGAGACTTCAAGCGAATCGGTACTGCACATAATCTTCCCGAAGATTTCGACTACCAGGCCTACTATGCTGAGCGCGGAAGAAAAGAAGCAGCAGAAAGAAATGCTGAAACTCTACGCACTAGCAATGCCCATAACAACCCTTACTCTGGAAATAGCGATGTAAATCAACAGACTGCAACCCTTAAAAGTAAGGAAGCCCCACTGGAAGGCTGGAGAGCTGAGATGATGCGTCAGCATACTGAGGCAGCGCAGAGAATCATAGATAGTCGTGAGAGCAACAAAACGCCATCTAAAATCAATACAGAAATGACCATGGATGATTCTAAAGGTTCTGCTGCAGAATTGCAGGAGCGTACAGTTATGTTGACCACGGAGCTATGTGAAGAGCCAATTGCAATTGCAGATTGTGATTCAGCTCTGGATATGGATGACTTCATCTCTGAAGAGCAAGTAGCGCCTCTGTCTGTATCAAGCATTCTTTCTGTGATGCGTAGCCGTAAAAAGCCATCTGTCGAGACAAGTGATAGCGACGTTTTCCAGGGCTATGGGAAGCCTGTAATTCTTTTTTCAGAAGCTAATTCGGCATACCCGAGCACTCTAGAAGAAGAGGTTGCGCAAAGAAACGCAAAAAGAGCTGCAAGCTATTGATATTCGAGCCCATAAGATATACAATTGTCTGCTAAGTGAGTCAATTGTGTGTTTTTTGTAAGGGTAGTGATGAGCAGTTTGAGAGATGATATTCGTAAGCATGAGGGTTCGTACCCGCAGTACACTAGCATTAGAGAAATGCTTACAGATATCGTGCAGAGAGTGAAGAAATCGCAGCCCGATGAGAGTTATTTTAGAAATGGTGTCGCTGTAGATGCAGATACATATTTCCATAATCTGCTGGGATTGAACGGCAGGCCGGATCGAGATAGTAAGCCGGTGGAGTATATAGCCCCAAAGCCCTTGGCAAGAGGTGAGTCCCGAGCAGTTCCCGTGATTGTTAGCGAAGATGCTTTGAGAGCCTTGCGTAGTGAGTACAAGGGAAAGTCTGGGCGCAGCTATGTTCGCGGTGATACTGTTGATTTCGGCTTTACAGCGATAGACCCTTTTGCTCAGCTAGACGAGACAGCCGTAAGGCACTAGTCTATAGCTGCGGAGATATTTGTATATTTCTTTAGAAATTATTTGGCAATTTATCGGAGTGATTATGTATTTTCTGCGACGTTTTCTCAGACCCCTCATTGCTCAATTTGCCCAAGGATTTGCAAGATGGGTGTCTCGGAGTATTTTGGAAAACCCTATTATGAGTTTTGGCAGAGAGAGGGCTGATAGCGTCTCTTCTTGCGGAACTGTGCGTAGTTGTACGTCAGAAGACTGGGGTGATTTGCAGAGATGCCAGAGCCCTGTGTTATATACAAGGCCTCCGACACCTAATCCGCTAGCTGATTACAGTTTTCGTGATGAAGACTGTTACATTGATAAGGGCTTTAGGCCCATTGGCTAGAAGGGTAGCTCTCGCCACCCTAGAAGGGTAGCTCTTCTTCCAAGTCTGTGCCTTGTGACTGACTATAGTAGTTACTGCCAGGGCCTGGTCTTGTTGTTTTTGGAGCAGGGGCGCTATCTCTATCGGCTGGCATGTCTTCCATCTTTGCAATGACGTTGACTACGATTTTAGCTGTAAGTGTTTTTACGCCTTCTTTCTCATATTCACCGTACTGCATTTCGCCTTCAAGAAAGACTTTTGAGCCTTTTTTCATGTGCGATTCGATGTATTCTGCGGTCTTTGCGAAGCCTACGCATTTATGCCATTGCGTTGTTTCTTTGCCTTCTTTATCTTTTTTGTTTGTAGCTACACTGATGTTAGCGACTTTCATGCCGCCGTTGCTCATGCGCACTTCCGGGTCGCGCCCAATAATGCCGCACAATGTCATTCTGTTGATGCTTCTCATAATCTACTTCCTTTCTGTTTTTTCTTGTGCTCTACATGTTCCAAAATAGCTCGAACTTTTGATTTCTTATAAAAGATATAACGCCCGTATCTATGACACGGGGTGCAGTCAGTCTCTCTTTTCAGTCTACTGATATACCAGCTGCATCTTTTCAGTATGATGCACAAATCCTTTTGAGATATGAGCTCATCGTCTGAAGCTTCATCAAACTTCTTTATTACAAGCTCTCTATCAACAGGAGGGTGCTTGGCAAAGTTTGTTGTTTCTCTTTGACTCTTTGTCTTGTCATAGAACTTCTTGGAGTCTTCTAGCAGTGCTTGTATAGTCGACATATCGAACTCTGTCTTTCTTGCATATATTCAGTGATACATCATGACAAGCGATAATAAAACTTAAGTTGATATACATGGGACTTTGACTGATATACTTATAGCATATTACTTTAATGAGATTATTTATGTTGTGTATAAGATGCTCTGGAACTGGACAATATTTGGGCTCTGGGATGATGATCATTGATTGTGACTTGTGTGACAAGCTAGAGCCTTCTAAGCCGAAGCCCTCTCTTGATAGAAAGAGCTCAAGCTATAGAAAAGCTGTAGCAGATATCATGAAGCTAGATAAGTCTATGTCTCGCGATGAAGCTGTACGTATCTTTGAAGCAGAGTACTGTAAAGATTAGTCTTACCATTTGTACTGCAGTGTTTGCTCTTTTAGTTTCCAGTATTCGTCAGAGTCAGGCATGAAGCTCGGAACATAGCTCTGCTTCGCCATTTCTATTTTGTAGAGAGCTTGCTGTAGCTGTAGAGATAAAATAACTACGTCTAAATCGTCAATTTGCTCAAGAGAACCCAGCTTACGCATGACTGGACTCCTTCTCTGAAGCCTCGTACATTTCTTCTATAGTTTCGATTATAGAATCTGACCACTCTTGTCTCTTCATTGCGAAAATCCAATGCGGGTAGCTCCATTTTACAGTTTCTACAGATACGTTTCCGTGAACATTTTTGATAAGAGAGCTAACGTACTCTACGTAGAACTGATAAGCATCGAAGCATTCTTTGGCAGATAGGGTTTCAGAGTCGGCATTAGGCTCATCATCTTCAAAGTGAACAACGATTTCTCTATCGTTATCTACAGCATCGGAGATTGCTCTGTGAAAATTAGCTAAATCGCTTCTGGACCCAAATCCGATCTTAAAAATATCACTGCTATCTTCAATGTGACAGACGCGGGTAGCGTTAGCGCCAGGCTGTTCGTTTACTAAAAATTTCATGCTCATAATCTTTCCTTAAGTTATATTTTCTTTCTATCTGCAAAACTAAAAATCACCATCGTCATCAATGCTGGGGTCGCAGTCATCGCTTGTCATCCATGTTGGTAAGATTGGGTCCAGGCCCTCTATAGATACATCTTTGTGAACGCCTCTGATATTTTCGATAATCCACTCTTCATAATCCTCTGACCCAGAGTCAAAATCAAAATATGGGTGGCTCTCAAATGTAACCATGACTTCATGATTAGCGAATATAGCATCAGATATGCATGTATGCAGTCTGTCTAAATCGCTTTTAAAATGCTCTGGAGCCTTGAATATATCGCTACTTCCTGCGCTATGCTCTACACGAACAGCATTGCCGCTGGATTGCTTGTTGATTAAAAATGGCTTACTTACTAAAAATGTCATGCTCATAATGTTTCTTCCAAAAGTGTTTCTCTATCTACATGTATTATGACACTATCGTGTGTATGTGTCAACATGTTTATATTATATATTGTATGTTTACTATAGATTGAGCTTGATGTGCACTTAAAGTTT
>Ga0306898_1000500_pt1 | contig 15218 bp, 20 predicted proteins | sample AntRauMFilla1564_FD_190424 | JGI IMG/M metagenome (GOLD analysis project Ga0306898, IMG submission 190424) | Saline lake microbial communities from Rauer Islands, Antarctica - Metagenome Filla 1 #564 (v2) (version 2) | ecosystem: Environmental > Aquatic > Non-marine Saline and Alkaline > Saline ...
CTGGTTTATTTCACCCTGTTGGTCACTCATTGAGTTCAAAAAGTTACGTGCATTCACGTCATATTCGTTACCAATATCTGTGAGTGAGGTTCGTGCACCTTGTTGGTAGTTGCCTTGACTAGTCTGATAACCTTGTCTTAAAGCAGCGTCCTCTTGTGCTTTTTGAGCAGCAGCTTGTTGTGAAGCTTGTTGTGAAGCCCTGTAAGCAGGACTGTTATAGGTAGTATTAGTAGGTGTACCGTTGCCGTTACTAGCACTAGCAGGTGACCAGCCACCATTACTATACTGTTGGACTGCACCAGCGTCATTATCATAGTAGAGTGCACCATCATAAGCACCGTTAGTGGTAGCACCTTGTACACTACCTTGCTGGTTATATTTCTCACTAAAGACATCTCTATCTCTTGATCCACCGTCAAAAGGGTTTGCGTCATCTGCTACTTGTTGTATTGCTTGCCAGGGGCTAAATCCACCAGGTAATGTAAATCCCATTTTATTTTCTCCTTTTTGATTTTTAACTTATCACGTGTTTTTTCGTTTTATGACTATATAGTATCACTTACTCTAGTATATAAGATACGCCAGTAAAAACCAATTGTTGTCTACCCACTGCAGGTGAGTGCAACTGAACTTGGCTTTCTATTGTCGGTAACTCAAGGAAAGTAGGTGCATTGCTAGAACTCATTGCATACAGCACGCTAGTATTGACTATGATCGGCATTGTTACAGTGAATGAAGCTACTGTTGGTGCATATAACGTGCTTGTATTGGTTAAGTAAGGTAAATCAACAACAAATTGCACGCTTGGTGCGTACAGGTTATTTATATTAGTTAGTGTCGGTAGTTCACCTTCTAAACCAAGTACAAAGTCATAAAAAGTATTACTATTACTTAAAAGTGGTATCACTACCAGTTGTTCTGGTATTACCGTTGGTTCGTACAATGTGGACGTGTTTGTTAGTAACGGAAGTATTAACACTCCATCTTCTATTACTGATTGAGCACTGATTGGTGCTTCGGATATTGAATGGAAGCTTAACATCTATTATCTCTTGTGGTCTGTATAGGTTATGTCGCAAGGGTATATTGCGTCTGTATTGGCATTTGTAATTGTGTGAGTTCCGCTAGTACCTCTCCATTTAATACCTAGTGTAACTGTATCACCTGCGTCAACATCAATTGTATAATTGATTGTTTGTACTTGCCAAGTAGTGTAACTCAGGTAAGTTCCAGGGGTTTGTGTTGTGCCATCAACAGTGAGGTAAGCGAGTGTCGTGCCAGCAGTTCTAGTAGCCATTACACTCATTACAACGTGTAGTGTTACATCATGCCCTGCTGGTGCGGTGTATGAGGTATCGCCAGTAGCCCCTGGCACTACTGCTTGTGTAGTTCCTACGGTTGTACGTGTAGCTGTACCGTTATTAAAAGTAATACTATAAGCACCACCGTCAAATTGGCTGGCACTATCGGCTAACACCCCTTGAGCAGCGGTAGCATAATCTGTAGTATCAAAAGCTTTTACTTGTGCCAGATTAGTCACCTCACTATCCATCAATGCACCTGCAGCAGTAACATTGGTTGCGTCCGTCACGTCAGCAGAAGCTTCAATACCAGACACTTTGGCTGCGTCCGTATAAGAAATCTTGGCTGTATTGGCTGCAACATCTGTGGCTATGTCTATTCCGTCCACTGTGCCTGATACTGCTATGTTGCCTATCCCTGTTAAATTGCCACTGTCATCAATAATTACTGGACTGTTTTGCAGGACCATTCCAGAAGTGCCATCATGTCTAGCTATCGCATTATCGGTAGAAGCTTCAGAACTCAGTACGGTTGCAGCAGGTATAGCAGCAGGTATCGTTATGTATAATTCAGTTGCACCAGCCCAATTCACAGCACTATCTGAGTTAGAACTAGCTATAACTGTTGTGCGTGCGAGTGTGTCAGATGAGTAAGTTCCATAGCCAACTTCCCAATCAGTACCGTCAGTAATTGTGTAATAACAGGTATCAGTATCAGCCATTGCTGCGTTAAACGTCTGAAAACCTGCAACAGCACCGTCAAGTGTCATTGTTCCAGTTCCAGTAGTAGCAGAAGTTTCTTTAACTCTGTCAGCGTAAATTATTGCCATAACACCCCCTTAAAGTGAGAATATTCCTGAACCGTTAAGCGTAATATTAATATCTCCACCGTTAGGTGTGACAGGTATTCCAGTAATGCCAGTATCAAAGTAAGCCACTAATCGTGACGTGCCAGATACACCAGTGTCAATGTAGAAAATGATTGCTTCACTCTCTGCACCTGATACAGATGAAAAAGCAAAGTCAGCACAATCAAATACTCCTGAAGCTACTGTTTTACTTGCCATGTTACCAGAGGTAGACACTATTCCAGATAGATCATCATGGAAGTTATGTGCAGCAGAATAGGTATAGGTATTAGTATCAACCAATACAGCTTTAATATTGCCAGCACTCAGACTGATATTTGAACTACCAGTGATAAGGGCTTCTTTATAAAGTGGATAAATTGCATTCGCCATTTTTGTTTCTCCTTGTTTTTGTTCTTTTTAATCGCCCTTCATAAACATTATACGTGTGTAGAATAATAATTCTTCCATATCTAGGTAAACTTCTTTGCCGTCTACAGTCAGTTTGAATATATGATCTCTAACAGCTTCTTCGTTTAATTCCCAATCTAAGTGTACCTCATAATTGCCAGATCTGTCAGTCAAATAGCCTTCACCATCTCTAATCAAGTCTTGGACGTTCGGCTTATTCCTTAAATTATCCACAGGTCGTGTGGCACTACCAGCACCAAGTCCACCTGTTACTGCTGTTTGTTTGTGATATGACATAGGAAGTCCTTTTCACGTGCTATTTTAACGTCTTTTTGTTCGGTATCTAGCACAGCGTACCTGTTAATCATGTAGTATTCACCCTCTTTAACAGTAGTAACTTCAGGACCAACTGCTAGTACCTTACCTATATTCTCAGGCTTGCCCCATCTAGGTGCAGCTAAAAACAGTCCACTGTCAGTTTTCTTCTCTTTTTCTTCTTGGTTTAACTCTATCAGAATTAAATCTTTCATTGGCTTCATAGACATTCCTTTGTTTAATACTTTCATTATAGCAAATAAAAAACCGTCCAGGGCGTATGGACGGCTAATTATGCCTATGAAAGCAACTGTATTATACCCTAGCACCACCATGTAGTGCTTGGTTATCTGATCCAGCAGCAGCAGTTCCAGCGACACCACCTGCGAGAGTAGTAGCACCGAATGAAGCATTTGTAGCAGTTTCAGTCGTTTCAATGGTGTTTGCACCAAGACCTTCTTCCCTAGATACAAACAACTGTGTAGTTGCAGCATTAGTAGTAGCAGTCACAAGTTCGTGAGCAGCAGTACCAAGACCGTATTCTGTTCCAGCAGTCGCACCAGCGTTTACAGCAAGCTTGATGTTATCAAGACTTATTGCAGCAGATCCACCGATAAGAACTTCGTCAGCAGCACCAGTAAGGGCAGTTTTCATTGTGTAAACTCTACCACCAATAGTAACTGTTTCACCGTCTGAGAATACACCTGTAGTAGTTAGCGTACCACTTGCAGCAGTACCACTTGCTGTACCAACAGCTTTTTCTTCAAAGATCACTCTTTGTTCTAGTTTGCTATCGTTCGCATAGTTAGTAGGATCAATTCCCACGTTTCTTGCTCGGATATTAATGTCGGCTCTGGTACTCATTATTTCTTACCTTTCTTAGCAGGTGCTTTCTTCAGGTAAGGATCTTTAACTTCGTTAGTTACTTCAGTAACAGGTGCTCGCCACTCACCCCATTCAGAGGTAAACCAGCCAGCTTTTTTTTGTTCAGCACGTAACTTTTCTTCTTTTGTAAGCTTTGTTTCAGCCATGATAATTCTCCTTGTTTTATATACCGATACTCACACTAAAATTGGCTTTCTCTGGTTAGGGGGTTTTACAGATCCCCCAAACTGTGAACTAACTCTTAAGAGTTTCGTTCTAGGTCAACGAATGCAGCAGATCGTTCTACAGCAAGACCGTAGATTGTGTGAAGTACGGATTTGATACCGATATAGTCGACACTATCTTCCATCTTATATGTAGGCTTCAACTGAACAGCTAACGAAACAGCAGACTTGTGGAATACAAGGTTGTGAGTGTTAGTGCTGTCATCAACTACGTTGTTAGACATAAACATGTCAATGTTATAAACATTGGCAATCATATTATCACTACGAGTTGCAGTACCAGCTTTTCCAGTATTGTCGTAAGTGTTGTACTTGTTCACGTTAAGTAGGTCGTTCATCACCTTCGCACCAAAGACACCAGATCGTTCTGTTTGAGGAACATCTGCAAGGTCAAGTGCTAGTACGATTGAAAGCATATCAGCGTCATCAGTCGTTGCACCACCAGCTACGTTTGTACCAGCAGAAGCGTGCAATGAAGCTAGATCGTAATCCATAGCTCTAGTTACAGCTTCGGTCTGAGCACCACGATAGGCTTCAGCAACAGCGTAATGAGTTTGTACTTTAACAATGTCATCTATGATGAATGCTAGGTACTTATGCTTGTTAATAGTAAGTTCAATCTCAGTTTCAGTTTCGTTATCATATGTAACGGCTGTTCCAGCAGCTTTATCCCTAGCACTAAATGTTGATAGGAATGGAATGTTTATCTTGTTACCACTATCTGATACAAGTTCGTCACGTCGTAGAACTTTGTCTGCGAAGTAAAGAGATTTGTAAAATGGTTTTTCAATTTTGCGTGTCCACTTCTCTGCAATATATTTTGCAGCAGTTGTAGTTGTAATAGGACCTGTAGCCATAATTAAGTTCTCCTGTTTTGTTTTTTATTGTTTATTTGCTTTTGTTTAAGCTAATTATATGATACTAGATTTAATTGACGTATACAACTATATGCCTAGCATAGTGTTGATCTGTCGGTCAATCTCATCTTCGTTCTTGTCAAAGTCCTCATCACCCATATTGGATATATCACCCAAGTTAAGTGCCCCAAGTGATTTTCTACCACCACCGTTAGGACGAACACCTTGACGTTTCTTTTGACCTTTAAGGTTCTTAGTGACTTCATCTATCTTATCGTCAGCAGCTTCATTAGCCCAATTACTCATATTCTTGACGTATTTACGTGCAAACTTCTCATAAGAAAGGTCTGTACGGTCTACTGTCATATGTGAAACAAGTGGTTTACCCTGGTTGTCTACAAGGACTTGACCTTGTTCGTTACGTCTAGGGTGTTGCTTGAAGCCTACTAAGTTAAGGTACATTTCATTGATTTCACTAGTTTTGTCAGCGTCAAACTTATCGTTCGGTTTGCCGTCTGGCTTCGTTTCGTTTAAGAAAGCTAGTTCTGGATCATAACCTAAGATTTTACTCTCACTGTCCAGATCTTTCCAAAAGTTTTGTTGTTTAGCAACGTATTTAGCCTGATTAGCACTGTGAGCACTTGCAGTTTGTGCATACTTCTCACGATCCTCTTTCAGTTCTTCTGGTTTGAACTCCTTATCCTCGTCATCATAGTTTAGAGGATTGTACTGAGGTAACTGGCTTGGGGTATCATCTTCAGCGTTGTCTTTCCTGATAGATGTGATAAAGTCCTCGTTCCGATTTTGCCTACGCTCTTTGCGTGACTTCTTCGGTTTTTCTTCTTCATCATCTTCATCTTCTTCAGGATCGTCTTTAGCTTCCACAGGTTTCTTCGCTTCAGGTTCTTCACCTTCATCTTCGTCCTCTGGTTGATCCTCGTCCTTATCCTCAGACTTTTCAGGTTCATCTTCACCTTCATCATCTTCGTCTTTTTCATCTTCTTCTTTTTCGTCAGTAGTGTTAGCAGCGATTATTTCTTCACGCATTGCCTTTTCTTCTGGCGTTTCATCTTCGTCCTCAATCATAGCTGCTGCTATAATGGGATCAATTTTTCTCTTGTCGTTGTCTAGTTGTGGCATTTTGATTTCTCCTTATCCGTTATCGTAGGACGTCACGTGTTTTATCCGTTTCTTAAGCAGGACAAACGCTTAGTAATATATTAGCACCTTTACGCTGATTGCATAAAGAGTGCACAGCTTGTAAGTTACCAAACTCACTTGTACCACCTTTGCTTACTGGTAGTATGTGATCTATCTGAACATCACCATTCAAATCTAACTTACAAATTGCACAATCTTTATTCTTCATAATTAAATCTAACTTTACACTCTTTGGTACGGCAGCACCCCTTCTTCTGAAGTTCATACGTCTGCATATACTTTTATATATTTCAGGATTATCTTCACGCCATTTTTTACTCCTTACAGCAAGTTTTTTACGATTTTGTTCACGATATTTACGATTTCTCTCATCTATACGGTCTTTATGCAAAACTGCACGTTTTTGGTCGTACTTACGCATTGAAGTTTTTCTTGCCCTTATACGTTCTTCTTGTGTTGAATACATGTTATCTCCGTTTATGGTAGGACGTTCACCTTATGTACATAATACTATATTTTAACTAAAATCGGTGTTCCATCTTCAGCCGTACCCTGAAGCCGTCTATAAACTCCCACGTTTTTACCATGTTCGTTTGGACCTGCAGTGCAGTATACGTATGGACCTTTTTGAAACCACTTATGGGTATGATCGTTATTACTCTTAATAATACTCTCAATGTTGTCCTCAGACACACCATGAGATTGACGCTTCGGTGGCGCTACGCCTTTATAGCGATACCACTTATCGTCTTTAACCTCATAGTTCATACCTGTAAAGTCGGTCATTTTTGCGTTTCTAAGATGATCCTATACTGAATGTCATCTATTTCTTTAATGACTTCTGAAGCTATTGCAGCAAACCTCATAGCACTTTCAGGATCTTTTATGGCTAAAGTTGTGTAAACTGTGCCGTCTGGTGTGAAGTGACGCCAATATTCTTTGCGTGCTTCAAACTGTGCGTCTACAGCCTTATATTTCCTAGATTTACCAATTCTAGCCCAATCACTCACCGTTGGACGTTTTTCCTTCGGTGCTTGAGTTGGTGGTAAAAATGGTGTTGGATCGTTAATTACTGTGTTCTTTGGTCCTGACATATTCGCCCTTTCGTTTAATTTATTGGTTATTACCAATTTCTACATTAGTCCAGCTTGCAACATTGCTTCATAAGCTTGCATTGCTATGTCTGGATCTGTGAATTGATATTCTCCCACCTGTACTGGTGCTTGTGCCGAAGCAGAAGCTATGATCTCCATTATTTGTGGATCAGGTTGTCCAGTTGGTCCTTGAGGTTGCCCTTGTGGTGGCATTCCTTGAGGTGGCATAGGTTGTTGAGGTGGTTGCTGTGGCATTGGCTGTTGTGGTGCTGGTTGCCCCTGTGGTGCAGGTTGTCCTTGAGGTGTCGGTGCACTTTCTTGCCCTGCTGGTGTAGCTGGTGCTTGTTGTGTAGCGTCCGTAAACATCTTGTCCATGAATGGTAGATCCATAAGTTTACCCATTTCACCAAAGACATACTCCCAATCAGGTACTTTACCTGTGGACTGTTGGTACTGGTCTAGTGCGTTCGGCATTTTACCAATTAATAGCCAGAACTGTTGCATTGCTTCAAGTTGCTGTTCTCTAGTCTGTTTAGCAGTTGAGTTGGCTTTAAGCTGGAACTTCGCTCTAATACCGTCAAATGCAGAAGGTTTTAGTTTAATTCTCATCTGGTTGCCACTTTCACTCATACGGATAGTAGCAGTCTGGTTATCTCGGTAAGACTTAAAGATTTCACCTAGATCGTCATAGCCACTTTCAATCAGTTCTTCAATCTCTTTAGAAAATAGATCTACTGGTATATCGTTAGCGACTGTCGGTAGAATTGAGTACATACCTTCAATCAGTTCAGCCATAGCACGTTCTAGCATACCTCGGTCAAAGTTATCCCTTGTGCCTTCACGCTCTTTAATCTGTTTAAGTGCTTCAGGTGTTTTACCGAAGCCTGGATCAGATGAACTTTCAGCATTACTTCTAGTATCGGTAGTACCTGCAATTGACTGCAATGCACCTTTAGCCATACCTTTGGCATTCTGGTAAGTAGACAATCCAGCGTTTGATCCCTCAAGCCGTTTTGCGTCAGGTGAGCCGTTAAACTCTATAACTGAACCTGGATCTTGGCTAATAGTGTGTCTTACTGCAGTTTGCATGTTAATCATCAATGCAGGGAATAGGTTTACTTTAATACCCTGGAAGTAGAAGTTGTCTAGTCCGTCATTAGCAAATTGCATAGGCATTGAGCGTTGGAAGTCACCGTTACCGTAGAAGCTGTCCAATTTAGGAATACAGCGTTTCATAACAAATGGTATTCGTGAGTTCTTGTGTGGGTTAGGTATTTCACGTATCACCTTAAATCCGTACTGAGGTAGGAAGCTAATCCAGCGTCCGTCTTTACCTGCTTCATATCGTGTAGCAATTACAGTTTTACGTGTGGACTGCTTCATTCTCTCTCGGTAAGCAATGGTATCTCGCTTGCTGTCGGCTGTATGAGTAGCGTTTTTGATCTGTGTTATAACGCTTTCAATAGCTTCTTTATCCCAAGTGTCATCATCTTCGTCATCAATAATATCTTCAAAGAAACGTGGTGACTTCTCGGCTAGTCCATGAACATAGTCCATATCACTAATTGAAGTGAAGCCACTCTGAGGTATAAACATTCTCGGTGACCATAGCCAACAATCAGGTCCAACATATCCAGTGCTTTCATTCACGTTAATGTCATAGTGCATAGGCATGTAGTTGTATTGGCTTGAGCCATACTGCCAGATAAACATTTTAGTCAGGAAGTCAAACTGTGAGTTAGCGTTAGGATAGATCCACTTATTACGCAAAATATCCAAGAACATACCCTTGCCATAGTCTTTTTTACCAACTGCCATAGTTTCACCTTCAGGTAATTGTCCTGCTACACGTGCTGCACGCTCTAGGTAAATCGTTGCAGTCATGTTATCGGTCAAGCCGTTGCCAGTTTTACGACTTACTGGATCGTAGGTTTTACCCATATCCATAGCTTCATATGCGTCATAGTCCTCAATTGCACCGTCATGTTGGTCAATATCCTCTCTATAATCCCTAGAAAGCTGTTTTTCCTGTTTACTCATGTTGGTCATTTCATCTAAAGTTTTACTCATTTTTGTTTCTCCTTAATTCATTAACCCATAGGTGTTAAATGTTGGTTTTTTGTATTTTGATTGTTTTCTATCTGGTAATCCATACTTCAAGTATAGCTTAAGATAGCGTAAACCGTCAGGGTGGTCATCATCTTTTTTGATCGGCAAGTCAGAAGGGTTTCTGTTCTCGTCCTTAACCTCGGCATATTTGTAGTTCTCCATCTGGTAATTGGTAAACTTACAATTTTCTGTGAAATAAACGTCTGGTTCTGGTAGTCCAGTAAGCTGGATCTTAGGTTTTACCATTGCCCCAAACACTGCAATACCGTCTGGCACTGAGTTTTGACGCTTCGGTGCAGGTATTACTGGTATTATTTTACCAAAAGTTTCAGGTAATAGCTTCATTAGTCGGTCAATTAGGTCAGGACGTGCACTATCAGCCACAATTGCTGTGATTTTACGCTCTCCTATTTTAGTTTTCAGTGCAGGAAGCAATTCATCTATATCTTTGTAGAACTCATGGATCTCATCAGTTACGAACCATTTACCATGATTATCTATCTCCACTATATTTATGGCTGTAGGGTGTCCTTCACTCCAACCAAAATCCCAAGTCACATATATAGTGCCATTCTCAGGTATACGCCTGTCGTTTTGAGGTATAACGTGGATCTCACGTTTGAACCACTTGTAAACTTGCCCTGCTGTGGCTGTAAACTTAAGTTCAACTTCTCTCTCAAAGCTTTCCATTTCACCTCTGTCCAGTGCTTCTTGCTTCTCAGTTGCATACCATTCTTGTGGTGACGGCATAATTGCAGGGTTATCCATATATTTAGCTTCAAGGTAGAACCAACGCTTGTGTTTAGCCTGTTTAGCATACTCAAGTAGTTCCCACCAGTGGTTATAGCCCTTTGCAGTACCCATAAAGCAAGCCCAACCTTGAGTGGTGGTGAAGAAGTATTTATAAACGTCCTCAAAGTTCATTGGATCTTGGTCTTGGTACTCATCAAATATCATTCCATTGGACTTCAAACCTCTATCGTCATCAGCATAGTCTGATCCAAGTAATTGAATTGTTGAGCGTTGTGCTTCCTGATTGTGTTTTATAGCTTGCCAGCCAATACCAGGTAAATTAAATGCACCTTTTATGTAGTTCAGTGTAATAAGTAGGTCTGTATCGTTGGTTTCATAGATCATTTCTTCAGGGATCGTATGCTTATATTGACGCCACATGACCTTTTTAGCGTGTTTGTGAGTATTGAAAACAATATGATAAGGACCTTGCTTATAAGTAGCACCCATTTCGGTATGTTTCACTGACCACAGTGATTTACCAACCTGTCTACCCCAAAACAAAGTACCCCTATCATATCCATCAACTAGAAAAGCTTTGTGTGCTCTCTGTTGTTTTGTATGAGGTTTGTATACAAACTTCTCATTCTCCATTTGTCTACTCTGGTGTAGCCACGCCACCAACGCCAGCTTGTGACTGTAGTGTAGACGATTGTGTTTGAGCACTTTCCTTGTCTATTAGTGTTTCAGTGTCAAAGACTTCCACAACCTTGCCGTCAATTACCTGAGTAGTTGGACGTTTTCGGTGTGTTTCAATCTTAGCTGGTGAAAATACCTGGAACAACCACTGTTGCATTCGCCAGTATCGTACTTCGTCCATCAATTCACGCATATTATCTTCACCTTCACCAAACTTCTCAACTAGTCCAAGTTTGACTGAAGCCATTCTGGTAGTCATTTGATCTTCGTGAAGCATATTTCTGGTGACAAGTGCAGCCTTACCTGTAGGCACTCCATCATCATCATAGATTTTTCTAAACAGTTCTAAAGTGAAGCGTGGTTCAGAAAACGCCACGTTATTTTTAATGTACTCTACTCCGTCAACATTCCATCTGAATAGATAGTTGTGTTGCAGTGCAAATCTCTGTAAACTCGGCTCTGCCATTAATCGGTTAGTTGGATCAGGGTAGTAGGACTTTTCTACTGGATATTTACTAACAATACCCTCTACTCCGTTAGCACCAACTGAAGCACCAGATAATCGTGCAATTTCATCAATTTTCTGTGACGGTGCAGCAGCCATAGCTTGTGGGTTTTGCTTCTGCAGTTCTAGGGTTGCAGCCACGATTGAAGCTATCAAAGCAACATCTACTTGTGGTGCAACTGGTAATGCAGGTGAACTTGGTGTTTCCTCTGCCACGTCAATTGTTTCATCTTTTACTGTGGGTTCTTTCAGTGCTTCAGCTTTCGCTTTAGCTTCCACTACCTGTGTAGGTACGAAGTCTGGTTCATCTTTATTAGCTTTAGATCTTGCTCTACCTGCAGCCATAGCAGCTTTCTGTTCGTCTGATAGTTTATGTCCTTTTTTCGGCATTTCATCTCCTTTATTTAAGTTTTTTCTGTTTTGAAGATGTTTGTGTTTAATCTAATATTAACACAAACACTTGCTTTAATATAAGCTGTGCTTCTTGTTCTGCTTCGCTCGTTGCTTCTCAATATTCTTCAAAGCCTTGATACCGTTTTGGCGTGCATTGAACTCTTTAGCAGCCATTTGACCTTCAAGTTCTACGTACTGAGCGTCCTTATCTTTCCATTTTCGGTTGCCTGGTAACTTCCGTCTTTTCTTGGTCGGTGATTTTACACCGTAGGTATTGTTAATAGCCCTGCGAGTTCTACCATTTCGCAAGCTAACCTGTTCCATTTCTTCCAACGCCATTGCGTCCTCAACATCAATAGTTTTCATTCTATTGCCCCATTCCCATTAATTGTGTTAATTCTTCCTGTGATAGTTGAACATCTACGATTGCACCACCAACACTGATTGCCACCATTGCTTGAGTGAAAGCGTTACGTACAACTTCTTTGGTAACCTTTACTGGATCAACAATTCCCTCTTTAACCATTTCAATGTGATCGCCAGTAAGTACGTTAATACCTTCACCAGTTTTCAGCATTGCACGTTCGTCAGGATCTATAGATGAGTTTTCAAGTAGTACCCTTTCTGGCATGCAAAGTGCTTCGTGCACAATTTCTTCTACTAATTTATCAGTGCTTATAGTCAGTCCAATATCTCTCAAAGTCACACCACCACCTGCACAAATACCTTCTTTCAATGCAGCCTTTACTGAATATACAGCGTCATCAATACGGTACTTGGTTTCCTCTGCAGCCGTTTCAGTAGCACCACCAACTCGGATAAAGCCAACTTTACCTTCTAGTTTAGCGATACGGTGTAGAATATCGTCTTTGGTATCAACTTTAGCTTTCTTCAGTCTACGGTTCAGGTCGGTAACTCTAGTCTTGATTGCTTCCTTATCACCCATTCCATTGACAATAATTGTTTCGTCATAGCCAATTGTGATCTTTTCTGCAGCACCTAGAGTGTTAAAGCCAAGCTTCTCTTGCCAGTCACCGATTGTTGGATCTATCAGTTCAGCACCAGTAATGGTACAAATATCTTTCAAGTTATCTAGTTTGCCTTCTTGGTGTCCTGGGGCTTTCACTGCAACCACATTTAGTGCACCTTTGACTTTATTCAATATCAGAGTGTTCAAAGCGTCAGCTTCAATGTTGTCAGCGATAACTAGGACGTTTTTAATGTTGTTCTCAAACAAACTATCAAATACGTTCTTGTATTCCTCTAGGTCGGTCATCACTCCACTAGTGACAATAATTGCAGGGTTCTTCAGGCTAACTTCCCTGTTATCACCAGCAAAGTAGGGGTTCATGTAACCTCGGTCAAATGAGTAGCCTTTAATAACTTCGCTAGTCGTTTCAAGTTCTTTGGTCACTTCAACTGCGATTGCACCGTCAAAGCCAATTTCACTGAGCAAGTCAGCCACTAGAGTACCAAGCTTCTCGTCACCAACAGATACGGTAGCGACATTCTTCACATCTTCGTGGTTCGCCTTGATCTTGATACCTTGAGCGTCCACCTTCGCAAGCAGTCCAGGTAGTAGGTTCTCAAGTTCACGTTTAATCATCATAGGACTTTCACCCTTCTCAACTAACTCGTTCGCCAGTTTAATCAGGTGGTAGGTCAAAACTGTCACTGAGGTAGTACCATCACCAACTTCGTCCATTTTACGACTTGCTTCTTTTACTATCTCAACACCAATAGACTTCGGATCGTCCTTCAAGTTGATACTTCTAGCAACGGTCACACCATCATGGGTAACGGTAAACTTGCCAAACTTATCCTTAATCAGCACGTTTCTACCTTTTGGTCCTAGAGTGGTTTTAACTGGATTGTAAATCAGTTCTGCCCCTGCTAGTACGTTCTTTCGTGCTTCGTTGTCATCTTGAATAGTCATTTATTTCTCCCTTATTTTATACTTCATATTCTCTAAACCCCCCTGTAAAGGTGTTCACATAACCCTCACGATCACTGTCGTTCTGCCAGTGCTTACAAGGGTTCTTCAGCGTGCAACACTTAGGCACATCACGCTTACCAGCTTCCTTCGCTTCATTAAACTCATCAAAAAATAGGTTCGGTCCTACAGGTGTACTAGCAGTAAAGATATTTCCCTTATCGTCAATTCCACTCCTGTCAGCAGTCGGCACAGGTGCTTCCCTTAACGCCTTACTAGCTTCCACTATATTGGCGTCAGCCAACGAAATATTTTTCTCAGGTACATTCTCACCTATAGAATAGTGACGTTCAAGTAGTTGATTTATCAAGCCACTCTTGTTCGGTTCTTTTTCAAGTCGTTCGGTATTTAGCTTATTGATATATATGTTCATGACTATGACTATATACATGTTCATGGTCATAGTCAATATATACAGTGAAAAATTATTTTACAATCACGTGTACAGTTGATGTCTGGCTAGACACTCCCCTATGGTTATACATATATATACTAGAACTGGGAGTAGCTTTTGGAAGCCAACAGAGGTGGGGGGGCATATAAATATATATTTCTGGAAATATTTTCTATATTATTCTTCTTGGTCCTTCAACTGGTCAATGATCTCCTGAGGTATAGCTTCTTCCTTGCCTGATAAGTTGTAGTTAACAGATACGAATGCACCTGTATGCTGTACTTTCTGGGTAGCTTTACCGTTACCCTGCTCGTACATAAACATGGCTACATCTGCAACTTTACTACCTTTTGTATCTGATAAATCGTTGATTAATATATCTTCAATCCGTTCTTCTGCAAGCCTTACCATACGTGAAGCACGTTCTTTACTGGTTGTTACCTCTGTTACAATATTAGGGTTTGTCAATAACTCGCTTGCATAAGTTCTAATAGTATTATATTGTAAGTGACTTTTCTCTGGATAAGCCTTCCTGTAAGCTGTAGTACCTGGATATCCTTTAGCTACTAGCTTAGAAAAGATCTGTTCTTCTGCTGTAAGTGGTGTTAGTTCTAATTCATTCATATAATGATAATAACATCTAATACGGTATTGATAATAGTTCTATATTGGTTTGCACGCCAAATCGGTGGAATTATCCCTGTTGGTTGTATTATGTCAATAAAGTACTTGCATTATGTCAATATCTTTGCTACAATAGAGGTATCATTAAAAGAAAAGGAACTACCGAAATGTTAAAAACAACTAACTTCACAACAACAGAGCTTAAGAACTACTACTTCAATAATGAAACGTTTTTCTTTACTACTAACGCTATTCAAGAACTACACTATAGCGTCAATGCAGGGTTCTACTTCTTAAAAGTAGCTACTATTAAGAACTTCTGCCAACGTGGTAGACATCACGTATACACAGCACAGCAAGCTAATCAATTCAAAGAAACATATGAAGCTTAATATGGAAAAGATACGAAGTAAGAAGCCACGAATGACAAAAACAATAATCAAATGCGTACAATGCGAAAAGCCTGCTGTTTATGCTGTTACAGCTATTCAACCAGAAGCAAAGGCAAAAACATTTTGCAATAAACATTACTTAATATTTAAGAAAGTAGTTACAGCGTAAGCTGTAGCTATAGAAGGAACTACAATGTTAATACAAGATCTAGAAAAAGAATTGATGAAACTAGCACAAGACGCAAGAGAAGCAGGCTATACAGTTAAAACGCCTGAATTGT
>Ga0306898_1000503_pt1 | contig 15121 bp, 14 predicted proteins | sample AntRauMFilla1564_FD_190424 | JGI IMG/M metagenome (GOLD analysis project Ga0306898, IMG submission 190424) | Saline lake microbial communities from Rauer Islands, Antarctica - Metagenome Filla 1 #564 (v2) (version 2) | ecosystem: Environmental > Aquatic > Non-marine Saline and Alkaline > Saline ...
GCGATATGTAAAGCGGATATGTTGATTAAGGGACAAGAGGTTAACAACATTAAGCTTGGCAATACTTTGTCTAATGACCAGCTTTACAGTGATAAGTTTGATTATATGTTATCCAATCCCCCCTTCGGAGTGGATTGGAAAAAGATAGAGCAAAGCATTAAAGACGAAAACACCATAAAGGGTTTTGATGGACGTTTTGGTGCTGGTTTACCTCGAGTGTCAGATGGTTCTTTATTATTCTTGATGCACCTTATCAGCAAGTTGCGTGATACTGGCGCTCGAATTGGCATTATTCTTAATGGTTCCCCTTTATTTACAGGTGGAGCTGGTTCTGGTGAATCTGAAATTCGTCGTTATATATTAGAGTCTGACTTGTTAGAAACTATCGTAGCGCTTCCAACTGATATGTTTTACAACACCGGTATTACCACTTATATATGGTTGCTCTCTAACAAGAAAGCGACTGAACGCAGAGGTAAAGTACAGCTAATTAATGGCGTGAATTTATGTGGCAAGATGCGTAAATCATTGGGTTCTAAACGTAATGAAATGAGCGAAGCTGATATAGCGACTATTACGCGTACTTATGGTGAGTTTGAAGTGGTTGACGCTAGGGTGCTTGATAAACCGGCAGGGCAGAAAAGTAACAGAGGGCGTCAATCAGCCAATGCAAAAGTCGAAGCCCCTAAAACCTTTGCCAGTAAAATCTTTGCCAACCATGCATTTGGTTATCGCCGCATCACTATCGAACGCCCATTACGCGAGTCATACCAGTTTAGTGATGAACGGATTGCTGAGTTACGCTTTGCCGTTAAACCGTTTAATGCGCCAATGAAATGGATATACGAGCAGTTTGGTGCTGAGTGGTCAGATAAGCTTGATTGTCAGCAGTATGGAATGTTGCAAGAATATGCAGTTGAAATACGCGCCTATGTAAAATCTCACTTTGCAGAGTTGAAAGAGAAGCAAATTAAAGATCTTCTTGATAGCAAACTTTGGCTTCAACAAAAACACATCATGTTTAAGGCTAGGCAACTTCAAGCAATGATAGGGGATATGCAGTGTGATGATATGAATGGCTATGAAGCAACTTTAAAAGCTGCCTGCAAAGCACAGGGCATTAACTTGGATACCAAAGAGAAAAAACAAATTACCACTGCTGTAAGCTGGAAGAACCCAAATGCAGAAAAGGTAGTAAAGAAGATTCATTCTCCCCGGCCCAATCCTTTTTATGGCTTATTTGAAGTCCAACATAATGGCAAAACACAAGTCGTTGAATATAAGCCTGATGGTGACTTAAGAGACAATGAAAACGTTGCAATAGACCCAAGCCAAACAGTAAACGATTTGAATGAAGCCTACTTTATAAAAGAGGTACAACCTCATGTGCCTGATGCTTGGATTGATGCGAGTAAGAAAGACGCTAAAGACCAAGAGGTTGGTATTGTTGGTTATGAAATACCGTTTAATCGTCATTTCTATCAGTATCAGCCGCCAAGAGACTTAGCTGAGATAGATGCCGACCTAGATGCTGTAAGCTCAGAGATCATGGCTCTACTGCACGAGGTGCATTCATGATGGCTGAAAGAGTATCATCAAGTGACAGCCATAAACCTTACCCTGAATATAAATATTCAGGGGTTGAGTGGCTAGGTGACTTACCTACTCATTGGGACTGCATAAAGCTTAAATATGTTGCTACTTTTAAAGTGCTAAAGATTGTAGCTGATTCAACTAGAAAATATGTCGGTATGGAAAATATTGAGTCTTGGAGTGGCAAATATATTCCTAAGCAAGACGAGACTCCTGAAGGATTATCAACCTCCTTTACTCGCGAGGACGTGTTATTTGGAAAGCTGAGACCTTATTTAGCTAAGTCTTGGTTGGCTGAATTCGATGGAATATGTTCGTCTGAGTTCTTGGTTCTTAAAAGTGAGCAAGTAAGCCCTAAGTTTTTAAATTACTATTTATTAACTGAAGAGTTTATTAAACAGGTTGACTCATCAACTTATGGCTCGAAAATGCCGAGAGCAAGTTGGGATTTTATTGGTTTAATGAATGTATCTGTACCTAGTCAGCTTGATTCTGAGAGGATCGCCAACTTCCTTGACCACGAAACCGCTAAAATAGACACCTTAATAGCGAAACAACAACAACTAATCACACTACTAAAAGAGAAACGTCAGGCTGTTATAAGCCATGCTGTCACTAAAGGTCTTAACCCAAATGCGCCTATGCGAGACTCAGGTGTTGAGTGGTTAGGGGAAGTGCCAGAGCATTGGGATGTTGTTAGAATAAAGAATTTGAGCATTGTAATTTCAAAAGGTACAACTCCAAGTACTATTGGCGGAGATTTTGTTGACGATGGAGTTAGGTTTCTCAAAGGTGAGAACATTGGTAAATCATTGTCTGTGCAGAAATCACCAGAATTTTTTATTACAGAAGATGTCGATGATCAGATTTCACGGAGTAGATTAGAAGAAGATGATGTACTTGTAATTATTGCAGGAGCTACAACAGGAATGTCCTCTATCTTGCAAAAAGACTTATTGCCAGCAAACACCAATCAGGCAGTTAGCTTCATTCGTCCAAAATATAGTCAACACTCAAAGTTGATCGTTAGATGGTTGTCTACTGAGTTTGCGCAAAGAATAATCTGGATGGGAGCAGTACAAGCGGCGCAGCCCAACCTCTCAATGGAAGATTTAGGGAATATCCCAATTGCAGTACCTCCCCAAAAAGAGCTTTCCAACATCATTAAAGATATAGACCAACAATTAGCTCATTTGGATGAACTGCACTCGAAAGCTATAAAAGCGAATATTTTAATGCAAGAACGCCGCACAGCCCTAATCTCCGCTGCCGTGACAGGCAAGATTGACGTAAGAAACTGGCAAGCTCCACAGTACATAAATGACAACAAGGAAGTTATTGCATGAGTAGTCTATTCGGCGGCGACAAGTCTACAGAGTTTATCTTTCAAAACGATATGATCAGGCAGTTACTTGCCAATGGCTGGTTGCTGGGTAAACCTGAAAACTATAACCGTGAGCTGGCTTTATACCCCGAAGACCTATTAGGTTTTGTCAAAGAGACGCAGGACGAGCAGTGGCAAAAGTTCAAAACTATATACCCCAATAATGCAGAGCAGACATTTCTAGAACGTGTTACCTCACAGCTAAATAAAGCTGATCCAAATGCCGCAAATAAAGAAATGAGAACCTTCGGTACCTTGGGTGTGCTACGTCACGAGTTACGAGACCGTGGTACCCGTTTCAGCTTATGTCAGTTTAAACCAGAACACGAACTTAATCCCGATACACTAGCTGCTTATAAAGCCAACCGTTTACGCGTAGTACCTGAGTTGGTTTATAGCCCTTGGGCGACCGAAGAGCATTTATCGGACACAGGCAAAAAAGCAAAAGCTTGGCGTATTGACCTCGTGTTATTTGTTAACGGCGTACCAGTAGTCACATTAGAGCTGAAGTCAGAGTTTAAACAAGCGGTTCACAATGCGATTAAGCAATATAAAACGACTCGCTTTGCCGTTGATCCAACAACAAGAAAACCAGAGCCACTGTTAACCTTTAAGCGTGGTGCACTAGTACATTTTGCAGTAAGCCAATATGAAGTGTATATGGCAACTCGCCTTGAAGGTGATAACACCTTTTTCTTACCCTTTAATAAAGGCACAGCTGAGGGCGGAGCCGGGAATGATGTGCCGGATGATATAAACCAATACGCTACTGATTACCTCTGGAATGAAGTATTACACCCCGATAACTTATTAAACATATTGGCTCGTTTTGTTCATCTGCAAATTGAGGAAAAAGAAGACTGGGAAGGTCGCAAGTATAAAAAAGAAACAATGATATTCCCGCGATACCATCAATGGGATGTGGTATCTAAGTTGGTTGACGCTGCCCGTACTGAGGGTGCTGGTAACAAATACTTAATTCAACATAGTGCTGGCTCAGGTAAGTCTAATTCTATTGCCTGGGTAGCTCATCAATTGTCAGCGTTAAGAGATGATCAGGGTAATAAGAACTTTGACTCAGTCATCATAGTCACCGACAGGACTGTGTTAGATGATCAACTACAAGACACTATATACCAGTTTGAACATACTGAAGGGGTAGTAGGGCGAATTAATAATAAAGAGGGTGATGGCTCTAAGTCTGAGAAGTTAGCCAGTGCATTAGAGAATTCACAGCCTATCATCATTGTAACGATACAAACGTTTCCACATGTATTAAAGGCGATTGAAAACAGCGTTACATTGAAGGAAAGAAAATATGTTGTAATTGCTGATGAAGCGCATAGCTCGCAAACAGGATCTACTGCAAGGCAGTTAAAAGAAGTCTTAATGGTTGACTCGACTGACCCTGAGGGTGAACTCAGTTCAGAGGACATTCTAGACGCCGCCGTGGCCTCTCGAAGAGCCTCTACCAACCTTAGTTATTTGGCATTTACTGCTACGCCTAAGACTAAGACTCTAGAGCTATTTGGGCGCTTACCAAAGCCACACGAGACTCCTTCAAAAACAAACCGACCTGAAGCCTACCATGTTTATAGTATGCGCCAAGCAATAGAAGAGGGCTTTATTCTTGATGTACTGAAGAATTATACCAATTACAAAGTTGCTTATAACTTGGCATTGAAAATTGAAGCCAGTGACGAAGAAGTTGAGAGCAAAAAGGCTAAAGTAAAGTTAAACCAGTGGGTTCGATTACATGACTACAACATAAGCCAAAAAGTACAGGTTATCGTTGAGCACTTTAAAGATAATGTGATGGGACTTCTGGGTGGGCAAGCTAAAGCAATGGTCGTAACCGGCTCACGAAAAGAAGCTGTGCGGTATAAGCTTGGCTTTGACAAGTACATTATTGAACAAGGCTATGACAAATTATTTGCAATGGTAGCTTTTTCTGGTGAAGTTGAGTTTAGTGATAAAGATCCAAACTCAGCTGGCTTACTAGGCGAGAAGTTTACCGAAACCAATATGAATCCAAACCTCAAAGGCAGAGACATGCGTAAGGCTTTTGATACGGATGATTATCAAGTAATGATAGTAGCAAATAAGTTTCAAACGGGTTTTGATCAACCTAAGCTATGTGCCATGTATGTTGATAAAAAGTTAGGTGGGGTAGAGTGTGTTCAAACCTTATCAAGGCTCAATAGAGTTTATCCGGGTAAGGCACAAACAGGTACTTTTGTATTGGATTTCTTCAATGACTCAGAAGATATTCTTGCAGCATTTCAGCCTTACTTTCAGACCGCCGAACTTGATGACGTATCTGATCCCAACCTCATTTTTGAGTTGTTTGATAAGTTAAAAATGGCATCTATTTTTACTTGGTTAGAGGTAGAGCAGTTTTGCACTGCCTTTTTTGTCAAAAACAAAAGTAATGCTGCAATAGCTAATATCTGTAAGCCTGCTGTAGAGCGGTGGTCACAACGTTACAAGTCTGCTGTAGCCGCTTATAAGCAAGCCAGAGACATGTTTGAGCGCTCAAAGAAAACAAAGGATGCGGTACTAATTGCAAACGCTGAGAATAGCTTTAAAGACTGCAAGAAAGAGAAGGATGGGTTAGAGATATTTAAGAAGGATCTGGGTACCTTTGTTAGGTTCTATGAGTTTATGTCACAGATTGTTGACTACGATAATAAGGACCTAGAGAAGCTAAGCCTTTATGCGCGCAACCTCAGACCTATGTTAAAAGAGTCAGTAGTAGAGGAAGAAGATATTGATTTGAGCAACGTCGAGCTCAGCCATTACCGCTTATCTAAAATTAAACAACAGCATATTCAACTTCAGGTAAATGAACCTGAAGCCAAGTTAATACCTGGTGAAGGTTTAGGCACTGCCAAACCGAGTGATAAGAAAACAGAGTTTTTATCTCAACTGGTTGAGCGATTAAATGAACTTTTTATCACTGATAATCTGACTAATGAAGATATGGTCAATTACGCCTATACGATCAGAGATAAAGTAAGTGAGAATGCCGTAGTCATGCAGCAAATTGACAACAATACATCTGAACAAGCTATGTTGGGTGACTTCAGTAAAGCGATAGATGACGCTATCTTAGATAGTAGCGAAGCTCATCAGAACCAAATGTTGCAGTTACTTTCAGACCCCGCTAAAGCAGCTGGGTTTTCTAGATTAATATTTAATTTGTTGAAGCCAAAGTTGTGATTTCTTTTGATCATGGCAGCTGTTATGAACGAATGAAGCAATTGTAAAGGAGTGCAAAAGTTATTAGCGAAATAATCAATAAAGGCTTTGTGTATATCTTGGAAGTTAAGGACATAGACCTACCCGTTTGTAAAATAGGTATGACGACTCGGACGCCGCAGGTTAGATGTAATGAGATAAATAATAGCTCCACAGGTGACTTCATTTGGAAAGTCGCTCACTTTGTTGCAGTTGATAATTGCGTGTCACTAGAATCATTGGTTCATAAAAAGCTATTACCACTTAGGCAAAAGGGCAGAGAGTTTTTCAATATAAACGCTGATGATGCCCATCGAGCTCTGCTGTCGATTGTAAATAATCAAACTGAGATTCAGTTAATTGAAATTGATGAAGTCAAGCCTAATGACGAAACGGCGCCAATGCAAAGGCCTAGTATCCATAAGAAAAAGCGCCAGTTTACAAGCGTCGATTCTCAGTATGCAGAATTACTTGAAACATTTAGTGCTCAATTGGAAGTAAAAGGCCGACCGTTTGGACAGTTAAATAGACCTCTTTTTGGCATCAGTGATGGGCATATTGGTATTCAGTGGAATTTAGCGGTTAATACTGAGTCAGGTCTTATTAGATTGGGTGTGAACCTTGAAGGTACGGCTAAAACGGGTGACTGGCTAATTGCGTCTTTCATACTTGCTCAACCAGATGTTAAAAAGGTAGCTGAGATTGTCGAGCAACCTCAAAATATTATTATTCGACTATCTCGCGATGCATGGCAAGCTGGCTCGCGTGTTGATATAAAGGAAGAGTTAATAGGCGGGAAAGAATATTCCCTAGATGAAATAACTCATCAACAATGGGATGCGATGCTGGAGGAAGCGAAAGGGTGCTTGGATGAAAGTAAAAATTATCGTGGCATGAAGCAAAAGCAAGCCGTAACAAGGCGTTCAGACTCACGTACTGTATTTAAAAATGTATCTCCTCACTTGACCATTTGGACGCAAGTAAGCTTGGTAACAGATATAGCTGAAGAATTGAGGTGTAAGTTTGCATTGCTTAAACCGGTTTATGATTGGGTGACCGAGATGGCGGACAAGTGAGTCAATTTTCTAACAACAATTTGTTGCTCATTATCAACACAAGGCAACTCATTTCGTTAAAGAATATGATGAAGATTTTGATAAGGACTAGTTCATATAAGGCGGGAAAAGGTAAATGCAAGACAAGAGTTCATTGAAGATAACAGAAGAGCAAGTAAGCCGAGCATTAACTCTGGAGCAATTGAAAGCTCTGCATCCAAGGCAGGCTGTGCTACTAGACAAAGAATTGGACAGGCTGGTGGAGGAAACTCAACAACCAGTTTCGGACGAGGCAATACAGCAAATGCACAAGGCAGTGGTGGAATATCTGCTACCAGCGGAAATACTTGAGCTGATGGACATTAACGAAAATCAACAGTGAAAACTAAAGTGAGATATGTTTTTACAATATCCCGCTTTTGCTGTCGGTGCTCAGGGTTTCGGGGCGGTAACTCATGACTGTGTCTTTACTAATTATTTTAATATTGTAACCAAACAGAACGATTTCACTTTCTGAATCGCCACTAATACCTTAGGCACTTATCAAACTTAAGGGGAATAAAGTAAAAGGTGTTTGCGGTGGCACAGGTAACTATAAACGGTAGTATATGGCAGGCATCGCAGATTGATTTTTTCTTAAGTGAATTCAATTTCTATTGCGATACCCTCGTTCGCGAATGCCTGCTTAAGCCATTTAGCTGCTGCTTCATTATCGATACAGACCGATTTCTTTGGGCCATTACTTGTAGACTGTGAAGTACTTACACCATGCATACTGCCGTTGCCCATTTCGTCAGTGCTGAACGACGATAGGCTTGCAATTAAATCAAATGCCCGAGCATTCCCACCAACATAGTTATCGACCCAATAATAAATTCTGTCTTGATATTTTTGAAATGTAGCACTGTCTATTTCATCGTTTAACTGAGATCTTTCAATTCTAAAGTAATCCATCAAGTCATTGTTGTCGAAAGAAGCTATATTTTCGTCCAGCACCTCCTCTATCAATGTCTGCCAAGAAATCTCGACATCTAGATCAATTATCGCTTCGATACCGCAATCCAGAGTTACTTCATTGTAATAGTCAGTGTTAACGATAAGTGTGTGAATAATGTTTTCTGCCATGTAATTGATACTATTTTTAGAGATGAATACGCAAAAGTAATCGGTTTCGTTGATTTTAAGACATAATTTTAGGTATCGGCGAATACTTTATTGTAGATAACACCAAGAGCGTGACAGGGGTATTCCTCTCTATTCTTAAAATCCCTAACTGACCAAAATTTACAGCTAGTTTGTGAATATCATTATCATCGTTACAGAAAATTAAGTAACTTTTTTCCTGCTCCCAAGTTTCAGCTTCGTCGGTCCCATACCCCTCTAAATAACTAAGATTTTCCTGACGCAGAGCCGAGATAAACCTTTCATGTCTCAATTCATTTTCTTCATGGGTTAGGTTCTGACTGAATGGGTTTTCTGGGGTAATGAAATACGCAACGCGAGCGTTTTTTTCTCTGAGCATGTTGTCAATTACTAAATCATGCTCGCCAACCTGTATTCGATGACTAGCGTCTTGGTAGGCAACAACATATTTAGCTGCCAGGTAAGCGTTGATCAGATTCTTGTCATGCATGTTCTAAATAGTCCTCTGTTTAAATTTTTCGACGCCCTGTGAGATTGCATTGCATATTTTGGTCCTTTGACTGTCACTGTGTTGATGAAAGCAAAACTTGTCTTCATCCATGTAAACATCACGTCGAATTTCTATCATAAACCCAATTACATTCTCACTTGTTCGCCAAAATTTAGAGGGTACTAATGTGCCAGAGAATGGCGTATTTATCGCTACATCAAAACCTTCTTGCTCAAAAGCTGAAACAACACTGGTTTCCAGTCCTTTTGGTGTATGAAAGTCGCAACAGCCAATACAAATCTCTGGACGACTTAAGGTGTGGTCTCGTTCGTATGGTAGTGCAGTACTTGGGTATGAATGCACATCTATTATGATTGCCTTGCCGTATGTGTTTACAAGGGACTCAGCTCGAGCTTCAAGGGCCTCATGATGTGGATAGTAGTACTTTTTGAGAAGTTTGCTTTTTTCCAGTTGAGTCAGTTTTCGACGGATGGTTTGTTGTTGGCTACCTTTTTCATAAATAGCTCCCATGCCTACTTGTGACATCACTTCTACAGAATCGTCATCAAAACGCTCCATATCTACCACAAGCCTAGAGACGGGAGCAATGATTCTGCTTTTATCGGCGACTTCGAGTAATTGTACTAGCCAGTCTGTATGATGGTCTGTCATCAATTGAACTTCTCGTCTTAGCTCCATTTTAGAGCAAACGAATTGGTCGGTAACGTCCTCGGGGATATACTCGCTAGCGTGGGGAATATGTAACAAAACATCTTGAAAGTTATCTATTGAACTATCCTCTTTAAGTTTAACGTCTTACATAAACTGTTTGCATTCATGTTATTTACATTTTTTATGAGTGCCGGTTATTCTTTGGGAAAGTCTGCGTTAACGAATTCAACTGTCCAATGTTTGTCAGCCAAGCCCTCTGAAACATTGTGATGTAATGCTTTTCGCTCTGAATACCCATGATTAGCCAGCAGTAACTTTACAATAACACTATTCATTTCACCCCTAAGACCACCAGATAAGCTGAGTCGCTCCTGAGTAACACTTACCTTGTCTAACGTGTCTAAAAACTCCGAGTGCTGCTCCTTCCAGTTTATTAGTGTTTGACGTGTTACACCAAGCTCACATGCGAGCCCTGCCTGACTGGGTACCGCGTCCCCACAATCAACATAACCACCGCCTGCATACCAGTCGGCTTTGTCTTGAACTTTATTACAATACTTTGTTGGCCTCATAATCACAATCCGCCTTTTATTTTGTGTGTAGTTTAACATAGGTGATGCCATTTCAAGATGGCACTTTATAAAGATAACCGAATGCATGTATGTTGATTTAATCAATATCATTAAAAATACTATCCACTATCGTAGTCTTTAAGCCACTCTTCATGTGTTTGATCTTGTGGTGCTTTCTTTATACCTTGATTGATACTGCCTTTACTATTACCTGTATTACTATCTATATTGCTATTAGTAGTATTACCTTTAACCTCACTATCTTTATTACTTATATCGCAGCGTTTGGCACCCGTACTTTGAAATGGCTGCATTCCAATATATTCTTGAGATTGAGGGAGATCACTGTATGGCAAAGTTGTCTGTGAGTTGTCTGTATGTTGTTCGGTACCTGTATGGTGGTTGGCAGAAGTTTCAAGCGCATATGATGCAATAATTTGTTCATAAGTTACATTGAGTGGCTTTATCGAATTCTTGTCTAGTTTGCTAGCACTAATGCATTTTGCAGTGAACAATAATGGTCTCAGATTACCCATGTAATCATGATAAATGCTCAGTTTAGCGGGGACTGGAAGCCCTGTATTTCGCCAAAACCTATAGAATTTTGACCGCTTACTAATACTAAATTTTCCTTTAGGCAAAGGTTGTCCAGCTTTTTTACCTCGCTGATAGACAGTGATTGCGTTGAAAATGCAATAAAAGTCTTCTTGCCCAAGTAATGATTCAAACTGCAGCGTAATGCCAGGGAAGCGGGAACCTTGATATTTACCAGTGCTATATCCAACGTAAACGAAGCAGTCTATTCCTACCGCTTGAAGAATTTGAGAAACCAGTTCATCGCGATGCTGCGCTAGCCAATTCTCAGGAACACTAGCTGTGCTATTTGGCTCAATTACAAGTTTCCCATCGTAAATATATACTTTGTCGTTGCGCTTGAGTAAGCTTTTCAATAAAGAACAATGCATATTGGTCTACTAGTCGCTATCAACACTGTTGTCTGATTGGTCATTTTTAATATGCCTTTGACTGGCCGTGCTTTGCCTCCCTCTAACGCTCTCAGTCATACCTTGAGCAAATGAAAAATCAAATTCTAACTGTTCTTCCTTACATAGTTGTTTTCGCTCAACGAGCACATCACGGTGCACATAAGTTAGTTCTTTAAAGGGATAAGCTTGAAGCTCTAATTGTCTGCTTGACAACGAGGAGTTAGGTAATCGTTTCATAATCACCTCTTATACTGAAAGATTTTTGAGCAGTTCGTGAGCAGATTGCTTACGATTTTTGATAAGTGCTGAAACTATTAACCGTATTTCATTTTCAGATTTGCCTATTGAACGTGCCGCTAATACAACTTGTACTTCATGTTCAATAAACCCAACTGCTCTTGCACCCAGAGGGATTGGTGGCGGAAATAAACCGTCTCTTGTTTGGTTAAATAAACTTGTTTGCGATATTCCAGCAAACTTGCAGGCCTCTGGTTTGCGTATTACTTTTAGATTAGTGTTGTGCATATCAGTCTTACTTTGTATGTTATTGACTGATTACAGATTAATAAAAAAGTATGGAAAGGTAATGGACAAACATTTAGATAAAAAGTTGGGTTTTGTCCTTGACTTAACTGATTTTTAGCCTATCGAAAGTTCTGCTCATTGATTCTTGATCTATTTTGAACAGGGTTGCACTTGCAATAATTGCTACATTACGAAGCTGTTCATCGTAAAAGTACTTGTTAATGCCCTCATCGAATAGCAGAGCGCTTCTAATCTCTTGTAATGCTTTTGCTTGATAATTGCTTGAGTAGGCCTTTTCGGTCTCCTCTTTGAGAAATGCGACTTGTTCTAAGAAAATTTGTAGTAGCTCGTCAACATCTACATTTTTGTATCGATTTTGTTCTTGAGTAAAAAGGTCAGAAAAACGCCAACTTGTTAAGCCATTTAATTTGTTTCTACTTTCTATAGATAACTTGGAAAATCTCTCTGTTGTTTTTGAGATAGAATTGCCAAGGTCGACCAATTTGTCAATTTCAACTTTTATTGGTTTTTCTCGCTTTGAAATAGCAGGTAAGAAGGCTATTTTTTCAATGTATTTTAATTGTATGATTAAGGCGTTAATGCAATCGTAAACGTTGTATTTGGGAATGCAATATTGTTTAAGTTCAATTAGTAGTACTTCCTCAATTTCAGACCAATTACGTTTACTATTTTCGGGCTTGTCATTCCTCATCGCTTGTCCTTTGTCGTCAATAGGATAGTGGATTTATGTTTTTAGTTGCACAATGAGTCTGTCAACCTTGTTGATGCATTTATGCAAGGCTTGTAAAACTGTTACAGCGCTCGAATGTGTCTGGTCCCATTTGCTAAACTCATATTGCCGGTAGCAGCCCTTTCAATATGCTCAGACCACCAACACATAACTTTTCTGCGCCGCTCTAGATAGTCAGTTCGATTATAAGCGCGTCTAACACTATTGCTGTCTATGTGAGCCAAGCACGACTCAACAACATCAGAGTCGAACGCCTGTTCATTTAGAGTGGTGCTAGCTAGAGAACGTAAGCCATGAGCTACTAAGATATTCTGATAGCCCATACGCTTCAATGCCATGTTTGCTGTTTGAGCATTAGTGTGTTCTCTAGGGTTTCTATCTGCAGGGAACACAAATTCTCGGTGTTGACTAATCGGTTTAATGAAGTCGAGTAGAGCAATAGTCTGAGGTGTTAGCGGCACAACATGATCACCATTATTTTTTTTCTTCATCTTTTCAGCAGGGATAGTCCACGTTTTGTTTTCTAAGTCTATTTCGTCCCAGCGGGTCATTGCCGCTTCACTAGGGCGCACCATTGTGTGCAGTTGCCATTCTATTAAAGTTCGAGTCACTAACTTAATACTTGCTGTACTTAGATCCTGCATTAACTTTGGAAGTTGTTCTGGTTTGATAGTTGGCAAATTCTTAGTAGCAGGTGTGAGAAAGGCTGAGCTTATCTTTGCCAACGGATTTATATTGATTAGACCAGTGTTAACTGCAAACTCCATTACCTCATTAATGCGCTGACATAAACGCTTGATAGTCTCTCTGTTCCCCTTTGCCTCAATGGGTTTCAAAAACTCAATAACCTCTGCAGGCGTAATATCTTTGATCGGACGTTTGCCAATGTGTGGAAACACATGATTAGTCAGTGATGATTCAATTTGCTCAGCATATTTAGGCGATACCTTTGTTGATTTTACACGCATCCAATCACCTGTAACATGAGCAAATGTGTTCGATAGGTCTTGTGCAGCAGTGCGCGTCAATTCAGCTTTGTGTGCTTTAGGGTCAATATCCTTGGCTAAAAGTTGGTGGGCATTCTCTCGCTTTCCTCTCGCATCAGCTAGGCTGACTCTCGGATAGATGCCAAAGCTCATATCTTTTCTTGTACCACTAAACGGTGCTTTGTATCGGAAAATCCAATCTTTTGTGCCACTAAGCCGGACGCGCAAATATAAACCTGCACCATCACTAAGCCTATATTCTTTCTCTCGTGGCTTGGCGCTTTGTATCTTTGAGTCTGTAAGTGGCGGGACTATTTTTGGCATTTTAGTGGTACACGACGTTAAATAAGTTGGGTTGTACCACTAAATGTACCACTTAAACTCTGACTGTCAATGAACGTTATTGAACGGTAAATGTTCAGAATAGTATGTAAGTCATTGATTTGTATTTCTCAGGGCAATAAAAAAGGGCGTATAAAACGCCCTTGATTATCAAGGTGGTGGAGCTGGCGGGAATTGAATTAAAGCTTCAAATAGCTGATTTTATGAAAGATACATATATAAACAGGCAGCTTGTACCACAAAGTGTACCACTAAAAGCAAAAGTGACTTCCTGTACGAGTACTATTCGTACTTAAATATCAAATAACGACTAAAAATAATAAAATTATTTTAACGTTTTTCCTAGACTGCCACATTAACATACAGATACCTGCAGTACCCCAAAGCTTACCTAACTAATATAAACTCCCAACTTACAGTTATGCTGACTAAAAAAACACTGGGTAATTGATATTTAAACCTGTAAAAGCTATCTTATTGATTATATGGAGCTTGTAATTAGAATGAGGAATATAGAACTCCTTCTTTTTATCCCGCAATTTTATTTAACAAGTAGACAATCACAGTTGCCTGAGTGCTTACTGTCGCTTTGTTGTTCAAGGAAAGTGCTACGTGAGTCAAAACGATAATACCCAAACACCCAACAACCTTGCCGCTTTTTGCTGGTCAATTGCTGACCTCCTAAGAGGTGATTTCAAGCAAAGCCAATATGGCCGCATCATTCTTCCGTTTACATTACTACGACGGCTCGAGGGAGTGCTAGAGAGCACAAAAGAGCAAGTACTAGCCGAGGTTGAAAGAATTCAGCCAATGAACCTACCTGAAGAAGCACAAGAAAAGTTACTGCTTCGTGCAACAGGTGGTTTATCTTTCTTCAATACCTCTAAAATGGATTTATCTAAACTTGGTGAATCAGGCATAAAGGCTAACCTGCAAAGCTATATTCAATCCTTTTCAAAAGATGCACGAGAGATTTTTGAGTACTTCAACTTTGCTGAGTTTATTGGTCAACTTAATGACGTCAACTTACTCTACAAGGTAGTGCAACGGGTAAGACAAACTGATTTAAGTCCTAAAGCTATATCCAATCACGATATGGGACTAACGTTTGAAGAGTTAATCAGGCGTTTTGCAGAGGGCTCCAATGAGACTGCCGGTGAACACTTTACGCCAAGAGACATTGTTAGATTAACAACTTCATTAGTTTTCATGGAAGATGACGAAGCATTAACTAAACCAGGCATTATACGCACCATTTATGACCCTACAGCGGGTACCGGAGGCTTCTTATCGTCTGGCATGGAGTATGTTCACGAGTTAAACCCAGAAGCCAAGATGATTGCTTTTGGGCAGGAGTTAAACCCTGAGAGTTACGCGATATG
>Ga0306898_1000509_pt1 | contig 15052 bp, 29 predicted proteins | sample AntRauMFilla1564_FD_190424 | JGI IMG/M metagenome (GOLD analysis project Ga0306898, IMG submission 190424) | Saline lake microbial communities from Rauer Islands, Antarctica - Metagenome Filla 1 #564 (v2) (version 2) | ecosystem: Environmental > Aquatic > Non-marine Saline and Alkaline > Saline ...
GTATGGGTGTCGCTGTGGTTACCTGTGGTTGCGGTGTCGGTTGTGCCGTGGGCATGGGCGGCGCTGTGGTGGCGCTCAATTCTGCGGTAACTTGCGCCTTCAGTTCATCCGAAACACCCTTTTTCGCGCGCCAGGTTCCATCCTTGATAGTCCCTTTTGATGGTGCGTGGATACGTTCATCCCAAGGCATACCCGCGCTATCGGTTGCGGGCGGTGCAAGATTTGGGGTTTCATCATCTTCGTCATGCGCGGGTGTGTTGACGCTGGTAAAAACGGGTTTGACTGATGTATCGCCGGAAAAATGGGCAATCATCGCGGCAAGGTTGGGAAAGTTAAGTGTTACGCTTACGCTGTTCATTTTGTTTTGTCCTGTGGTTAAAGTTTGCTCGTTTGGTATAGAATGAGATTGACAAGGGTGCAAGCATTTTTTACAACTTGGTAGAATTTTAAAGGATGATAAAATGAACATAACTATAAGTTGTTCAGTTTTTGCGAGATTGGCTAAAGTGGCACGGTTAAACACCGATGGTTGTTTGCGGTCCATTTGGTTAGAAGTTAAAGACGGTAAAACCATTGCCGTTGCAACTGACCGCAAAATAATGGCGATTGAATTTATATCTGAAGGCGGTGGTGTAGATTTTTCAATGAACGCTGTTGTTGATGATACTTTGATTGCGCAATGTGAGATTGAAAAATCGTTTAGTGGTTCGATTGATTTTGAATTTAACCCCGCTCTAAACTGGACGTATGCAAAAACATCATTTGGTTATGTTCACGGTCAAAATGCTGCGTTGGTTGGCGATGATGACAAGAACGTGTTGCATCGCTGGCGCGGTTGTTTACCGGATAAATTACCCAAAATCACAACGGGCGGTATGTTCACCAATGTTGAGCGGTTGGCGGTGTTGGCAAGTTCATCACCTTCAGGAATGATCATTTTCCCCGAACAAATTGATGTTGATAAACCTGTTGTTGTAAATGACGTGCATGATCCGAATTGGCTTGGCGTGTTCTTATCAAAACCGGGAAACAACAGCACACCGGACCCTGTAACAATTCCAGGTTGGGCGAGATGACCAACAACATATTCGTATTTGGATCAAATTTAGCGGGTCGGCATGGTCGCGGTTCTGCTCTTGAAGCTGTGAAAAATCACGGCGCAATTTATGGTATTGGTTTTGGCTTACAGGGTCAAAGTTATGGTATCCCAACAAAAGATAAAAACCTGCAAATTTTACCTCTTGAAACAATCAAATGGCATGTTGAGGTTTTTGAAATTTTTGCACTAAATCACACACAATTTACATTCAAAGTTGTTGCAATTGGTTGTGGTTTAGCTGGTTACAATCCAGCGTTTATTCGCCCGTTGTTTCAACTTCGTCCAGCAAACGTAAAATTACCAAAGGAGTTCATGTGGCACCCATGATTAGACAATTTTGCAAAGTGAAACATGATCCTGAAAACGGTACATATGGGGATTGTTTGCGCGCTTGTGTTGCAACCATGCTGGGACATGATGTTCCACATTTTTTTGAAGATGGTTGTGATGGTGAGACAGGTCACAAACGGTTACGCGATTATCTTATGACGCTCAACCTTTCACCTTTTACATGGGCGCTAGACGCTGATCAAGTTTCAAAAGATGCACTATTTGAATTTATGCGAGTGAACAATACCAACATAAACTATCTGTTGTTTTGTCGCTGTGGTGGTGAGGATCACGCAGTTGTGTGTCGTGATGGTGCGGTTGTGCATAATCCGGCTTGGGCACCTTACCCTGTGAGCGGCCCTAACAGTTCAGGGGTGTGGTTAGTTATGGTGTTTTGTGCAAGTTGAAATGATCACGCTTAGACCCGATCAAATGGCGCTTAAATTGGGCGCTTATGAGGCGTGGAATAGCGGCTTGCGTAATGTGTTGGTGCAACTCGCCACGGGCGGCGGTAAGAGCATTGTAATGAGTGACCTTGTTTTAGATGGTCATATGCAAAACTTAAAACAGGTTGTCATTGCGCACCGCACAGAACTTGTTTCACAGCTTTCAATGCACATTGCAAAGCGAGGAATTCATCACGCGATTATTGCACCCAAAAAAACAATCAAACAAATTATCAACCAGCATCGCCGCGCATTTGCTGGAAAATCTTTTGTCCGAATTGATGCAAATTGCAGTGTTGGTGGCGTTGATACGATCAAGGCACGGCACAAAGATTTGAAGGCATGGGCAGAGCAACAACACCGATGGTTTATTGACGAAGCGCACCACGTTTTAAGAAAAAACAAATGGGGTTTTGTGGTTGCGATGTTCAAAAATGCTTTTGGTTGCGGCGTCACTGCTACACCAGAACGTGCGGACGGTTGCGGGATTGGTTCACATGCTGATGGTGTTTTTGACCGCATGGTGAACGGCCTGACAATGCGTCAATTAATTGATAAAGATGCGCTATGTGATTACGAGATTTGCATACCTGAAAGTGATTATGAGATTGACGATAGCGCGTTAGGTGCAAGCGGTGATTACTCGCACAAGAAAATGAAACAAGAAAGTCAGCGATCTAAAATTACGGGCGATGTTGTCTGGAATTATATGTTACGCGCGCTTGGTAAAAAGGCAATTGTTTTTACAACCGATGTTGAAACGTCTAACAACATGGCGCGCAAATTTAATGACGCCGGAATTCCAGCGGCGTCAATATCAGCGGAAACCCCGTCTGAAGTGCGTGAAAATATGGTTGAACGGTTCAAAGATGGTCGGTTGACCGTGCTTGTGAACGTTGATTTGTTTGGTGAAGGTTTCGATGTTCCAGCGGTTGAGGTTGTAATTATGGCCCGTCCTACCGCTTCACTTGCTGTTTACCTTCAGCAATTCGGGCGGGTGTTGCGTACAATGGCTGGCAAACTTTACGGTCTGGTTATTGATCATGTTTCAAATTGGAAACGCCACGGTTGGCCGGATAAACCGCGAGTTTGGACAATGGATAGACGCGACAAACGCGCGAAAAAAGAACCCGATCCCGATGATGTTCCGCTAGTTGCTTGTAAAAATATCGCCTGCGGTAAACCATACGATAAAGTTTTGTTAGCCTGTCCACATTGTGGCGAGATACCGATTGTTGAGATTGCAGAACGCGGCTCTATTCAACAGGTAGAGGGTAATTTAATATTGCTGGACCGCGATGCACTTGCAAAAATGCGCGCACTTGTAGAGTTGGAAAATCCCGATGCAATTGCAAATCGTGTCGGTTTTGTTGCTGGTGACTTTGCTGCAAAAGGTGTTAGAAATAAGCAAATCTTGCGAATTGAGACACAGCAAAAATTGCAGGATAGGATTGATGAATGGGCGGGTTGGCAACGCTACATGGGGCGTAGTGACCAAGAAAGTTATCGCCGCTTTTATGAAGCTTTAAAAATAGATACCATCACGGCGCTAACGCTTAAAACGCAAGAAATGCAAAACTTAATCGAAACAATAGAAAAGTGGATTGAAAAATGTCAGATCACAAACAACCAACTGGTATAAACACTTGCGCACACGGTACACATGATTCAATTCCCTGTGAGAAGTGTTCAAGTCACCTTACGCAAAATTTGATGACCGTGCCAGGTTATGAAACTTTAGCGCGTGTTCTGCAATTGGCCTATGACCAATCTGCGCGCGGTAAAGGCAAGGAACGCCACGCAAATAGCGAACCATTTGACCAACAACCAATTTTCAACATTTCCCGCATGGTTGGCGTTGGTGGATTGAGTTACCAAATTTGCAAGAAGGCGCAAGAGGCAACAGGTATGGCGGCGCGCGGTTCAACCGATGCGGCAAAGGCTGAATTTCTTGGCGCTATTGTTTACGCGGCGGCGGCTTATCTGTTGATTGAAGAACATGACCAGTGAAACGGCCATACAGAACCACACAAGGCGTGATTTCGCTTTCATTGGTCCTAACTGGAGAAACAACGTGGGGGCGCTGTTAGACGCGCGTGGCGTCCCTGTGCGGTATGGTTTAGCCAATGAGACAACGGCGGAAAACAAGCGCACCAAATCCAGCGACATAATAGGCATTACACCAACGCTTGTAACTGCTGATATGGTCGGTTCAATTGTTGGAATTTTTACGGCGCTGGAAACCAAACATTCCGCTTGGGTGTTCAAACCCGATGACCCGCACACAATTGCACAGTTGAACTTTCACAACATTGTGCGTAATGCTGGCGGATATGCGGGTTTTGTAAATGATCCGACGCAAATCAATTCGATAGTGAGGCGATGAAATGGATATTCAGGTGGGTGATTTGGTTGAATTCGGTTCACAAAAGAAACGTTTTCTAATCACGTCAATTGACGATGACACAGGGCATTTGATTTCTGGTGAATACAAATTACAGGCAAATCTTTGCAAACGTGTGGAGCGCATAGAATGAAACCCGAACAAATACTAGAAGCAGGTGTAAAACTTTGGGTTGATGGTGGTTTTCAAAAGGTAAAACTGCGTCAAATTGCTGATGTTCTGGAAGTGTCACACCCTAGCATTTTGCACCATTTCAGGACAGTTGGAATTTTACATGATGCAATTGTTAAACACGCTGTTGCAATCGGTGATGAAAAATCTATTCAATATCTGCGTTTGATTGGTTATTCGCAAGATTGAGCATTTCCGCAAATGCGTCACCTAAATTTGCAAACCCTTTGTGATGCTTTCCATTTAGCATTACATCAAACCAAATTGGACCTGATGCAAATTGCATTACTGTTACACTTCCTATTTCCCCAAGGGTTTGAGCCATTTTTCAATCCGTTCATTGTTTGGTAGGTGGTCATTTGCTGTTATTTCAACAGATTGTAAAGACATTGGCCCCATTACAAAAAGTTTATCACCATCTTCAAATCCAACAAAATTGTTACCTTGCCAAAATCTTCCGTACTGGTCACGTTTAATTGTCATTTTTTCCACCCATAAAAACTATCAGCTTCAGAACGATTTGTGGGCGTATTTTCGGGCAATTCTGAAAACAACCTGTTCAAACCCTCCGACATAAATGCTTTACCATATCCCAATGACCAGCCATATTGCGACCATTTAACGTGTACCCATTTGCCACGATGAAAAGCTAAACATTCATAGCCAATTTCACGTTTATTTTCAAGCAACGTCCACTGCTTTTTAATTGTCATTTCAGTAATTCCTCAATTGTGCGATTTTTGCAAAGTTGTTCCATGTAACCAATTGGGCAAGCAGGCACCCAAATCCAAGGTTGAGTTTCGCGCATTGTTTTGTTTGCAAGTTGAATTGCGTGATACGGTTTGCATCCCGTCAACTCAACAACACGGCGCGCGGCTTTCACTCGCCACCACATATAGAATAACCATTTTCTGAATTTGGTTCTAAATCCCTGCATCTTTTTTCCACTGTTCAACATTGTCGGACAATGTGCCGTATGTGCGAATTTCAAAGGTTTTTGCGTTGCGTTGAAAGGTGAACACATTGGCGCTACCGTGTTTTGTAATATCCATCAACGTAGCACATTTTGCAAAGCTTTCAATCAACTGTGTGTTGAGTTTTTGCAATGCTCGTAATTTATCTTCCAGTTCTGTTATTTTGGGTGATGAATTACCAAACATTGTAAATTCCCCGAACAACAATAAAAATGATCCACCAAAGAGCAAGTGAAACCGGAACCATACAGACTAAATTTTGAAGCCACATTATTGCATTGCCTCTTTTACAGCCAAATCAATCGACTGTTCAAGTGTTAGTGGTGCGGTACATGCGCTTAACATTGCGATAATTACAAACCATTTCATTTTATTATCCCTTGTGATGTTTCTGTTGAACAACATCTAAACCGCGCGCAAAAGAGTGTCAAGATATATTTGGCACGTTTTGGCACGTTTTTGTGTTGCCTCTATCGCTGGTAAAATGTAGCTGTGCTGGACGGTATCACACCTGAAGGCGACCCAATGACAAAAAAAACCCTAAGAATAAAGCAAGTTGCACAGCATGTTGATATTCCCCTGCGTACTCTACACCGTATGTTGATTGACGGTCGGTTTCCGGTTGACCCGATACCTGACACAAAACCGCGCATTTGGTATACCGATGCTGTTGACGCTTGGTTGAAGGGTCAAAATAAATGCAAGACATAACCCAAGCGCGCGCATTTACCGATGCGCTAGGCGGTGGCGTGTTCGATTTCCGCGCGATACACGACAAAGATAGAGGCGTTCAAGGTGTTAATTTTCGTGGAACTATTGATGACGCATGGTCACAACTGATCACCTACAACACCGCTGGTTATGGTTGTTTTTGTGTCGTAAATGAAAGCAACGGCGGGCGCGTCCTTGCTGAAAATATAACCAGAATTCGCGCACATTTTGTTGACCTTGATAATTTGAACGCAATGCAAAACCTTGCGCGCGCAAATGATTGGTCAATCAAACCAGCCTTTATGGTTCAAAGTAGTGCGAACAAAGCGCATGTTTACTGGCCTGTTGTCGCATACGCTGGTAATGACCGCTTCAGCACAATTCAGAAAAAGCTTATCCAGTTTTTTGATGCTGATCCGGTTATTTTCGATGCGCCAAGGGTAATGAGATTGCCAGGTACATTGCATCAAAAAGGTGAGCCGCAGATTGTCACCTGTTCAGCTTTGTCCGGTTTTGGATATGTCACACCAGTTGAATATTTTGAGCAAGCTTTAGAACACGTCAACATTGTTGATTTTGGGGGCGCGCGGCATGAATTGGGTGACCCTGACAAAGCTGCACCATCCCTAACATGGGTGCAATTTGCCTTAGACCAGTGTGACCCTAATGACCTGGACCGTGGCGAGTGGATAGGTTTTACCGCTGCAATCAAACAATGTGCTTGGTCGCTTGCTGACCCTGACATAATTTTCAATATGTGGTCCGCATGGTGTGAGCGCTATGAATTCAATGACGTTGCTGAAAATCGCAAGCAATGGGATAGCATACAAAACGCGCAACTTGGTTGGAACAGCATCAAATCCCGCGTCCCTGCGGTTAAAGCACATGCAAGCTTTGCAGGGGTCACACAGCAACCGATACCAGCGCCCGTAGCAGGGCAAGCCCCTGTACCACCTATGCCAGCACCAGAACCGCCTAAATTGGACGGTACAGGGGAGTTGTTGACGGCTGGTGAACAGGCTGTTTATTTTCAAGGCTGTGCGTTTATTGCCAATATGGGGAAAATTCTCACACCCTCCGGTCGCATGATGAACGTAACGCAATTCAACGCTGAATTTGGCGGTAAAAAATTCATCATTGATGAACAGGCAAAGGTGACAAATGAACCTTGGCAAGCTGCAACACGCTCAACACTTGGAACAATTCAAAAAGTTGACCACATTAGATTTTTACCGCATATGCCGCATTTAGATGTTCACGTTGATGAATTGGGGCGCGCTGGTGTCAACACCTATAAACCTGCAAAAATCAATTTGGTTGTTGGTGATCCTGCACCCTTTTTAAATCACCTTGCGCGGATATTACCAAACGAAAATGATCAACATATATTTTTGCAATATCTTGCGCACAACGTAAAGTTTCCAGGATATAAAATTCCTTGGGCACCATTGCTGCAATCTGCTGAAGGTGTCGGAAAGGGTATCTTTAAAGCGGTTATGCGTCACGCAATGGGTTCGCCTTATGTTTACTATCCTAAAGCCAAAGAAATGGCGGAAAGTGGATCAAAGTTCAACGCTTGGATGCGCTCTAAATTGTTCATTTTGGTTGACGAAATTCGCACCGATGAACGGCGCGATATGATTGAAATTCTGAAGGATTTTATTTCTGAAAAAGAAATTGAAATTCAGGGTAAAGGTAGCGACCAAGACAAAGAAGATAATTATTCAAATTGGATGTTTTTTAGTAACTGGAAAGATGCAATTCCAATCAACAAAAATGGGCGGCGTTTCTCAATTAACTATAGCGGTTTGCAAACTGCTGAACACATTTTAGCGGCTGGCATGGATGACCCTTATTTTAATTGGTTGTTTGATTGGATTGAATACCAGAACGGTGGCGCAATAGTGGTAAACTATCTTAAAAATTATCCTATTGAATTCCGCTCAATACCAATGCGCGCGCCGCAAACATCTAGCACACAAGAGGCATTGCAAAAATCCCGTTCACCATTGGAAAAAATGGTTCTTGATGCTATTGAAGATGCTGCACCAGGTTTTCGCGGTGGTTATGTTTCGAGTTTGGCGGTTGCAAATCGTATTAAACAGGTTGGGCAGCGCGCGGTTTCAACACAAACAATTGCTAGTGTTCTTGAACAGCTTGGTTATGCGAGAATTGGGCGCGCAACACGTCCTTATTTTACTGAAGATGTAAACAACAAAGCGGAAATTTACCATATTGAACCAACTGCGAACGTTGCTCAATTTGGACAAACGCAGGGGTATGAAGCGTGAATGTCCTAATAGGTTTTGAAAGCAGTGGTGTAATGCGGGAAGCTTTTAGGGCATTGGGTATTAATGCTTATTCCTGTGATCTACAAGACGCTGATGATGGTTCACCACATCATTATAAATGCGACATTTGGGAGATAGCGGAAAACAGTTTTTGGAATTTTGGTATGTTTCACCCAACATGTACTTATCTAGCTATTAGCGCGGCATGGGCGTTTAAAGACGGCCCATATCACCAGAAAATCAAACTTGGTACAATTGTTGGTGCGGAAAGACGTGAAAAACGCGCGCAATCTTTGCTTGAAATTGAACGAATTATGAAATTAAAATATCCTAACATAATAGAAAATCCGGTTGGTTTCATTGGTTCGATGCTCAAAAAACCAACACAGATAATTCAACCTTATGATTTTGGTGATGATGCGTCTAAAAAAACATGTCTTTGGTTATCTGATGGTTTGAAACCGATAGAACCTACACAACGAAGAAATGGGCGTTGGGTTTTACACAAAGGGATTTATGTGGAAAGATGGTCAAACCAAACCGACAGTGGGCAAAACAACCTTCCACCAAATCAAGACAGATGGAAGGTTAGAAGCAAAACATATCAGGGTGTAGCAAATGCAATTGCTGCGCAAATTACGCAGCAATTGCAAACGTTTTGAGATATTTCTTCCAAAGTGCAACACCACAAGGGGCAATCATTCCGGTAACATTTTTAGAAGCAATTTCAGCCATACGCTTGCGCGCGTTTTTGTTTGGGTTTAGCTTTTCAAGTTCTTGAATGTAGTGGTGAACATTTGCTTCAGTCATCAACACACCAGCGCGGGCGGCTTCGTTTGTTCGGTTGATTTTAGCACCGTTAAGAACTTCTGAAGGTGTCATGTTATTTACTCCGTTGCGTTGCTGTTAAACAATACTTACAATATAATATTCAGGTGGTCAACAAATAAAATGAAAAATGAACATCTTCCAATTGACGTTGCAATTGTAAACCCGTTTCAAGCGCAAGTTGCTGTGTTTAACAGTATGAAAAGTTTGCGAAAATACCACAAAAAGCAATTGAAATTAACACTCAACATATCGGGCGCGCGGGCGTTTGCTTGCTGGAATACACACAACGCAACAGGTGAAGGATGGTTTACTATTTGCGTCCCTGATGATTGCAACCTTGGAACTGTGGTTCACGAATGTTCACATATGGTTGATTTTATGTGTGAGGCGCACGATGTACCAATCAACGCGGAAAATACTGAAATTCGTGCTTATATGTTGGGTGTTCTGTTCATGGATGTTTGTGAAATTTTGGGGCGTGAGGTGGATGCGATATGAACCTAAGTCACTCGCAAATGGTTGCACGCCATAAAGCTGAACTTATTGCAATGATTGAAGAAACCGCTCGCACTGCACCATCTGTTGTTGAGGGTGCTAAAATGATGGGTGTTCATAGACGCACATTCCAAAGATGGTTGCAAGATTTTGGAATTGAGTGCAAAAAAGGTCCGCAAGGTAGAGTCAAGAAATAAAAACCGCCCATTTTCCGCAAAAGTCATCACACCATTCACGTACTCTTTGGGCGGTTTCCATGCACCCGCCGCCAGGTGCATGATTTGTTTTATGTGGGTTGCGGTTTACTGTCAATAACCGCCTGAAATTCGCGCCACTCGCCTGCTGACATTCCTGCTGTGTGCCTTGTGACAGTTTCCCCGCGCAACATAGCCTGAACAGCCTCTAAGCCGCTGTGTGATAGCTGTGTGCCGCCCAAACGATATTCTTGAAACGCTGCATATGCTTCAGGCACCCAACCCGCGACCAGCTTGCAAATCAAATCAGCATAAACACGAATTTCATATTGTGCATGTGCATCCGCGCGCAATCGCAAAAAGTGGAAAAGGTTGTGTAAATCAACTTTCCAGTACCATTGGGTATAGATGTTTGCAGGTAGATTGATGCGGGCAAGTTCACGCGCTAAACCAACACCTTCAGGATCAATCATATTTTGATAATGATCATATGCGCGGTTTGCATCATCGCGCAAAATTTCACGCACTTGTTCCGCTTCAAATTCCTGCAAAGGTTCTGTGCGTCCTTGGTTATTGGTTGTTGATTGCTTGGCGAGATTGTCAATTTCCGGTATATAAAATTCACGGTCCAAAATTGAATAGCGCGCGCTATATTCGTTCACATTTGCGGTGCGGTGGCGTATCCATTGGCGCGCAACAAATACAGGCAACTTAACGTGCAATTTTATTTCGCAATTGTGAACAATTATTCCTTCGGCTACAAAAGTGTGATTACTATCAACGGTTTCCAAATCGTAAACATCTTCAACACCAACGTATTCAATTTTTGCAATTTTGCAAGAAATAGCTTTGCTCAACAAACCGTTGGTGTGGACGTGTCTGTGATGTTTGGCGCACAAGAAAGAAACATTTTCACGCAAGTTATTTGCCGGATTTTCGTCAATGTGATGTCTGTCTGTGGCTTTTTCACTACAACCAAGTGTTTCACAAGTTCCGATCTTAGGATACATCGAACGTGTGATGTGTCTCACGTCTTTTTGATCTTCAGGTGCAACTCGCCTGTTGTCAGGGTTCATAATCGTGCGAGTACCTGTTGCAATCATTCTCCCCGCGTATTTTGTTATTGTCGCTGGTGCAACACCCATAGCGGAATGAATTTGCTTTTGAGTTTCACCAGCGTCACGCCGCCTTACAATCTCAGAAACAATATCGGCACCATAACATTTTGAACCATTCAACATTACTTCGCTTCCGATTTTCAAACCGTCCGCTAATGTTCCAAATCCATTAGGTGTCATAATTCTGTGATTATCTGTTACTTTAATTGACCGGAAAAACGGCGCTCCGGTGGTAATCCTATAAACGGAACGAACTCCGGTTTTCCAAGCGTTTTTAATTTTTGTTCCTGTCACAACACCTGTTGTTGGGTTTACCGTTCTAATTTTTAAAATTTTGACCCAAGAATTTTCTTTACCACCAACTTCAAATGCTTCAGCTAATTCTCTCATTGTGTACCATTTCACGGAAACACCGGATGGTGCAAAATGTGGTACTTTTGTATCGCCACTAAGGCACATTTCAAATGGTGTGCTGTGCCAATGGCGCATTAAATAACGGATCAATCCGGCGTCATCTTGTGCGGTTTTTGTTCCGGTTCCGTAACTAACCCGCGCGGCCTGTGCTATCGCTTCGTCATTCCCCATATAATCCACAACACGCACAAAACCGTGATCTAGGATAGGGTAAGCGGTGTGCAGGTGGTTTTCCATACCTGGCGAGATTGCGCGGCGTGTCATTTGTTGGTTGTCACGTGAAGCGGAGATTTGTGTTTTCTGTTCAGGTGTTAGTTTCATGTTGTGATCATCCTTTTCATTTTGTAAGTTTGGCATTGTATTTCAAACACTGCGTGTTGTCTGGTTTCCAGCGTGTAGCCGATGCTGATGTGATAACACTCCCCAACGCGCGCGAAACCATCAAACACAATATGTTGCATCTGGTCTGTTTTTACAAATTGGTTGAATATTAACCAAGCGGTTTCAACTGCTTTATTGTCCATCGGCTTTATCCTTGTAGAATTTAGCTAACTTGTAGGTGTTGATGAACGGTTCCAGCTTTTGCAATGCGTCTAAAATAGTTTCATCCTCACATTCAAAATATAGTTTTCCATCATCCTCATCAATCACACATTCAATGGTTTTCGCTAAATCCTCAATTGCGCAATTGATGTCATGTTCCAAACCATCACGCACCTTTTGCACGGTTGCCCAAATTCGCAAACTGTCCTGATGTTGGTCAATCTCTACATCTGGATAAGGTTCAACCGTGCTGCACATCATTGGCGGGTTACCTATCTCATTAAATCCGCTCAAAGGTCAAACCCCTTATTGTAACATAACCTGGTCGCTTATTTAGGTGGTTGGAAAGTGTGGAATTTGAAATTGCGTAGAACTTTGCACATTCCGTTGCATTCTCAAATGATTTACCTTCACTGACACACCGGATAGGACCGCCTTTAGAATTACGCACCCCGTGCATATTGCAGAACGGTTTATGTTCACGCACTAGGCGAGATACATCATTTGCCGCTTCATGTGCAAATTCAAACCGCCCATGTACCCGCAAGATTACCGATTGCTGCGGTGCAATATGTTCACGCCATGCGGTGTTTTTGCGCGCGTCTGTTGCATCCAGTAAATTACGGAAAGGGCCATACCCCGCAAACATAATCTTTTCACCAGTTTCATAAATCACACTGTGTGTATAACTTACAAAAATTGCGCGATCATCTTTGAAATTTGCAACAAATTCGCAGGTGATAGGTTTGCGGGTGTTTGTTGTGTTAATTAGCAAGGCTCAAATCCCCTTTATAATCAACCGCCAAAATTGTTCCATCCGGTAGGGTGATAGTTGTGTTTGTTGCGGTCGGTTGTTGGCGCTGAAAATCAGTTACATAATACAATGCTTGTCGCATTGTAAAAGCTATTTTGATTTGTGTGCCTTGTGTTACTTCGTACATCTGTGATAATCCTTTATGATGTGCGCACAACAGCGTGTGAAAATTCAGGTTTACCGACAATCTTAAAGTCGTTTGGAAGTTTACCGCGCAAAATTTCTTCAGCTTCACTTAATGCAACACGCTGTAATTCTTCCAATGTTTCTTTTGGGTCGCTGCTCCGCACAGGTATTTCAATTGTGGCTTTCATAACTGCGTAAACTGATGTTGTTTTTGTCATTTTTAACGGTCCAATTTCATGTAGAGAATTACCAAAAGCAAAACAGACCAGCCAATCGACCAAATCAAACAAAAGGCTGTGTTGAGCATCCAAAAGCGTTTGAATTCTCGCCAGTTGTTAACCAAGCTGCACCCCGTAATTGGTACACCGACAATGTAGAGGTAGATTGCAATTGTTAGTGTCATATTCTTTCAAACTTTCCATTTTCTAAACCGTTGTAAACCGTTGTACGAGATATACCATAAAAGTCGGTAACATCCTTGATAGTTCGGAATGTGTTACCGTCTGATGTGCAGCGCATGGTGTGAGGCTTGAAACTAGCCCATTCTGTGCTGTTGAGGCTGGATATGTAGGGACCGGACGCCAGGAGCGTGTCGCGGTGCTGGTTGGCGTCTGTGGTGCTGTTGAACACACCTACCAAATTTATTGTCAAAGGTGTTTCCGGTGTGTTCATTGTTTTGAATGTTTTGGATTGTAGCATGTCCGGCAGTGCTAACATTTGTGAGAATTTACACACACCAACAAACACACCATTCACCACATAAACACACCAATCATTTTTAAGTGATGCGAAACCTTGGACGGTTAAGGTTGCTTGTGTTTGTGGTTTGGCGCTTGGTTTTTGAGTGTCTGGAATTTGTGCATATTCTTCAGGTGAGAGAAGTGCATAAGCCCTTTCATCCTGTTCACAGGTTAGTTGCGCTCCGCTTGCAACAATTGCGCGAATGTCATCTGTCATTTTGTTGCGTATGTGACAGGTGAGCGGGTTTGCACATTTATCACGGTTTGTTGGTAATGTTTTAAAGCCCATTCCGCAACGGCCTGGTGCAAGTCGGATTGTGAGAGTTCCACTCTCATTGGTGCTTTCACATAAAACACGCGAGTACCATCTTTTGAAGGTAGGTTGATGTTTGTCATTTTGTTTGGTTCCTTGTGATGTTGGTTTATGTTTGTCACGGTGGGCAATAATCTACAAGAGGTTTGTTTTAGTTTTTTGGTTTATTTGCTTCAGGTAGTTGAAATTGGTAATTTTGGTAATTTTGGTAATTTTGGTAATTTTGGTAATTTTGGTAATTTTGGTAATTTTGGTAATTTTACACGATACTCTAGGTTGTGCACAAATCGTCATTTGCGTATCATTCTAATTTACTGGGGAAATGGTTTTTTAGATATGTCTAGTGTAGTATTATATATGTGTGTTATGCCATAAAAGTACCTCTAAAAGACTAATACAATGTTGTATGGTCCTATTGTTATGCCATAACCACTCTGGGAGAGCAACTGGGCTTTGATACTGTTTTTGAGATTGTGCACACTTCAGCGTATCGTGTAAATTTTAAAACCAGGGGCATTTATGACTGTTTAAAGAAACTAAATATTCTAAAATTGGTGCGGATTGATATTTTGGGCGATTCAAGTAAACGTCCGAAACCTCACAGATAATTAAACCTGTGATGCGGATCGTTGTTGAGTGCGCCATGCTGCATATTCCTTGCGGTAATTTTTGAGAAATGATCTGTTAAAATCTTTGAGGGTTTTTGCGGCATGGTTATAATTTGCTTTTGCTTGCTTGAAAGCTTCAGAAAACTTAACGGCATCTGGCGTCAAACCCATTGGACCAGACGGGAAAGCGTTCAGAACTGTGCTTGTCGCGGTCACATTGCTTTCAAGGATTTGCTTGTTTGCGAGTGCTGATTTAAAATCGTTCATTGCATCATTCCTGGCGCTGTGTGGGTTGCTGTGGGGATCACTGGTGCGGGTGCGGAATAGACAGGGTTACCTACACCATCAACACCCGACTGAACCAACAGACCGCGCTTTTTAGCGGCTCTAACAGCGGCACCAACACAGGCATTTGTACCGCGAAACGATT